>Ga0307423_1001029_pt1 | contig 17470 bp, 11 predicted proteins | sample SalMarWE160310MG_FD_202154 | JGI IMG/M metagenome (GOLD analysis project Ga0307423, IMG submission 202154) | Salt marsh sediment microbial communities from the Plum Island Ecosystem LTER, Massachusetts, United States - WE1603-10 | ecosystem: Environmental > Aquatic > Marine > Intertidal zone >...
CCGACGTGATCGTCGAGGGAGGCTACATCCGCGTGATCCAGGACGTCCGCGGCAAGTACCGCTCGGAGGGCGACTACGTGATGAACCGCCCGTTGCGCGGGCCGCAGAACCCGACCCCGGTCGACCATGCCACCGATACCTGGGACACGATCGACTGGCTGGTGAAGAACGTTCCGGAGACCAATGGGAAGGTCGGTATCCTCGGCATCTCCTACGACGGCTTCCTACCCCTGATGGCGCTCGTCGACCCTCACCCGGCGCTCAAGGTGTCGGTGCCGATGAACCCGATGGTTGACGGCTGGATGGGCGATGATTGGTTCCACTACGGCGCCTTCCGGCAGCAGGGGATGCCCTATATCTACGACCAGGAGGCGACCCGGAAGAACGAAGAGGAGTGGTGGATGAGCCACTTCGACGAGTACGAGATGTTCATGGCTTCGGTGTCGGCCGGCGAGCTGGGGCGGAGGCACGGGCTCGAGCAGGTCGGTTTCTGGCGCAAGATCCTCGAGCACCCGAGCTACGATGCCTTTTGGCGCGAGCAGGCGGTCGACAAGGTGCTGGCGGCGCGGCCGCTCGAGGTGCCGGTCATGCTGGTGCATAGCCTCTGGGACCAGGAGGACATCTACGGCGCGATCGCCGTCTATGAGGCGATCGAGCCCAAGGACACGGCCAACGACAGGGTGTTCCTGGTCATGGGCCCCTGGAACCACGGCCAGGAGATCGAGGACGGCAGCACGCTCGGCGCCATCAGGTTCGACAGCGACACCTCGCTCTATTTTCGGCGCGAGGTGCTCGGCCCATTCCTCGCCCACTACCTCAAGGACGACGCACCGGCGGCCGACGTTCCGCCGGTGATCGCCTTCGAAACGGGCAGCAACAGGTGGCAGCGGCTTCCCGCGTGGCCGGCCGGCTGTGCGAGCGGCTGCACGGTGCGGCCGACACCGCTCTACCTCGGCGCCCGGCTCGGGCTCGGATTCGCGGCGCCGCGGGCCGGAGACGAGAGCTTCGAGGAGTTCGTCTCCGACCCCGCCAAGCCGGTGCCCTTCGTCTCCCGCCCGGTCCGTGCCTCCGGCGAGACCTGGGCCAACTGGCTGGTGAGCGACCAGCGTGAGGCCTCCGGCCGCACGGATGTCGTGGCCTTCGCCTCCGACGTGCTGGACGCGCCGGTGAAGATCAGCGGAAAACCGATCGCCAACCTGGTCGCCTCGACCAGCGGCACCGACTCCGACTGGGTTGTCAAGCTGATCGACGTCTACCCCGATGAGGTTGCCGGCCAACCGGCGATGGGCGGCTACCAGCTAATGGTCTCGGCCGACGTCTTCCGCGGTCGCTACCGCGAGAGCTTCGAGCACGCGACGCCGATTGCGGCCAACGAACCGCTGCTCTACCGTTTCGCGCTGCCGACGGCGAATCACGTCTTCCTGCCCGGCCACCGCATCATGGTCCAGATCCAATCGAGCTGGTTCCCCCTCTACGACCGCAACCCGCAGACCTTCGTGCCGAGCATCTTCTGGGCTCAACCGGACGATTTTCAAAAGGCGGTGCAGCGCATTTTCCACAAACCCGGACTGGAGAGCTTCATCGAGCTGCCGCTGGTCGTCGCCGTGCCGACCGACTAGTCCGCAGTCGCGTCGACGTTGGAACGGGTGCCTTTCGATTGGCGGCACCGATAGACAGGGTCCTGTTGGTGGTGTCAGAATTGGATGTCGACTGAAGGGTGGCTAGGGTTCCGCCGGCGAATGTCGGGCTGGTCCGAGCGCCACAGAACGCCGAAAACCGGCACGCACCTTGACGGAGAAAAGCCTGGAGGGAAGAGGTCGGCACAGCAAGACTGTGCCTCTACCTTAAGGAGATCCCATGGCTGCCTCCCGTCGAATTCATCACTTTCCAGCACTCCAGGCCCTGTTTGTCACCTTTCTCTGGTCCACCTCGTGGGTTCTGATCAAGTTCGGTCTGAAAGACATACCGGCGATCAGCTTCGCAGGGATGCGATATACGTTGGCGCTACTACTCCTGGCGCCCGCGGTGTTGGCGAACGCAGCGCGGAGGGAAGAGCTTCAGAGGCTGAACCTGTCCGATTGGCTACGACTCTCCCTCCTTGGGGTGGTGTTCTATTCTCTGGCCCAGGGAGCCCAGTTCCTGGCCCTCGTATTCCTGCCCGCGGTGACACTCAGCTTGATTCTCAGCTTTTCCCCTGCGGCGGTTGCGTTACTCGGTGCTGTGTTTCTGGGGGAACGCCTGACCTGCCGCCAGTGGATTGGGCTCGGTTGTTTTCTGCTCGGTGCGGCGGTCTACTTCCTTCCCGTCGGGGCGTCGCTTCGATTCATCGGTCTGGCAGTTGCCGCGGTGTGTTTGCTGGCCAATTCATGTGCCTCACTTCTGGGTCGCGCGGTCAACAGGCGTGGCGACATTCACCCCCTCCTGGTGACGGTTGTAAGTATGGGCGTGGGGTCACTTCTCCTCCTGGCGGGAGGCTTCATCGTGGAGGGTGTACCTCAGCTGGACCTGTTCGGGTGGGGCATCATAGCCTGGCTGGCGATTGTCAACACCGCTTTGGCATTCACACTCTGGAACCATGTCTTGAGGAGCCTCACCGCTATCGAGTCGACCCTGATCAACAATACGATGCTGATCCAGATCGCGATCCTCGCCTGGCTGTTCCTCGGCGAACCGATCAGTGCGAGGGAAGGGATCGGACTGCTCCTGGCCGTATTCGGCGTCGCCCTCGTCCAACTTGCCGGCGCCCGCCCGCAGGAGGAATAGGCGCAAGGTCCAGGGAACTCGTTTGCCGCCTTTTCTTCGAGTCGTCAGATCAGGTAAAGCTCACCGTTTCGGTCAGCGAAAAGCCGCGCCTCTTTAGCTCGTCGATAAATTGCTGCGGAGGGACGGCGATCTCCACCGGTTTGACGCCGCGCGGGGTGTGCCCCTCGGCATTCATGATGGCGACGATGGCGCCGTCCCAGCCGGTGGTCCGCTGCATGGCGGTGAAACCGGTTGCCTCGTCGTAGTAGTCGATCAGCTCCACCATCGATTCGGCGCGCTTGCCGTCCTTCTCTCCGATAGCCTTGACCCGGACGATCACGATGTCGCGCTCGTCGTCGTCGGCCCTGATCTTCGGCTCCACGCAAGCGTGGAGGACGTCTCGCGGGACGATCTCGACACCGTTGATGAGCACCGGCTCGAGGTCCATCAGACCCATGTCGATGACGGCCTTCCACTGCTCGAAGTGGCCCTTCCAACGCAGGGTCTTGTTCTGGAAAGTCTTCACCTTGCCCTCGAAGGTCCAGGGTGCGGTCGAGGTCCCGCCGCCGGCGACGAAGGCCTCCATCGTGCCGATCGGCTCGGGAAACTCGACCTCCTCGTAGTCCTCGCGCTGGAAGGTGGGCACCCGGGTGACCTTGCCGTCTCTGAGGAAGATCGCCTCGCCGTAGTACTCGTTCGTGAGCCCGGCGATATTGAAGGTGCAGCGGTAGTTGAAGGGGGGTTCGGGGTGCTGGACGTTGCCGCCGTCCCACATGTAGACGTGGTCCGCCCGGTCGAGCATCGACATGGCGTGGACCATGAGCGAGGTGCCCATCCCCGGCACCTGGCCACAATCGGGCACGACCGCGATGCCGGCCTCGGAGGCGGCCTCGTCCAGTTTGAGCTGTTCGAGCACCAGGTCCGTTTTGCCCCCGAGGTCGCACATCGAGGCGCGGGCGCGAATCGCCGCCTCGGTGATGGCGGGATTGAGCCAATAGGGAACGGCGGAGAGAAACGAGTCGACTCCTGAGAGAAATGACTCGAGCGCCTTTTCGTCGGTGACGTCGAGCGCCACCGCCTCGACCATGTCGGTGTCGAGCAGGGCCTTCACTCTGTCCGCGGAAGCCTCGGCGGCTCGCCGGTCGATGTCCGCGATCAAGACCATTTTCGCATCGCCGAATTTGGCCATATCGTAGGCCGCAGCGGTTCCCTGGCGGCCGCCGCCGAGCACGGCGTAGGTGTATTTCATATTGGCCTCCCAACTCCCGACAAGTGGCAACTGAAATCGATCATTCTGAAACCGAACGGATGAACGCCTCGCCTCGAGCGATGAGGTCGTCGTGATCGTCGGGGGCCTCGAGACCCTCCAAGACCTGCTGCGTGTGGATCCGCAGCTTTTGGTCGGCCCTGGGGCGCCCCTGTTGGTTCCACGCCTCGATCGTCAGGTTGGGAAAGATCGCGCTCTCGAAGTACGCGCTGCGGTAGTGCTCGAGGGTAACGGCGGCCATCAGGAAGTTGCCGCCGGGACCGATTTGGGCCACGTCGTCCAGCGCAAAGGAGGCGTCGTCAAGATTGAGGCCGTGGGCGAAACGGCGCGCCTGGGCGATGACCTCGTTGGCGTAGACAATGAGGGAAGGTGAGAAGGCTATCGACCCGAGGTTGTCGCCGACGAAGGGCGCCAGGCCCACCTTTCCCAGACAGCTCGCCAGGTGGTTGGTCCACTGGTGGCCTGCGGCGATGAGGTCGGCCCCCCAACCCATGCCGCTGCCGCCCGTCCCGCAGTGCGGCAGCCGGTAGAATGCCATCATCTCGGCGCAGGCGAGATCGAGCACATAGCTGATCGGATCGTAGAAGTTGGACATCCTCCGCATGTCGAAGAACGCGGGCAGCAGGCCGAGAATGACCGGCGTTCCCTCCTTCAGAAGCTGGCCCAGCACCAGACCGGCGAGCAGCTCGGCATTCAAGAGGGCCAGCGTACCGGCCGGCGTAATCGGCGTCGTGGCTCCGGCCATTCCGTAGTTGGAGTACATGAATGGCAGCCCTCGGTCGATGGCTGCCGCCATCATGTCGATGGTCCCCCGGTTGATGATGAGCGGGGTAACCGGGTTGAAGTAGGGAATGATGAACGGTTGCGGCCCGAGGTCTCCGCAGAGGGTCTCGAGAAGATCCAGGACCGCAGTGAAACTCTCCTCCCGTGAAACCAGGATGACCAGCGGCTTGACGGCGTTGGCCACCATCTCCAGTGTTGCGTGGAGATCGGCCGTCTCCGGGCCGATGTCGTGGATGATGCCGACCGTCGAGATCGCGTCGAACGAGGGCAGGGACCCACCCAGCCGGACCATCGACTCCATGTGGCGGCGCTGGAACGGGCTCACCTCGTCGGTCATCGGGTCCTGGTATTTGAGGGCCGTGACACCGATGCCGAATCGCGTCTCCGCCCCGTCGCCGAGACAGAAGGCATGATTCCCGCGCCGGTCGAAGATGTCGATGCCGGGCGGTGCGGCGTCGATGGCCCACTGAACGAGCTCGGCCGGCAGGCGGACCCGGTCGCCGTCGACCTCCGCGCCGGCCGCGCCAAAAAGACTCCGGGCATGCTCCGAGTCAACCCGCACGCCGACCGAGGCGAGGATGTGCAGGGATCGGTCGTGAACCCGGCCGATCTGCCGCTTGGTCATGACCGAGATCTTCGGGCGGACGCGCTGCATGGCTGACCCCTCCGTCTCGGATCGATCTTACACTCTCTTTTCGAATCAGAAATGCCTTTGCAGCAAGGCAATTTGGTAGACTCGCGTCGTTGACCGCCGCAAGAAGCTGGTGGGATATGCGGGCTAGAGGAGGGTGACGATGATGGTTTCCGTCTGCGGGTCCGTTCGGAGTTCGAAATCTGCGACACGGCTCGTGCTCGTGTGGCTGTGCCTGCTGACATTGCCGCTCGCGGCGGCTGATCGAAACGCCCCCGACACGACCGAGCCGGGCTCGGTCGAGGCGATCGCGCGCGCCACCACCGCACCGGAGTTCCTGAGCCCGTGGGTGGCATACCTGCCGGAGGCGGCTGGGATCCCGTCGCCAACGGCATACCTGGGGCGGATCGCCGGCGCGGCCGGCGAGCTGACGCGGCCCGAGCAGATCTTCGGCTACCTGCGGGCGTTGGCCGCGGCGTCGCCGCGTGTTCACCTGGAGGAGATCGGGCGTACGCTCGAGGGACGCGAAATCCTGCTGGTCGCGATCGCCGACGAGGCGGGAATTCACAACCTGGAGGAACTCAAGGCCGTCACCGCCGCCCTCGCCGACCCGCGGCGCACCGATCCGCAGAGAGCGGAGGATCTGATCGCCGGGGCGCGGCCGTTTTATTACATCAATGCCGGCCTCCATGCCGACGAGACCAGCTCGGTGGAGGCGGTGATGGAGCTCGCCTATCGGCTGGCTGTCTCCGAACAGCCGATGATCCGCCGCATCCGCGAGCGGGTGGTGGTGCTCATCAATCCGGTGTCCAACCCCGACGGCCGCGCCAAGATGGCGGACTGGTTCTACCGCTACATCGCGGGGAAGACCGACTTCGACGCGCTGCCGAGGCAGTCGCCGCCCTACTGGGGACGCTACGTCTTCGTCGATATCAACCGTGACGCCCACCAGCAGACCCAGGCGGAGACGCAGGCGATCTACCGCATGTTCTGGAACTACCACCCCGTGGTGATTCACGACCTGCACGAGAGCTTTCCCCTGCTCCAGACCTGGAACGGCACCGGCCCCTACAACCCCAACCTCGACCCCATCGTCACCAGCGCCTTTCTCGAGATGAGCTTCCACGAGGTCACAAGGATGACTGCGCTCGGCATGCCCGGAGTGTGGACCTGGGACTTCGGCGACGGTTACGGCCACCACTACGTCGACTCGGTCGCCATGAACCACAACGCCATCGGCCGCGGCTACGAGACCTTCGGCAACGCCACCGCCGAGACCGTCGAGCGGGTGCTCGAGCCGGCCGAGGTCAGCAAGAAGTGGTTTCGCCCCTGGCCCGCGCCGAGCCGGTTCGAGTGGTCGATGCGCGACAGCGTCAACTACACCGAGACGGGTCTGCTCGCCATCCTCGACTACAGCGCCGTTAACGCGACCGATATGCTGCGCGATTTCTACCGAACGGGTCTCAAATCCTGGCGGCAGGGCGTCGCCGGTGACCCCTTCGCGTTCGTCATCCCCGCCGAGCAGCCCGACCGGCGCCGCGTGGCTCAGATGGTAAACCTACTGCTGCGCCAGGGCATCGAGGTTGCGCGGGCGAAGGCCGGCTTCGCCCTCGACGAGAGCGATTTCCCCGCCGGAACCTTCGTCGTCCGCCTCGATCAGCCGTACCGCAACTACGCCGTCGACCTGTTGCTGCCGCAGGACTTCCGCTTCGCGGCTGGCCAGCTGCCGTACGACGACGTGTCGTGGGCGCTGCCGGTCCACTACGGCGTCGAGACCCTCCCGGTGAACGATCGACGAGTCCTCGAGGTACCGCTGGATCCGCTGGAAGCCGACCTCGCCCCCACCGGTCGGGTGACCGGCCACGGCCCGGTATTCCTGCTCGCGGACACCGGACAGGAGGCGTTGCTCGAGGCCCGCTACCGGCTCGAGGACTTCGCGGTGCGGATTGCCGAAACCGCCTTCCGGGTCGATGCGCGCGACTACCCGGCGGGGACCTGGATCCTGCCCCCGCAAGCGGGGCTCGAGGAGGCGCTCACATCGGTGGCGACGGACCTCGCGCTCGACATCGACAGCGCCTCCGCTCTCCCGGAGGGCGCGAGCCACGACGCACCGGCTCCGCGGATCGGCGTGTGGGTGCCGTGGGCCGACACCGACTCCATCGGCTGGCTGCGCTACACCCTCGACCAGCGTGGGGTGCCCTACACCTACCTGCGTGACGAGGATATCCGCGCAGGCGGCCTGCGGGAGCGGGTCGACGTCATCCTCTACGGCAATGTAGACCTCGACCTGCAGGGCCAGATCCACGGTATCCAGGCGACCGTCGGTCCGATGGCCTTCGCTGCGACGCCTGATTTCCCGAGCCTGGGCCGACCGGCCGCCTCGGACGACATCACCGGCGGTCCAGGCTGGGCGGGGCTCGCCGCTTTGAACCGCTTCGTCGAGGAGGGCGGCACCCTGTTGACCCTCGGCAACGGCTCCGCGCTGGCCCTCGAGGGCGGGCTGGTGCGTTTCGTGCGCCGTGCCTGGACCACCGGAATCCGAACCCCCGGGGCGGAGCTCCGGGCGCGATTCGCGATGCAGAACCACCCCCTCGCCTACGGCTATGGGGACACCACCTCGGTGTTCCGCTTCGACTACCCGGTCTACGATCTCCCGCGCCGCTGGCTGCGGATGGCCTACTGCACGTCCTGTCTCGACGGGCCGGTTGACATGCGATGGGTGGTCCTGCAGTGGGGCACAGCCTCTCCCGAAGAAAATACTGCGCCTGGTCCCGGGGCGGAAACGATGGTCGTCAGCGGCGGCGTCCTGGGTGAGGACGAGCTCGAGGGCCGGCCGGCGATTCTCGCCGTTCCGATCGGCGAGGGCGTCGTGGTGGCCTACAACTTCAACCCGATGCACCGCGACCTCAATCGCTCGGATGAGCGCCTGCTGTGGAACGCGATCCTCAACTGGAGGTCGCTCAGGCCGAGCCAGAATCCGGACTGAACCGCAGATCTTACCGGGTTCCGCGGCTTGCCCCACCCTGTTCGTTCTGCGAACATGCGTTCGAAAGGCGTGCATGCGGACTCCCCACGTGGAGGTGGTGATTGTTGAACAGAAAGCAGACCTCGCGGGAGGGTCAAGACGAGGCGTCCCGGCGCGAGTTCGTTCAAGGGCTCGAACGCGGCCTGGCCGTCATCCGGTCGTTTTCGGCCGAATCCCCGCGCCTCACGATCGCGCAGGTCGCCGGGCGAACCGGCCTCACCAGGGCGGCCGCCAGGCGCTACCTGAAGACACTCGAGGCCCTCGGTTATGTTGTCCAGGATGCGGATCGATTCAGCCTCACGCCGCGGCTGCTTGATCTCGGCTTCACCTATCTCTCGACCCTCGACGTCACCAGCGTGGTGCAGCCGTTCATGGACGACGTGACGAACGCGCTGCACGAGTCGTGCTCGGTGTCGGTGCTCGACAAGCACGACATCGTCTACATCGCGCGCCGGGCCGCCGATCGCATCATGAGCATCAATCTTGTCGTCGGATCACGACTGCCGGCCCACGCCACGTCGATGGGCAAGGTGCTCCTTGCCTACCTCGCGCCGGGTGAGCTTGAGTACTACCTCGAATCGGTCGTGAGGGAGCCCCTGACGGAGCACACGATCGTCGACGATCGGGCCCTGCGTGCCGCTCTCGCACGGGTTCGGGAGAACGGCTGGGCGGTCGCCGACGAGGAATCGGAGCTCGGGGTGCGCTCGGTCGCGGCGCCGCTGGTGGGCCGCGACGGCGAGGTGCGGGCCGCCATCAACGTGTCCGCCCATGCGACCCGGGTCTCACTTGAACAGCTGCAGCGGGACTACCTTCCCGTCCTCCTCGAGGCGGCATACGGGATCTCGAAGGCGCTCGGCGCGAACGGCGGGAATGTCAACCTCTGAGACCGTCGCCGGCCTCGACGAGACTCCCCTCGAGAATGGCCAGCGCCTCGTCGACGTCAGATTCCGTGATCATCAGAGGCGGCATGAACCGAACGGTGCTGGCGCCGCAGGACAGCAGGATCAAGCCGTTGTGGAAAGCGCGGTGGAGGACCGCGCTGCACAGCTCACGGGCCGGTGTGCGCGAGGCCCGGTCCGTGACCAGCTCGATGCCGATCATCAGCCCCTTGCCGCGGACATCGCCGACGACCTCGTGTCGGGCCTGGAGCTCCCGCAACCGTTCCATGAAGTACGCTCCCACCGCCGCGGCGTTGTTCGCGTACTCGCGCTCGACCAGATCCAGAGTGGCGAGAGCGGCGGCGCAGCAGAGAGGGTTGCCGCCGAAGGTGTTGCCGTGGGCCCCGCGCGGCCATTGCTCCATGATTGTCTTCTTGGCGACGATCAGACCGATCGGCAGGCCCGAGCCCAGACCCTTGGCCAGGGTCATAATGTCCGGCGCCACCCCCCAGTGCCGGCCGGCGAACATTCTTCCGGTGCGCCCGATGCCGCACTGCACCTCGTCGAAGATGAGCAGGATCCCGTGGCGGTCGCAGAGCGCCCGCAGACCCGGCAAAAAACTGTCGGGGGGCACGATGTAACCGCCCTCGCCGAGTATCGGTTCGACCAGTACGGCGGCGACCTCCTGCGGCGGCAAATTGGCCTCGAAGAGGACGTGCTCGATGTAGTCGAGCACCGCCTGCCCCTGGTCGTCGCCGGCGAGCAACGGCCGGTAGCTCGAGGGATACGGCACGTGGGTGACGCCGGGCATGGTCGGGAAGAAACCGTCCTGCTGGGTGGACTTGCTGGAAGTGAAGGCGAGGGAGCCCATGGTCCGTCCGTGAAAACCACCCAGAAAGCCGATAAAGCGGGACCGCCCGGAGACGTGCCGGGCCAGCTTGAGCGCACCTTCCACGCTCTCGGTGCCGGACTGGGTGAAGAAGCTCATCACCGGCTCCCCGAGGGGGTCGAGCTCGGCGATCCGCTCGCCGAGACGGACCTGGCCCTCGTGCCAGTAGTCGGAGCTGATGTGCAGGAAGCGATCGGCTGCGTCCTTGACGGCCTGCACGACCTCGGGGTGGGTGTGGCCGGTGGCACAGACGGCGATGCCCGCCGCGAAATCGAGGAAGCGATTGCCGTCCACGTCCCACACCTCGGCGCCGCGGCCGTGGGACATCACAAAGGGGTAGTCGCGCGGGTAGGACGGTGATACGACCGCCGCGTCCCGATCCAGAATGGCCCGCGCTTTGGGTCCCGGGAGGCCGGTCGTGATGTGTTGGCTCTTCATGGTTTCCTCTCAGTCTGCCGCCGTGCTCGAGCCCTGCAGCGGGTTCTCCGGGGTGGGTTCGGTCAGCTCATTCGACAACCGTCTGGGACTGCTCGCGCAGGTACAACGGCAGGTAGTAGTAGGAACCGATCGCCTTGCCGGTCGAGCCCGAGCCCTTCCATCCACCGAACGCCTGGTAGCCCGGCCAGGCGCCGGTCGTGGCCCCCTGGGGACGGTTGATGTAGAGAACGCCCGCCTCGATGTTGTCGAGGAAGTACCGCACCTCCTCGTCGTCGCCGTAGCACCCTCCGGTCAGGCCGAGAGAGCTCTGGTTGGCGAGGGCGACGCCCTCGCGCACGTCCTTGACCCGGCCGACCATGAGGATGGGCACGAACATCTCCACCTGGAACAACGGATGATCGATCGGGGCCTCGGCCACGGTGCAGGCGACGAAATGGCCGTGGGCGTGATCGCCTTCACTCAGGCGCTCGCCGCCGACGAGAATGCGTCCGCCCTTGTCCCCGAGCTCGCCACAATACCTCTCGAAGTTCTGCGCCGCGTTCTGGTTGATCACCGGACCCATCCAGACCTCGCGTTGCGTCGGGTCGCCTACGGTGATCGCCCGGGTCGCTTCGACGGTCTTCTCGAGGAGGATGTCGGCGACGCTCTCCTCGACATAGACCCTGGAGAGGGCCGAGCACTTCTGACCGGAGAGGCCGAAGGCCGAACGCACGATACCGGCAACCGCCCGCTCGAGGTCGCCGGCGGCGGTCACGATGCAGGCGTTCTTGCCTCCCATCTCGGCGATGCAGGGCCGCGGGTAGGCGCCGCCGGCCATGGCCCGATGCAGGCGCATCCCCACCTCATGGGAACCGGTGAAGGTGACTCCAGCGAGGTCGGGATGGTTGACCAGGGCCTCGCCGACGATGTTCCCGGGGCCCGCAACATAGTTGAAGACGCCGTTCGGGAAGCCTGCGTCGCGGATGCAGTCCGCGAGCAGCCGGCCGGCCCAGGGGGTGTCGGTCGCGCCCTTGAGCACGACGGTGTTGCCGGTCACGAGGGCCGCGGCCACCGGCCCCCCTCCGAGCGCGAGGGGAAAGTTGAAGGGCACGATCACGCCCCACACGCCGTATGGCTTCAAGACGGTGCGGTTGTGCGAGCGGTAATCCGGCAGCGGATCGTCGGGCAGGGCCAGGTCGTAGCCCTGGCTGCGCTCGAACTCCGCCGCGTAACCGGTGAAGAAGTCCGCGGTCTCCTGCGTTTCCCCCAGCGATTCCATGCGGTTCTTGCCGACCTCCAACGCCAGCGCCGCGCCGATGCCGTAGACCCTCTCCTCGATCAACGCCGCGGCGCGCCTGACGAGTCGCAGCCGTTCCTCGTGCGGCGTCATGCGCCAGGCCGGAAACGCCCGTCTTGCGGCCGCCACCGCGCGATCGACATCTGCGGCGTCCCCGACCGGGAAGTGGCCGAGGATCAATCGCTGATCCACCGGGCTGCGGTTCTCGGAGGTCCCGCTGGCAGCGACGTCCGCGCCGTCGATGAACATCGCGTGGGTGGAGCCGAGGCCGGCTCGCACCTCGGCGAGGGCCTTCTCGAAGTTGCTGTGCATCTCCGGTGGGGGATCGAACATGGTCGAATAGGTGAGCTTGAAGGTCATGACCACTCCAATTCTGTGAGCAGGCGCTCCATCAATGCGAGGGCGTCCATCAGATCCTTCTCCTCGATCACCAGCGGCGGCGCGAGAATGATGAGGTTGCCGCGGGTGGCGAATGAAATCCCTTCCTCTCTGGCCCGGTCCACGAAAGCCGTGAGCGAGGGGTGGCTTTGGGGCCAGGGTGCAAGCGGTTCCCTGGTGGCCCGGTCCCTGACCAGCTCGACAACGGCGAAGAGCCCGTGGCCGCCGCGCACGTCGCCGATAACGTCGACGCGGTCGCGCATCGCGCACAGCTCCGCGTGAAGGCGCACGCCCAGAGCGCGCGAGCGATCGATGAGCTTTTCGTCCTCGTATGCCTGGAGGGCCGCCAGGCCGACGGCGCAGGACAGGGGGTGGCCGAAGGAGGTGAGGCCGGTGTAGAGCATCTCGGTTGAGAGCCTGGCGGCGATGTCACGCGAAATGACGACGGCGCTGAGGGGCAGGTGCGAGGCGGTGAGTCCCTTGGCCAGAGTCATCATGTCAGGCCGGCCGGCCTCGCCGGAGCGCTGCCAGGCGAACCACTCTCCGCAGCGCCCGAAGCCGCTCATCACCTCGTCGGCGATCAGGAAGACCCCCCGATCGCGCGTCTCCTGCCGCAGGAGGGGCCAGTAGTTGTCCGGGGCGACGATGCCGTTGGTGCCGGCGTTGGGCTCCATCAGGACCGCGGCCACGTCCGCGGGGCCGAGCTCGTCGATGGCCTGGCCAACGCGGCGGGCGCTCCGTTCGCCGCATTCGAGGTCGGAGGTCGACCCGAAGGGGCACCGGTACGCGTAGGGTGGGGGGACGTGGAGCACCCGCAGATCCTGCGGGTCGACCTGGTGGCGGGTGCGGGTGTCCCCGGAGAGCGCCATCGCTCCATAGGTCGCGCCGTGGTAGGAGCGGTCCCGAGTGATGATCCATCCCGTCGGTTTCTTGCCGGCCTGACGCGCGAACTTGACGGCGTTCTCGTTGGCGTCCGCGCCCCCGAGGCCGAAGAAGACCCGCCCGCCCTCGAAGCCCGATATCTCCAGCAGACGCTCCGCGAGGCGGGCTCGCGGCTCGGCGCCCCAGGCCGCGGTCGCGAAGCAGAGCTTCTCGGCCTGCTCGCGGATGGCCCGGATAAGGGCCGGGTGCTGGTGGCCGAGGTTCACGCTCTCGGACAGGCTGCTCGTATCCAGGTAGCGGCGACCGCCTTCGTCCCAGAACCAGGCCCCCTTGCCGCCGACGATCGTCGGTGCGTCCCATTCGTTCTGAATGCACCAGCTGTGCAGCACGCTGAGCCGTTCCGGAATCATCTCGACGATCCTAACCGGTTCTTTGGGGCCGCGTCGCCGACCTGCTCGATGATCATCGCGATGCCCTGCCCGACACCGATGCACATCGCGCACAGGGCGAAGTGTCCGCCGCCCCGCAGCAGCTCATACAGGGCAGTGGTGACGAGACGCGCGCCGCTCATGCCGAGAGGATGGCCGAGGGCGATGGCGCCGCCGTTTGGGTTGATGCGCGGGTCGTCGTCGGCGAGGCCGAGGTCCCTGATGACCGCGAGCGACTGCGAGGCGAAAGCTTCGTTGAGCTCGATGACATCCATCTGATCGATGCGCATCCCGGTGCGCGCGAGGAGCTTTTTGACCGCCGGCGCCGGCGCGAAGCCCATGATGCGCGGCTCCACCCCAGCGGTGGACATCGCCACGATGCGGGCCAGAGGTTCCAGCCCGTGGCTCTCGGCGGCGGCCTCGGAGGCCACAAGGAGGGCGCAGGCCCCGTCGTTGACTCCCGAGGCGTTACCGGCCGTCACGGTGCCGTTGTCCCTGACGAACGGCCGCAGCCGGGCCAGCTTCTCCACCGTCGTGTCCGGCCGCGGGTGCTCGTCACTGTCGACAACCAGCGGGTCCTGCCTTCGACGCGGTACGGTCACGGCGGTGATCTCCTCGGCGTGGTTTCCCTTGACCCTTGCCGCCTCGGCCTTGGCCTGGCTCCAGGCGGCGAATCGGTCCTGGTCCTCGCGAGAGATTCCGAAGTCCTCGGCCACGTTCTCCGCCGTTTCCGGCATCGAGTCGACGCCGTATTGCTCCTTGAGGAGCGGATTGACGAACCGCCAGCCGATGGTCGTGTCGAAGAGCTCCGCCTCGCGGCTGAACGCCGTCGAGGCCTTGCCCATCACGAAAGGCGCCCGTGACATCGACTCGACACCGCCGGCGATCACCAGATCCTGCTCGCCCGCCTTGATGGCCCGGGCCGCGATGCCGATCGCGTCCATGCCGGAGCCACACAGCCGGTTGATGGTCGTTCCGGTGACCTCGGCCGGGAGACCGGCAAGGAGGAGGGCCATGCGCGCGACATTGCGGTTGTCCTCGCCGGCCTGATTGGCGCAACCGTAGACCACGTCGTCGATCGACGAAGCGTCCAGATTCGGATTTCGCTCGAGCAATGCGCGCATCGGGATCGCCGCCAGGTCGTCCGTTCGCACCGCCGCGAGCGTGCCGCCGTAACGGCCAACCGGCGTGCGAGTCGCATCACAGAGGAACGCTTCGGACATCGTGGTTTCCCCCTTACCGCATGGCTGGTATTGACGCGATCATCGGCCGGCCTCGCCGGCGGCCGGGATCAGATCGGCGATGTTCGATGCCTCGGAAGGCACCAGGGCGCGGAGGATCTCGAGCTCCTTCTTCGTGGGCTCCTCCGTCCTTGCGAGCGTTTCCGCGACGCGGAGCGGCCAGCTCGTGGCCTCGATCGCGGCCTCGGCCGTCACCCCGGGATGGAGGTGGGTCAAAACCAGCTCGCCGCTCTCCGTGTCCGGCTCGAGGATCCCGAGGTCGGTGATCACGGCCTGAGGACCCAGACCGGGCACGTTGAGTGCGCGCCGCGACCCTTCTCCGCGCCACATCCCGACCGTTGTCATGAAATCGAGCTCTTCGACGAAGGTCCTCGGGTTCTGGCGCAGCAGGACCAGGGTGCGGTGGCAAAACGCCGCGATCTCCGGCGCGCCGCCGGCACCGGGAAGCCGCACCTTGGGCTTCCGATAGTCGCCGATGACCGTCGAGTTGAGGTTCGCGAAGCGGTCGATCTGGGCGGCGCCGAGAAAGCCGGTTCGGATCCAACCGCCCTGCAGCCAGTAGCTGAACATCTCCGGCACCGACACCACGGCCTTGGCGGTGCGACTCAGCTCCGGATCGCCGATCGAGAGCGGTAGCACGGTCGGCTTGGTGTCGAGCGTCCCGCTCTCGTAGATCATCGACAGATCGGGGGCGTGGGTCCTTCGAGCGAGGTTGGCGGCCTTGCTCGGCAGGCCGATGCCGATGAACACCACGTCGTCGGGCTCGAGGAGACGCGACGCGGCCACGACCATCATCTCTTCCGGGTCGTAGGCTGTTTGAACCCGCTCAGACATAGCCGTCTTCCTTCAGCTTCGCCAGGTAGTGCACAAAGTTCTCGCTCGCCACCACGTAGTTCTCCATCCACTCGAGGAACCGGTCGTACTCCTTGCTGATCTCGCCCCATTTCTGGTAGAAGGCGTTGCTCCTGTCGTAGTAGCCCTCGGTATACGAGGGGAATGCGCCGAGTCGGGCCTCGCACACCACGTCAACCGCCCAGCGGGGGATCACCGTGCCGCCGGAGCTTTCGTCGACGCTGTCGACGATTTCCTCCACGGTGACGATGCTGTGCGCCGCGGCCAGGACCGCCTCCTTCTGCACCCCGAGAATGCCGGTCATCCAGATATTTCCCTGCCGATCCGCCCGCTGGGCGTGGATGATCGCAACGTCCGGCCGGTGGGCCGGGATCACGGTGAGCTCCTCACCGGTGAACGGACACTCGATGAATTTGATCTTCGGGTTGACCTCTGGATACTGGGTCCCGCGATATCCCTTGAAAACGGCGCACGGCATCCCGGCCGCACCGGCGGCGAATGCGTTGGCCATCGCGGCGTGACCGTGCTCCTCGAATTCCATCTCGTGTGGGACGCCTTTTTCGTAGGCGTCGCGGAGGCGGAACAACGATCCGACGCCGGGGTTGCCGCCCCACGAGAAGACCAGCTTGTCGGCGCACCCCATGCCGATCATCTGATCGAAGATGATGTCCGGCGTCATGCGGATGAGAGTGAGGTGGCGGATCCCCTGGCGGATGATCTCGGCCCCGGCCGCGTGGGGAATGAGGTGGGTGAAGCCCTCAGCCGCCACCGAGCAGCCCGGACTGACGTATTTCTTGACGGCTTCGGGGAGTTCCAGAAACTCTGTCATCGTGGTTTCCTCGGATTCATCGACCCCGCCGCGAGCTCCTTCATGGCAAATGTTCGATATGCGAACACATGTTCGCTTTGCGGCGAGTCCAACGTACAATCCGGAGATGCGAGTGTCAACGGGCGTATATTTGACCGACTCAACTGCATGGGGGTACTCATGAGCGACCGGTTTTCAGCGATCTCGATCGGCGCCGGCATTCTGATGATCACACTGGCGGCGGGCCCGGCGGTCGGCCAGGACGAGAGTGCGGCGACGCCGCGCAGCCTCACCGTCGACGACTACTTCCGAATCCGCACCGTGGACGACCCGCAGATCAGCCCTGACGGAAAGTGGGTGGCCTACACAGTCACCACCTCGGAAATCGAGAAGGACGAGTCGGCGAGCCGCATCTGGATGGTGCCGGCGGCCGCCGGCGAGGCGGTGCCGATGACGGCGAAGGCGCGGTCCGCGTCGCATCCGCGGTGGAGCCCGGACGGCAGGTTCCTGGCGTTCATTGCGGCGCCGGAGGACGGCAAGGACCAGGTGTTTACGCTGTTCCGCGAGGGCGGCGAGGCGCTGCAGCTTACCGACACCGCTCAGGACGTCCAGGATTACGAGTGGTCGCCGGACGGCAAACGCATGGTGCTGGTGCTGCAGGACCCGATGCCGGAAGAGCTGGCTCTGAAGCGGGGGAAGGAGAAAAAGAAGAACCCGCCGCCATGGGTCATTACCCGCCGCCAGTTCAAGCTCGACTACGTCGGCTACCTCGACAGCCGCCGCACCCACCTCTATGTCCTGAATGTGGCGTCAAAGAGCATGACGCAGGTCACGTCCGGAGATTACGACGACTCCGAACCGAGCTGGTCGCCCGACGGCGAGCGCATCGCCTTTACCAGCAACCGCTCCGCCGACCCCGACAGCAACTACAACACCGACATCTGGGTCGTCG
>Ga0307423_1001030_pt1 | contig 17449 bp, 17 predicted proteins | sample SalMarWE160310MG_FD_202154 | JGI IMG/M metagenome (GOLD analysis project Ga0307423, IMG submission 202154) | Salt marsh sediment microbial communities from the Plum Island Ecosystem LTER, Massachusetts, United States - WE1603-10 | ecosystem: Environmental > Aquatic > Marine > Intertidal zone >...
CAGTGAGGGCCTTTTTACAATCCATCATTCCGGCACCGGTTCGGTCTCTGAGCTCCTTCACCGCTTGTGCTGTAATCGTCATCTTTCACACCTCTCTACACAACGGGGCCAGGCGCGCATCGCCCCTGGCCCCGTAGAAAATCAGCGTTGGGCACCGTCCTATTTCTTGGGGGCCACCTCGTCGGTTGCCTCGTGCTCGGCCTCCGCCTCTTCGGTTGCGGCGTCGTCGGCATCGGCTATCGTTTCTTTTGAAGTCTCGGTATCGGCTCCCGCCTCAGCCGGCTCCTCTGGTTTCATTTCTTCGACAGCGACCTCGGCGGGGGCGTCGACCACAGGATCTTCCTCGGGTGTGGCGGCGGCGGGCTCATCAGCTGCCGCGTCCTTGGTCACCGGGGTTTCACCCGCAGCGCGCTCGTCCTTTTCACCGACAAAGCGCTCATCCGCGAGGTTGAGCCCCTCGAGGACGTTGTCGGCAATCCGCGAGGTGAAGAGTCGGATGGCGCGGATCGCATCATCGTTTCCGGGAATCGGGAAGTCCACCTCTTCGGGGTCCGAGTTGGTATCGACGACCGCCACCACCGGGATGCCAAGACGATTGGCCTCCTTGATGGCAATGTGCTCGTGCACCGTATCGACCACGAAGAGGGCGTCGGGCAGATCCTCCATGTCCTTGATGCCGGCGAAGGCACGATCCATTTTGCGGCGCTGCCGTTCGAGGTGGATGCGCTCCTTCTTGGTCAGGTGCGACTCCTCGCTGGAAAGCATCTCCTCAATCTCCTTGAAACGCTGAATCGACTTGCGGATGGTGCGGAAATTGGTCATCGTTCCGCCCAACCAACGGTGATTCATGAAGAACATCCCACAGCGCTCGGCTTCCTCGCGGATGGCATCCTGGGCCTGCCGCTTGGTGCCCACGAAGAGCACGTTGCGTCCGTTGGCCGCGAGATCGCGAATGAAATCGGCCGCGTCCTCGAAGTGGTGGAGGGTCTTCTGCAGGTCGACAATATGGATGCCGTTGCGCTTGCCGAAAATGAACGGTTTCATTTTCGGGTTCCATCTCCGTGTTTGGTGCCCGAAGTGGACTCCCGCTTCGAGCAACTCCTTCATCTGGATATTCGCCACGAAAAACTCCCTTACCGTTTGGAGAACTGGAAGCGCTTACGGGCCTTGGGCTGGCCGTATTTCTTGCGCTCCACTTTGCGCGCATCGCGGGTCAGGAAACCGACAGCCTTGAGCTGCGGACGCAGCTCGCCGTTGTACTCGAGCAGGGCGCGAGAGATTCCGTGGCGGATCGCGCCCGCCTGACCGGTGGGACCACCGCCATCGACATTGACGAGAATGTCGAACTTGTCAGCCGTCTCGGTCAAAAGTAACGGTTGCCTGATCACCATCTTGAGCACCTGGTTCGGAAAGTACTCGTCGAAGTCGCGTCGATTGACCACGATCTTGCCACTTCCCGGTCGCAGGTACACGCGGGCGACCGACGTCTTGCGCCGCCCGGTGCCGTAATACTGGATCTCTGCCACGAGCTCCCCCTCTCAGATCACAGGGTATGGGTTTTGGGCTGCTGCGCGTCATGCGGGTGTTCCGGCCCCGAATAGACCTTGAGCTTGCGCAGCAGCTTGCGACCGAGGCGGTTCTTGGGGAGCATGCCCCACACCGCAGCCTGAATCACTCGCTCGGGATGCTTGTCGAGCCGTTCGCGAGCGGTCTCCGATTTCAGCGATCCAGGGCGGCCGGAATGTCGGTAGTACACCTTGTCGTCGAGCTTGGCGCCGGTGAGCTTCACACGCTCGGCATTCACGACGACTACAAAATCACCCGTATCGAGGTGCGGCGTGTAATCGGGCTTGTGTTTGCCGCGAAGAAGGCGCGCAACCTCGGTGGCCAGACGGCCGAGCACCTGGTCGGCGGCGTCCATCACCACCCACTCGCGCGAAATCTCACCCTCTTTCGGTACATACGTTCGCATCTTCAATTCCTCTTTTATTCACAGGCCCCCGCGGGCACAGGGGAACAAGACTCTACCCAAGCGAACCCCGCCTGTCAAGGCGTTTTGAAGCAGTTTCTCGCCAAATTCCCCGGCCCTGGCGGTTATGCGGCTATGCGGCTATTCGGCCATGCGGCTCCACTGCCGCTGAGCACTGGGACCACCACCGAAAAGGGCGCCGTATTGCCGTCTGGCCGTATAGCCGTGAGGCGCGAATCAGCCTGTTGAGGTCTCGGCGGGCAGCAGACGCGGACCCTTCCCCGGAAAGTTATGGAGCGAACCGGAACCGAACCATATGTGGAGGCTGCGTGAGGTTCCCTGGACCGTCAGAACCTGAAGCATCAACTCCTCGGGCAACCACTGGCGAAGATCCACGACGACGATCCCGTGGCCGGAAAACACTTTCACTAATGGGCTATCGAATGCGCGCAGAGCGAGCTCGACCGCCGTTCTCGACACCGGGATGCCACCGAGGGCTCGGATCCTTCGCATTCGGAAGCCGATGTGTCGGTGCCGGACCCTGATCTCAGCCAGTTCGAGACCGACACGGGCGGGGAGGCCCTTCCACAACACCGTCACCTCGGCGGCCAGTGCATCGCCCTTTCCCTTCAAAGAGAGATCCCGAAAGGCTTCCCGTGCCGAGGACAACTCGTTCAGATGCCGCTCCACACGATCAAGATCGAGCACGAGGTGAAGCCCATCCCAACGGGCGAGTGGGGGAGACAACAGATTGGTCACGGGGTAAGTATAGGCGAGCCCCCGCCCGCCCGTCAGGTGCCAGATACCGGATGCCAGATGCCAGATGCGGCCAGAGCGCGGACTCATCGCCATCGATGTTCACGGAACGGGTGCTGAATCTGGTATCCGGTATCTGGAATCCGGCATCCGGGTGGGTGGGCGGGGGATGAGCTAAACTCACACGCAGAATGAGCGACACGCACCGCTATCTCCAGATCATCGATCGGTTCGGCGAATGTCGGGTTGCGCTGTATGGCGACCTTGTCCTTGACCGTTTCATTCTCGGCACGCCGAAAAGGGTGTCGCGCGAAGCACCGGTAATCATTCTTCGGCATGAGGACCAGCGCGACATCCCCGGCGGCGGCGCCAACGCGCTCGCTAATCTCGCGGCGCTTGGAGTAACGGTAGCATCAGTCGCAGCGGTCGGTGACGACGAGCCCGGAAGTGCTCTGGTCGCTGCACTGGATGATCGTGGGATCGACACAGGTCGAATCGTCACCGTACCCGGATATCGGACCCCGACAAAGGTACGGATTTTGGGTGGTGGGCAGTCCTCGCTCAAGCACCAGGTCGCGCGTTACGACATCGAAGACGTCCTCCCCGAAAGCGGCGCGTGGCGGTCCGTGCTCCGTGATCACCTCGCCGAAGCAATGGGGACTGCTAGCGCGGTCGCGATCTCCGACTACGGTTATGGATGCGTCCAGACCGAGATCCTCCAGAGCCTTACCGACGCAACCGGCCCCCCCCCCTGGCTGTGCCTCGACTCCCGGTACCGGATCGGATCCTTCACCGGTGTCAACGGCGCGACGCCGAACCTCGAGGAGCTCGAGGCTCATTGCGGTCGACGACTCGAGTCCGACGCTGATGTCGCTGCCGGTGCCGAGGAACTGCGGCGCATTCTGGGAGCGAACTTTCTGCTCGCCACCCGCGGCAACCGCGGAATGACGCTGGTCGAAGCGGATTGCGAACCCCGCCACATCCCGGTCTACGGTACCGACGAAGTGGCCGATGTCACCGGAGCGGGCGACACTGTTCTCGCGGTCTTGACCGCCGCCCTCGCCGCTGGGGCAGAACCCGCCGTCGCTGCCGGTCTTGCCAATATCGCCGCAGGGTTGGTGGTGATGAAGCTTGGCACTGCGACCGTGTCGGCAGCCGAGCTCCGCGCCGCGGTGGAAACGGCATGACTCAGCCGGAAGACAAGCTGCGCACTCTCGACGAACTCACCGAGGAATGCGCCGCGTGGCGGGAGCAGGGGTTGATCGTGGTCCTGGTCAACGGTGCATTCGACGTCGTCCATGTCGGTCACTTGCGCTATTTGGCGGCAGCCCGCGACCTGGGAGATCGCCTGGTCGCAGCGGTCAACTCCGATCTATCGGTGCGACTCAGCAAGGGGGAGCTGCGTCCGATCATCCCCGAGATCGAGAGGGTCGAGATTCTCTCCCATCTGTGGATGGTGGACCGGATCTGCCTCTTCGACAGCAAGACCGTGTCGCCGGTCCTCAAGCGGTTGCAGCCGCAGATCCACGCCAAGGGAACCGATTACACCGTTGACACGGTCCCGGAAAGGAATGTCGTGGAAGCGTACGGAGGCAGGACGGCGATCTGCGGCGACGCCAAGAATCACGCCACCACCGACCTTGTCGGGATCATCATCGACCGCTTCGGTACTTCCGAATGACCCAACAAGAGAAGCTGGAGCACTGGAATCCGGAAGTCGGTATTCGGAATTCGGAATGCCACCCACCCTCCCGGCGAAATGGGAGAAGGGGAGGGCGGTCGGGAATTCAGAATTCAGAATTCAGAATTCAGAGTTCCGAGGGCGGGTGCGCATGAGAGTCGTCCTTGTTCGGCTCTCCGCGCTTGGCGACATCGTTCACACCTGGCCGCTCGCCTGCGCCTTGGCTGCGTCGGAGGACCGGCCTCATCTGAGCTGGATCGTTGAGGAACCCCTGAGAATGTTGGTCGAAGGTCATCCCGCCATCGACGTTGTCATTGCCGCCCGCACCGGGAGGTGGCGGCGGAGGCCGTGGGCGGCCTCGACCAGGTCCGAGGTCGCAGCCTTCAAAACTCGCCTCCGGGAGCTGCAACCGGATCTTGTCATCGACCCCCAGGGAACCACAAAATCGGCGATGGTCGTTCGATGGTCCGGCGCCGAGCGGCGAGCCGGTTTGGCGCGTCCGTGGCGGCGTGAACTGATGCCTGGCCTGGCCTACACCGAAGCTATTCAGGGCGCACCCGGGCGTGCGCACGTGGTGGCCACAAACCTCGCGATGATGCAGGCGATCGGCGAGACGCCGCCCGAACTCGCACCCCCCGACGGGTCGTGGTTACTCGAACGCGTTGCGGACCGCACACCGACCGGCGGCTGGTCGACTCCGTACGCGGTCGTATTGCCGGGAGCCGGCGGAGCTCACAAGGTCCTCACTGAGGGCACCCTTGCCAAGGTCGCCCGTGGTCTCGCAGCGGAGGGTCTCGAGGTCGTGGTGGCGTGGGGCCCCGGCGAGGAGACGCGCGCCGCAGCAGTGGTTCGGGCGGCCGGCAACGGTATTCATTTGGCACCGCCAACCGACCTCGGAGAACTCGCAGCCCTGCTCGGGGGCGCGGCCTTGGTCGTTGGCGGCGACACCGGCCCAGTTCACCTCGCGGCCAGCTTTGGATCACCGACGTTGGCTGTCTTTCTAGCCAGCGATTGGCGGCGTAACGGCCCCCTCGGCCCCCGCACCGCAGTCGTCTCCGGCGCAGCCGACGCCCCTACCGCACCCTCGGGGTCGGCCCGCACCAGACCTCAGCGGGAAGTTGGCGCTGTCGAGATCTTGGAAACGGCTCGCGGGTTGCTGGTCTTGTAAGCCGCTCATTAGTACCCGCTATTTCGTGCTGGATATCACTCGTTTCACGCGTGTATTTGCTACGATAGATAGGGTCCTCTCTGGACGTGTGACCGCTTACAAGCTCATTCCTGAAGAGCCAGGTGCTACAATTTAACATGAGAACGTCTGTCGAAATGGACTGAATGTATGGCTCTAAAAATCGGCGAACTCCTGATCAAGGCAAAGCTGATCAACGAAACTCAATTGGCGAAGGCTCTCGAAGAACAGAGAGCCAGTGGCGGCCGCCTCGGCGAGCACCTCGTGGCGCTCGAATTCGTCACTGAAGAGGACATCCTCGACTGCCTTTCACAGCAGTATGGCGTGCCGTCAATCAATCTCAAACACTTCGACATCGACGAATCCATCATTCGCCTGATTCCGGCCGACGTCGCGCGCAAATATCAGTTCATTCCCGTGTCGAAGACCGGGGCCACACTGACAGTTGCGATGACCGACCCGTCCAACGTCTTTGCGATGGACGACATTACCTTTATCACCGGATACCGGGTCGAGCCTGTGGTGGCCTCCGAGGACGCGTTGCGCGAGGCCATCGACAAGTATTACGGCACCACGCACTCGATCGAGCTGAAAAAGGTCATGGAAGACCTGTCGACGGTCGATGAAGCCTCGCTCGAGGTGCTTGAAGAGGAAGATGACCTCGACGTCCAGGATCTCGAGGCCGGCGCCGAGGAAGCGCCCGTCGTGCGCCTGGTCAACCTCATCCTTACCGACGCGCTCAAACGTTCCGCGTCCGATATCCACATCGAACCGTACGAGAAGTCCTATCGTGTGCGATTCCGTATCGACGGCGTGCTCTACGAGATCATGAATCCGCCACTCAAGTTCAGAGACGCCATCTGCTCGAGAATCAAAATCCTGGCAAAGCTCGACATCGCCGAGAAGAGACTGCCCCAGGACGGACGCATCAAGCTCAAGATGAAGTACCAGGGCAAGGTCAAGGAGCTCGACTTCCGTGTTTCGACGTTGCCGACGCTGCACGGCGAGAAGATCGTCCTGCGGCTGCTCGACAAAGACAATTTGATGCTCGACATGACCAAGCTCGGCTTTGAAAAGACGAGCCTGAAGTACTTCGAAGAGGCGATCTTTCAGCCCTACGGCATGGTCCTGGTGACTGGGCCGACCGGCTCGGGCAAAACCAACACCCTTTACTCGGCGATTTCGCGGATCAACAGCCCGGAGGTCAACATCATGACCGCCGAGGATCCCGTCGAGTTCCAGTTGGTTGGGATCAATCAGGTGCAAATGAAGGAATCGATCGGCCTCAACTTTGCGGCGGCCCTGCGATCCTTCCTGCGCCAGGATCCGAACATCGTGCTTGTCGGCGAGATCCGTGACTTCGAGACCGCAGAGATCGCGATCAAGGCGGCGCTCACCGGCCACCTCGTTCTCTCGACGTTGCACACCAACGATGCACCTTCCACCATCAACCGCCTCATGAACATGGGTATCGAGCCGTTTCTGGTCGCGACCTCGGTCAACCTGATCGTGGCGCAGCGGCTTATTCGTCGGGTTTGCGAGAAGTGCAAACAACCGGAGGAGGTACCGCTGCAGGCGCTGCTCAATGTCGGATTTTCGGAGGCCGAGGCGCCAAACATCGAGCTCTATCGGGGACGTGGGTGCGACGAGTGCAACCAGCGTGGCTACAAGGGTCGCGTCGGCATCTATGAGGTCATGGTCGTCGGCGAAGACATCCGCGAGCTCATCCTCTCCGGCGCATCGGCGGTCGAGCTGAGGCGCAAGGCCATGGAGGAGGGTATGATCGGTTTGAGGCAATCAGGTCTGCAGAAAATCCGAGACGGCATCACCACGATCGACGAAGTGGTCCGCGAATCGGTCCTGTAGTCGGGGGGTTTCGATGACCGTAAGCCTGCATCAGCTATTGAAGACCATGGTGGAAAAGGGCGGCACCGACCTCCACATCACCACCAATTCACCGCCATTGATTCGTGTCGATGGCACCCTCGTGACCCTCTCGCACCCGCCGATGACAGCGGTGGACACCAAGAAACTGGCCTACTCCGTTTTGACCGACGCCCAGAAGCACCGCTTCGAGGAGCATCTCGAACTCGACATCTCATTCGGCGTCAAGGGTCTTGCGCGGTTCCGCGCGAATATCTTCATGCAGCGCGGAGCGGTGGCCGGCGCCTTCCGGAGAATCCCATACGAAATTCTCGGTTTCCGTGAGCTCGGGCTGCCACAGGCGGTGGAGTCGCTGTGCAACAAACCTCGCGGCCTCGTGCTGGTCACCGGCCCGACTGGATCCGGAAAGTCGACAACCCTGGCTGCGATGATCGACAAGATCAACCGCGAGAAAGCGCACCACATCCTCACCATCGAGGACCCGGTGGAGTACCTCCACTCGCACAAGAAGTGCATGGTGAACCAGCGCGAGTTGCACGCCGACACACACTCCTTCGCCAACGCGCTGAAATCGGTCCTTCGTGAAGACCCTGACGTCGTTCTGATCGGTGAGATGCGTGATCTTGAGACCATCGAGGCCGCGCTCCGGATCGCCGAGACCGGCCATCTCACTTTTGGCACTCTGCACACCAACTCGGCGCCGCAAACCATTAACCGAATCGTTGACGTCTTCCCGGAACACCAACAAGCACAGATCCGCGCCCAGCTCAGCTTCGTGCTCGAGGGCATCATCTGCCAATCGCTGCTACGGCGGGCGTCCGGCAAGGGGCGGGCCTTGTGCTGTGAGGTTCTGATCCCGAGCTCGGCGATCCGCAACCTGATCCGCGAGGACAAGATCCATCAGATCTACTCGATGATGCAGGCCGGCCAGGTCAAACACGGCATGCAGACCTTCAATCAGGCACTGGCGACGCTCTATCACAAACGGATGATTTCGCTCCAGGTGGCGCTCGCCTACAGCTCGTATCCGGATGAGTTACAGGACATGATCAATAGGGGCGTGGGCACGATCAGCACGACCCCTGAGGCACGCGGAGCAAGGAGGAGCTGAGATGCCCAGTTATGAGTGGAAGGGCCGCGATCGTAACGGCGCAACACAAACTGGCGTGCTCATTGGCGACAGCAAGGATGCGGTGATTGCCGCGCTCCGTCGCCAACAGATCGTCGTCACCACAGTCAAAGAGAAGGGCAAAGAGATCGCATTGCCGAAATTTGGCGGCGGTGTCAAATCGAAGGACATTGCAGTCTTCACCCGTCAGTTCTCGGTGATGATCGACGCCGGTCTGCCGCTCGTGCAGTGCCTCGATATTCTCGGCCAGCAGCAAGACAACAAGACTTTCCAAAAGATCATTCTGCAGGTCCGACAGGACGTGGAAGGCGGTTCTTCGCTCGCCGAGGCGATGCGGAAGCACCCCCAGGCCTTCGACGATCTCTATGTCAACATGGTTGCCGCGGGCGAGGCCGGAGGTATCCTCGACACTATCCTCCAACGTCTTGCCACCTACATCGAAAAGGCGGTCAAACTCAAGAGCCAGGTCAAGTCCGCCATGGTTTACCCGGCGTCGGTGGTGACGATCGCCGTGGTCGTCGTCTACGTCATTCTCTGGAAGGTGATTCCAGTCTTCGCTTCCCTTTTCGAAGGTCTCGGCGGTCAGCTCCCGTTCCTCACTCAGGTTGTCGTCAACTTGTCGAATTTCATCGGCAACTTCTGGTGGCTGATCTTCATGGTTGTAGGTGGCGGCATCTTCGCCCTCCGCCAGTACTACCAGACCGACGCCGGCCGCTATCAGATCGACAAGATCCTGCTCAGGTCGCCGGTCATGGGCCTCCTGCTCCGCAAGATTGCCGTTGCTCGTTTCTGCCGGACTCTGGGCACACTCCTCAGCTCAGGTGTGGCAATCCTCGAGTCACTCGAGATCACCGCCCGGACCGCAGGCAACGCGGTCATCGAAGAAGCTCTCATGCAAGTCCGCAAGGAGGTCGAGGAGGGCAAAACCATCGCCGAACCGCTGACCCGATCAGAGCAGTTCCCCCCAATGGTCTGCCAGATGATCTCGGTTGGTGAGCAAACCGGTGCAATGGATACAATGCTCTCGAAAATTGCAGACTTCTACGAGGACGAGGTCGATGCCGCCGTCGATGGCATGATGGCGCTGATCGAGCCCGTCATCATCGCATTCCTTGGCGTCGTGATCGGCACCATCGTGGTCGCCATGTACCTGCCGATGTTCTCGCTGATCAGCCAGATCGGCTGATGGACGAGCGGTCGCTCGAGACCGCCAACGTCGGGGGCGTGGCCGCGGCGACACCCCCTCAGGTCCCGTCGCAGAAGGCCCTGCGCTGGCTCATGGGCCTGCGACTGGTGGTCATCTCCACCCTCTTCATTGGCATTCTGCTGATCCAGGTCAACAGCCAGCGAATCCTGCCGTTGAGGAACTTTTACGGTCTCATCCTCTTCAGCTATGGGCTCTCTTTGCTCTACCTCATCCTCTACGCACGCAAGGTCTCACCGCGCGTCCAATCGTGGACGCAGCTGGTTGGCGACATCGCGGTTGTCACCGGCTTCGTTTATTTCACCGGTGGCATCTACTCACCGTTTTCGTTCCTTTACCTGATCGTGATCGCAGTCGCCGCAACTCTGATGCGCGGCGGCGGGCTCATCTTCGCGGGCATGTCGGCGGTGGCGTACGGCCTCCTGGTCGACCTCATGGTCTTCGAGGTGTTGCCGGTTCCGGATAACCTGACGGGAATTCAAGTCGCGATTCCAACCTCGCGGGTCCTCATTCAACTCTTGACGAACGTTGTTGGTTTCGTACTGCTCGCGGTGCTCGTGTCCTATCTGGGCGAATCTCTGCGCAGCGCCCACAGCCGGTTGCAGGAAGAGACCGAACGAGCAATGCGTTTCGTCGCCCTCACCGACCACGTGGTGCGCTCGGTGGGTGCTGGCATCGCGGCGACCGATCTCGAAGGCAAGTTGCTCCATCTCAACCCTGCCGGCTCACGGATCCTCGAAATAGCCGATGGCGAGGCAATCCTCGATTCCAATATCGAGGACCTGATCCATCTGGAGGGCCACGAATGGGGCCTGCTCAAGACCCGGGCCCGAGATCGGAACGTTGTGCGGCTCGAAGGCACCGCGTCATCCACCGCTCTCAGGCTCGGTATGACGGTCGGTCCGCTCGCGGATGAAAACAACAATGTCGTGGGGTTCATCGTCACCTTTCAGGACCTTTCGGAGATCAAGGTCGAAGCGGAGCGTCAACGGATGCAGGAGCGGATGGCTGCGGTCGGGGAAATGGCCGCACGCATGGCGCACGAAATCAAAAACCCTCTCGCCTCTATCTCAGGGTCGGCGCAGGTACTGGCGTCCGCAGGAAACCTGAACGAAAACGGCCAACGACTGCTCCACATTCTGATCGACGAATCGCGCCGACTGTCCGGCATCCTCGACGGCTTCCTCGAGTATGCGAGACCCGGTGCGGCGACCTTCGGGCCCTGCGATCTGAGCGCCATGCTGCGGGACTGCGTGAATCTGCTCGCGCGATCCGACGAGCAACGAGACCATCACCGGCTGCGTCTGAATGTCCCCGACGAGCTCTTGCTTCGTGGAGAGGAGCATCTGCTCCGACAGGTCTTCTGGAACCTCTCCCGAAACGCCTTGCAGGCAATGCCCGAAGGCGGGGAGCTCGAGATCTCAGCCCGTCAGCAGAATGGTCGAGTCGTCCTGCAGTGGCAAGATAACGGTGTCGGCATGACCGAAGAGATCAGGCGTCAGGCTTTTGAACCATTCGTCACCACCCGACCTGGCGGCACCGGCCTCGGTCTCGCGGTGGTCTACGCCGCGGTCGCCGAACACAACGGTACAATTTCCATCGACAGCATTCCAGGGTCCGGTACGACCGTCAGGGTGGAACTCCCGATGAGCAAGGAGGCCGCATGAGTCGTGGACGCCTCCTGGTGATCGACGATGAGCGATCGCTGCGCGAGTTTCTGACGATCCTCCTCGAACAGGAGGGGTACGAGGTCACCACCGCTGACACGGTGGCGTCTGGGATCGAGGCAGTGCTCTCGGGCAGCTATGACCTCGTCATGTGCGACCTCAAGCTCCCCGACGGCAGCGGCCTCGAGGTCCTTGCAAAGGCACGGAAACAGCAGGTCGCGAGCCCATTCATCATCATCACCGCCCACACGACACCACAGCATGCGCTCGAAGCGTTGCGCGCCGGCGCCGCCGAGTACCTGTCAAAGCCTTTCAACGTCGAGGACCTCAAGCTCATCCTCGACAAGCTGCTGGGGACCGGGAAGACCGAGGAGGATGCGCAGGATGTTCCGAATTTCATCGGTTCGAGCCCCGCCATTCGACGCATCCTGGATATGGTTCCACGTCTCGCGGCAACTCCGTCCACGATCTTCATAACCGGCGAAAGCGGAACCGGAAAGGAGCTCCTGGCGCAGGCAATCCACGCATTTTCCGCCGTCGCCAACGGCCCATTCCTGTCCGTCAACTGTGGTGCTCTGCCGGAGGGCCTCCTCGAGTCCGAGCTGTTCGGCCATGTCCGCGGCTCGTTCACGGGCGCGGTCAGGGACCACAAGGGACTGTTTGTCGACGCCGAGGGCGGGACCCTGCTCCTCGACGAGGTCGGCGAACTGACGCCGCTCATGCAGGTCAAGCTGCTACGAGTCCTTCAGGAACGCCGGGTGCGTCCGGTCGGTTCGAGCCACGAGATCGGCGTCAACGTCCGGGTGCTGGCGGCCACCAACCGCAATCTCGAACAGGCCGTCAAGAACAACGAGTTTCGCGAGGATCTCTACTACCGCCTCAATGTCCTTCACATCCACCTTCCACCGCTCCGCCAGCGCAACGAAGATCTTTCTGAGCTCGCCCGCCACTTCGTCGAACGGACCTGCGAGAACTTCGGAACCCCCGTGAAAAGATTGACCCCCGACGCGTTACGGGTTTTGCAGGCCTACTCGTGGCCGGGCAACGTCCGCGAGCTCGAGAATGTCATCGAGCGCACCGTCGCCCTCGAGCCAACCGAAATGATTTCCTCCGGCAGCCTGCCGGAGCACCTCCGCGGCGAGCCGGAGGAACCCGCCATCGAGCAGATGGGCCTCCCCGAAGAGGGTCTGGACATCGATGAGTACCTGGACAATGTACGGAGATCACTCATGCGCCAGGCGTTGGAGAAGACCGAGGGTCATCAGAAGAAGGCGTCGGAGCTCCTGCGCATGTCCTATCGCGCGTTCCGCTACCATGCGGAGAAGCTTGGTTTGGCCCGCGACGACTGAGCCCAAGCCTGCACATCTCAACAGCTTTTGGTGCGAGACTGCGACGCCGCGCAGATATTTCATGTTTGCGAACGCGACCGAAACCTGTTGAGATGTGCAGGCTGGAGGAGAGTCCATGAAGCTTGGTTTCGCATCATTTATCATGGGGCTGTTCGTCATGACGGCATGCACCCAACCGGCGCACAACTCGACGACCGACGCAGGTGAAGCGCCAGCGCCAAACCGCATCCCGTTGCCACAAGCTGTACTTCCCGACGGTTTCGCGGTCGATCTCGAGCTCGCACTGACTCCGGAAGAAATCTCGAACGGCCTCATGTTCCGTCCCTCATTGCGCGAGAATCGAGGGATGTTGTTTCTCTTCGATCAGCCGCGGCTGCCCGCCTTCTGGATGAAGAACATGCTGATTCCGCTCGATCTGGTTTTTCTGGACGGAGCCGGCGCCGTCGTAGATGTGATCACCGATGTTCAACCATGTGCCGCCGATCCCTGCCCGAACTACCCGCCATCCAACCCCTCCCAAGCGGTCCTGGAAATCCGTGCCGGTAGTGCCGCGGCGCACGGACTCGAGATCGGCGCGGTCATTCAGTTCGAGCGGGTGCCGGGGTATCCGGTGAGGGAAGCTGAAACGGAAGGGCTAGACGGGAACTGATTCCGCCCCCGTCCGCGACGACGCAAGTGCCACTCCGCCAATGAAAAGCACATTGCCGCGTCGACGACACAGGTGCCACTCTTCGCATTGTTTGCCCCTGAAGCGAAACTGAATTTCAAAGCGTCGAAATCAAACAATGCGAAGGGTGGCACCATGCACGCCGAAGCGAGACGCGCTTGCCGGTTCAGTCGGTTTTCTTTGGGAAATCTTCCTTCTTCGGCTTGTCTTCAGTCTTCGGCGGGGGAGTGTCCGTGTCTTCCGTTTTCGCGAGGGCGCTCGATCGGCCGCGGTCGCCCTTACCGTAGTCAGTCACATACCAACCACTACCCTTGAACTGGAGAGCAGGTGCACCCAGGAGACGCCGAACCTTGCCGCCGCACGCCGGACAATTCACGTTCAACGCATCGGCAACCCTTCGAATCCGTTCGAATCGGTGCCCACAAAGGAAACACTCGTATTCGTACAGAGGCATGGAACGCCTTACCCCCGCACCTGAATGAGGATCTTGCCGCTCGACGAGGGATCGACCGTCAACATTTGGAGCTCGGCGAAGGCATAGAGAACTCTGGCGTTGGCGCCTGCACTCGCGGGTCCGCTCTCGCACAGCTCATACAACGTTTTTTTGCCGTCAACCAGTTCTAGCAGCTCACGTTCATCGGCCTCGAGGCGAAACCTCTCGAGATGGGGAGGACGCGGCAGCTTCTTCAAGATTGCGCCGCGGCCGCCCATCCTGGCGGTGATCACCTTCGGGTCCTCGATCCGCCGGCAGCCGGCCACGATCGCCCGCGCGGTAGGTATCTTGATCTTGAAGATCTCGTCGTCCTTGGCGCGGCCGACCTTGAAGCAGACCTGTCCTTCGCTCCAGTTGAAGAGGCTCCACAGGATTGCCTGCACCTGCTTTCGGATCGCGGCGCCGAGCTTTTCCCGATGAAGGATTCCCATGTTCACCAGTATCTCGCCATGGCGAGCGCCGGGCGAGTTGGCAAGCTTCTCCGACGACTCCTGGAGCTGTGCCTCGGTGATCTCACCCGCACGCACCAGGTAGTCCCCCAACGATTCGCTCCGGTCCGTCGAGGTGGCAAAAATGATGTCGCCCTCGAGAAGGAAGACTCGTTTGACGACCTCGTCCTTTACGACCTCGAGGACGCCGGGAACGCCGTACCGATTCACGGTTGCCAGAATCTCCGGCAACGGCGTCTTTTCGAGGTCACTCCTGTAGACGAATTCGTCGTTCGACATCAACCTCGACCCTCTGCTCAGAATCATCCAATCGCGTGCGCATCCGCCAACTAGGCCCAGGTGGCGGAAGCGCAAGGGAATCGAACCCTCCGACCGACCCGACTGAGGCCGGCCCAACGGATTTGAAGTCCGCGGAAGCCACCAGGCCCCATGCGCTTCCTCGCAAAGGCAATTCTAGCACTCCGCCCGCCCGCCCAGTAGTCAGTAATCAGTTATCAGTAATTGGTTTACAGATCGGATGACGGACCGCCTGTTTTGGCTTCGGGGCGGAACTGATGATTGATGACTGATCACCGATCACTCGGTCGATAGGATGGGGGTCGATTGACACATACCCCCGCCCTTTGCTACAAAGTGCCTCCCTGTGGGGCCGTAGCTCAGTTGGGAGAGCGCCTGAATGGCATTCAGGAGGTCGACGGTTCGATCCCGTTCGGCTCCACCAAAGCGAAGAATTCGAACCGCCGTCTCGGCGGTTTTTCTTTTGTGGTTCATTCAGGATCTCCAACGCGTCGATTGACGTCTTTGCCACGTAGTAGGGCTTCCCGATGTCTCCCTGCGTCGGTTCCATGCGGATTTTCCCCAGCAGCCTGCGAAGGGCTATCGCGGATTTGCCGGTCCGGCGATCGAGCACCTCGCCAAGCTGCTCCAGTCGCTGTTCGATCCACTCGACGGGCGGCGCTTGAAAGACCTTGTCGCCGCTCCACCGCAGCCCACCCAGCTCCTCTCGCAATGCTTCGACCCGGCGCTCTGTCTCGACAAGCGCTTTGGCGAGCGCCTGGCTGCCCCGGCCTTCGCCGATGAAGTCGACGAAGTTGGCTAGCCGCCTCTCCTCCGCGGTCAGCTCGGTCTCCTTCAGCTGCATCGTCTCCGGCACGTGTGCGTAGAGCTTCCGGACCTCCTCCTCAACGCGCTCAAGAACGTAACGAACCTTATCGGGCGACGAGATCCGCTTCCTTACCGCCCCGGTGATCATTTTCTCCACGAGGCGCCGGCGCACTAGCATCTTGTTCTCGCAGCTTCCTTTTGCAGCACCGAGGCATCCGTAGTAGCCACCGGCCTTGCCGCTGACCAGCGCGATCGCCGCGCCGCACTTGCCGCATACCATCGACCCGGAGAGAAGGTGGGTCGGGAACTGTTCCTGCCGGCTCCCCTGCTCTCCCGAAAACCCTCGCCTTCCATTTCCACCGGGCCAGCTTCGCCGGACCTTTTTCCTCCGCTCCCTCACGGCATCCCACAAATCCGGCGGCACGACGCGCAGTGACTCGTCCTCGTGAATCACCCACTCGGACTCGGGCTTGACGAACTGTCGGCGACGGCCGGTCCGCGGGTCCCGCCGCGTCCCTTTTTTGTTCCAGATCCAACGCCCCTGATATTTCTCGTTGTCGAGGATCCGGCCAACGGTGCCCGGCGACCACCCCTTACCCGTCTTGAACCGCCCCTGGATGCCCTCCTCGTTGAGCGTCCTCACGATCTTGGTGAGTGACATTCCGTCGGCATATGTCTGAAAAATACGAAGAACCACCGCAGCCTCGCGCGGCTCGATCTCCATCCTGTAGCCCTCCGGCCGCGGTCGTCCCTTCTTGTCCATCCGGATCTCGCCCACCGGCACCGACCGATAACCGAATGTTCGTTCACCCACCGAGAACCCACGTCGCTTCTGGCCCATCTGGCCGCGCAGCGTCTTCTTCTTGAGGTCCTGAAGCTGCAGCTCGTTGAAGATTCCACGTATTTGAATCGCCAAGGTCGAGTCCTCGTCGCCGCTATCGAGACCATCCGCCACCGACACCACCCTTACACCCTCAAAGTGCAGCTCGGCCAAAACCGACAGCATGAGGTAGTTGTCGCGAGCCAAGCGCGAAAGGTCATCGACAACGACTGCCTCGAACTGGTTGGCGCGAGCCGCTTCCACCAGAGCGCTGAGGCCTTCTCGATCTGAACGCGCTCCTGACTGCGCCTGGTCTGTGTAGATGTGATCCTCGAGGACTGTAAGACCCTGCACAGCGGCGAGCCGCCGGCACGCCGAGACCTGATCCTCGATAGATTCCGGGCGTTGATTCTCCGAGCTGTATCGTGCATAAAAAGCTGCGCGCACTGTTACTCCTCCTCCCGTGGCGTTTCATCGGGGATCTCGTCTACTACCTCTGCCGCCTGCTCCATCAGCCGGACATACTCCAGCGCCAGCTCCTGGGCCAGGTGGTCCAGCAGCTCAGTCACACCTGGCGCCCAACCCGGCTTTCCCTCATGACCATCAGGGTTGAAGAGCGGATCAATCTGTTCGTTCTTCATCGCAATCCCCAAAATAATAGACAGCGACTATCATTCATATCAAAAAAACTCAGCCGTTCAGCCCGAGGTCTTGCGCAATACCGGTCACGCTCAACTCGACCCTTGCCCGCAATGCATCATCTTTCGCTTCTTTTGCCAGGTTTCGAGGAAATGTTTGTCCATGGCTGCCACCCGCGGCTGGCCCCAGCAGACCCTTCAACGGCACGCCCCCGTATGTCGCCGTTCCCGACTTGGCCGAACCCAATGAAAAGTACAGACGCTCATCGTCACCGATGATCACGCTCAGCTCGGGCGCACTGGCAGCAATCAGGCTTCCCGGCAAGCTGAACCCCGGCATAGTCTTGGCGATGGCCTTCTCGAATCCCCGAAGCACGTAGACAACAGCGCCACTGACCGCCGCGGGTATCCCCAACCCCCGCAGCCGAAGAGCGATCCCGAACTCAAGAAGAT
>Ga0307423_1001031_pt1 | contig 17444 bp, 12 predicted proteins | sample SalMarWE160310MG_FD_202154 | JGI IMG/M metagenome (GOLD analysis project Ga0307423, IMG submission 202154) | Salt marsh sediment microbial communities from the Plum Island Ecosystem LTER, Massachusetts, United States - WE1603-10 | ecosystem: Environmental > Aquatic > Marine > Intertidal zone >...
TCGATCCGACTTTGGTAAGAGTTCTATTTGCTATAAGTGTTGCATTTAGTGGAGCCGGCATACTTGCATATATTATTTTATGGATAGTTATCCCCGAACAGCCAATAATATTTCAATCGGCTGAAAGCGACCCCGGTACAAAAACAGATACAGAACAGAATTCATCTTCAGAGAAAGAAAAGTTTACTTATTTCAGCACAAATGAAATTAACAACGCTATCAATTCAGCACGACAAAACAAAAAAACATTCGCTGGTGCAATATTAATTATCCTGGGTGTGCTGTTACTTTTGGATAATTTTATTCCTCGTTTCGATTTTGGTAGTTACTGGCCTTTAATATTAATCGCGATTGGTGTAGCTATAATTCTTAAAGCTAAAAACTAATTAATACTAAGTAAACAAAAATGAAAACTTCACACATATTCTGGGGAACACTTTTTATAGTGTTAGGAATGTTGATATTATTGAATAACTTTTCTCCAATAGGTTTATACTGGGAAGATTTATGGGAATACTGGCCTGTTGTACTTGTTCTGCTTGGTATTTCTCTAATGATAAGGAACCGTGCCGGAAAAGTAATATTAGCTGCATCTGCCGCTGTCTTTCTTGCAGTTACAATTTTTGCTTCGGTAAAATTCACAACAGGATTTATTAATAACGACTTTGAAGTTTCATTCGATGATGACAATTACCACAACTATACCGTAAATGAATATAAGGAAGATTACGATTCTTCAATAAATAGAGCCATTCTGAACCTTGATGCAAAGGCAGGAGACTTTAATATTGATTCTGTCTCAAGTGAACTTATTTATGTGAAAACTATAGGAACAGATAACAAATTTTATCTATCTAAGTATGATAATGATAGAACAAGCAATCTAAAATTTAAAATGAAAAAAACCAGGTTCCACTTCGGTAAAGGAAATTATAAAAACAAGGTTAACATTTCGATGAATGAAAATCCTGTTTGGGATCTCAATCTTGATGTTGGAGCCGCATCTATCGACCTAGATTTAACCAAATATAAAATTGAAAAATTAGATGTCGATATGGGTGCCGCGTCACTTGATGTGAAACTTGGTGCTTTGAATCATAAAACAGATGTAATTGTGGAAGCCGGTGCTTCGTCAATAAATATTTCCGTCCCCAAAGAAGTTGGATGTGAAATTAAAACCGATGACGTTCTTTCGTCCAACAGCTATGATAATTTCAGAAAAATCAAATCAGGATTGTACAGAACATCAAATTTTGATGAAGTACAAAAGAAAATTTATATAAATATTGATTGCGGGGTTTCTTCAGTAAGTATATACAGATATTAAATGTAATATTTATATCCTGGGTTACTGAAAACTGAATATTCCAACATTTTAAAAAAGTTCAATATTAATAAATAAGCAATAAAAAAACCGTCTCAAAAAATTATTTCAAGACGGTTTTAATTTTTGCGAAGGATTTTACTTCTTTTGATTCTTCAATACAATTTCAAGAATTGTATTCATTTTGGAAACGGGTGGAACATTTATAAAAGAAATATCATCCTTTGAAAATGAATTCACGAGAAATTCATCTACAGGTATACGGGATTGCCAGCATCTTTTTAATGAAGCACAGGGAAATTGCTGCTGCTCTTGCCTGCAATACCTGAATTGTAAATGATGTCCCAGCTTTCTGCAATAAATTTCTTCCTGGTCATACTTTCCGATTGAAGATTTTTCCATTACCATTTTCCTGTTCTGTTAAGTGCAGGTTTTGGAAGATCTTTTATACCCTCTAGCGATTTTGCCATATCTTCTTCATTCAACACATGATTTTGTAATTCACCTGCAAAGAATTTATCATAACCTGCAAGATCCATTAAACCATGACCGCTGAGATTAAAGAGAATGACTTTTTCTTTCCCTTCTTCTTTTGCCTTATTTGCTTCCTGGATTACTGCTGCAACTGCATGACTTGTTTCAGGCGCAATGATGATCCCTTCTGTTCGTGCAAATTTAACCGCCGCATCATAACATTCAACCTGTGGAATTGCTCTCGGTGCAAGCAATCCTTCTACAATTGCCTGGCTTACAAGCGGAGCCATGCCATGATAACGTAACCCACCTGCATGAATCGGTTGGGGCACAAAATCGTGACCCAGCGAATGCATCGGAAGTAAAGGGGTCATCTTCGCAGTATCTCCATGATCATAAGCAAAAGGCGCTCTTGTCATTGTTGGACAGGATGTCGGTTCAACAGGAATTATTTCCATTTCAGCACCGTTGATTTTATCCAGAACAAAAGGAAATGACAAACCTGCAAAGTTACTGCCGCCGCCTGCACAACCGATTACTACATCAACTTTTTTCTCACCGATTTTTTCAAGCTGCTTTTTGGTTTCTAATCCAATGATTGTTTGATGTAATAAAACATGATTCAGTACACTACCTAAAGAATAACGTGTTTGTCCTGTTTGATCTGTAACTGCAGCTTCTATTGCTTCACTAATAGCGATACCAAGACTTCCCGGAGTATCAGGATATTTCGTAAGAATATCTCTTCCTGCCTGCGTCTCATTACTTGGTGATGCAATGCAATTTCCTCCCCAGGTCTGCATCATTATTTTCCGGAAAGGTTTCTGATCAAAGCTGATACGAACCATAAAAATTTTACACTCGAGACCTAAAAGTGTACAAGCAAAAGCTAAAGCACTTCCCCACTGTCCGGCACCAGTTTCAGTAGTTAACTTCTTAATGCCGAACTGCTTATTATACCAGGCTTGCGGAACAGCGGTATTTGGTTTATGACTTCCTGCAGGAGAAAGACTTTCATTCTTGTAATATATTTTAGCAGGAGTATTGAGTGCTTTTTCCAAAAAAGTTGCCCGATGCAGCGGTGACGGTCTCCAGCGATACAAAATTTCAAGAACCTCTTCAGGGATATCAATCCAACGTTCCTGACTAACTTCCTGCTCAATTAAATTCATTGGGAACACAGGGGCAAGCATATCCGGTGATACAGGGTTACCATCCGGACCAAGAGGTGGTTGCATTGGTGACGGCAAATCTGCTGCCAGATTGTACCACTGTCTTGGAATTTCATCTTCCGTTAATATTACGCGCGTAAGCATGTGACCTCCATACAGGTTTAAGTTTATTTATTTAATCGTTCGATAAAACGCTTTAGCACGGCGTTCTTCTTTTTCAATTCTCTGGAACCACGAGTAATCTTACATAAACTCAGGTGTAAATCCTGTGCAATTTTTCTTTGTGATTCCCCTTCATCCAGCCTTTTTACCAGCTCCCAGCGTGAACCAATATCTTTCAATTCCCTCCTTGAAAGTATACTTTCAAAAAAGTGCCGGATTTCTTTAGGATCATTTGTGTGGGCTAATAAATATGATACTTCCCTGATATTATTTATCATTCAAGTGTTTCTATCAATAGTAACAGCAAATATAATTGATTGAATGAACAAAATCAAATAATTACAGGGATTTTAAGATAGATAATGAAGTAAGTATTAGAAAATAAATACTTTACTTTGGTAGTTTATACTTTATTAAATCTGTTCAATTGGTAGGATTTTAACGATAAAATAGTCAGCCGGTACCTAATTCTTCCCGGCTGACTGGCAATTTTGCTATAATTTGTTTAGCGACATCTGATACTATTTGACCAATATCATTTTCTTTGTATCGACAAAAGATTGTTTACCATCAAGCGACTTTGCTTCTATTTTATATAAGTATACACCGCTTGCATATCCGTTTCCACGGAATTCAATCTCGTGCAATCCTGCATCTAATGTTTGATTAACTAGTGATGTTACTTCTTTTCCGGTTACATCAAATACCTTAATTGTAACATTACTGATTGATGGTACATTAAATTTGATTTTTGTTGATGGATTGAAAGGATTTGGATAATTATCATAGAGCTTAAATTCATCTACAAGTAGTCCTTCCTCTTCAACATCAACAATAGTTATCCAAACAAATCCAGTTTGCCGTATATAATTAACCCATTCTGATGATCCAGAATCCCAGTTTTGAAATACAACTTCACTTGGATTATTATTTGCATCATAAGTATAAGCAAGATTATAAACATTCTCCCAACCAGTACCGGTGTTCCAGCTCTGAATTAAATATGTTAAAACTGAATTTTGTGAGTTATAGGTATAAGCATATTTAATTGAGTTTAGCCACTGATTACCTATAGCATCCCAAATCTGTACTAATTGTTCTGTCCTATTATCATTCGAGTCATACTGGTATAAAATATGACCATAATTTACCCAACCATTAATCGGATCCCACTGCTGAAGTGAGTATTCTGTGTTATTACCCTGGGAATCATACGTGTACATGGCCTGTGTATAATTATCCCACGCTGCACCATTCCAGTTATAATTTATTTGAGTTAAAATATTTCCCATAGCATCGTAAGTTCTTGTATTATAACTGGAATTAACCCAACCAGCACTCCAGGTTTCATATAACTGTTCTGTTATAAGGTCGTTGGTATTATAGGTATATGTGCTGCGACTCGAGTTATTCCAGGCGCCTCCACTCCAGTACTGGTAAGTTTCAGTTTGCAATTTACTATGCGTATTATACTGCTCCTGATACCGGTAATTATTCTCCCAGGAAGCCCCGGACCAATTCTCATATAAAAACTCAGTTGGACGATCACCAGCATCATAAGTAGTACTTTTCCTGGAGCTATTCACCCAATCCGTTCCTCCCCATGTTTGGTAGGTGTTTGTTGCTTCCAAACCAGTACCGGTATAAGTGTGAAAAGTTCTAAAATAATTCTCCCAGCTTGAACCATTCCACATAAGAACAAGAGAATCAATTAATAAATTTTGACTATTATACGTAGGATCAAATTTCAAATAATTATCCCACATATTGGAAGTCGTATTCCACTGTTGGATAATATACTCATCAACCATATATGTATTAGCAAGAATTTGTTCTTGCATTATTCTCATCTGATCATTTTCAGATGGTAATAATTCTCTACCTTCATTTAACCTTTTATTAATCAGGTCTTCAGAAGTTCGGGGAAGCTTCTCAGGTTGTTTAGGAATATCCTGAGCGAATAAAAGGCTGGTGAAAATGACGAGAAAAAAATACGCTAAAATTAGTCTTAATTTTAACATGAATACCTCCTTGAGATATATTGAATGTTATTTATGAATTACAATTGAATTATCAATAAAGAAATTATTCTAATTCCTAACGAAGAATAAAAGTTAATCAAGAAAGGACTTATTTAGAATAATTTAGAATGAATAACAAAATAATCAATTTTTATTAACATACAAATATTGTTAAATATATGGAACAAATGTGAGGATCTAAAATTATTTAAGTGCTTAAAGGATTATTAGACACAACTTTATTTGTAATTTTTATTTGAATAAGTTGGGATTGAATCAACTATTAAGCCAATTAAAATATTACAAAAAGTGTATTGTTTTCAAAGGAATGTTATTAACACATTTAATTCAAAAGGTAAATTGTTAAGATTACTTGCCAGAATTGTCGTGTATAAAGATTAAAATTGTTCCATTCGTACCTGTTTTTTCATTTTATATTCAGAAAATGTTAATACCTCTATTTTCTTACTAAATCTTGAAACTGCTTCGTTTTTTGATATATTTGCATTATTAAAATTTTCCATCCAATAATTACAGTGTAACCCGCATTACTTTATTTATTTGGAATGACATACGAGATCTAATGATAAATTTATTTTTTATTTTTCAACAGCTACAAGATAAATCTTCGCTGCTATTGCTATGAGCAAATCAAAAAAGATAGGGATACTTTTTGGCAGTGAAAACACTTTTCCATCAGAACTTGCCAAAAGAATAAATCAAAAAAATGAAGACGGTATAATTGCCGAATTCATAAAAATAGACAAGGTAGTTCAGGGAGAACCTGCCGGATATGATGTAATTATAGATAGAATTTCTGATGTTGTTCCATTCTATCGTACATTTCTTAAGAATGAAGGCATTTGTGGTACTGCAGTAATAAATAATCCATTCTGGTTGAGTGCCGGTGAAAATTTTTTTAACTATGCGTTAATGTCTAAAGTTAACATTACTGTGCCGAAAACAGTTCTTCTTCCTTCAAACAAACCTCCTGCAAACACCGATTCGGATTCGTTTAGGAATTTATCTTATCCACTGAACTGGGATGCAATATTTAACTATGTAGGATTCCCCGCATTATTAAAACCTGTATATAAGGAGGATTCGAATAAAATTTTACGAATTGAAAAACGAGATGAATTTTTTGAAATTTATAATAAAACTTCTCAACAGGTTATGATGCTTCAGGAGGAAATTGAATTTACAGAATATTTTCGGTGTTATTGTATTGATCGATCACACGTTAGAGTAATTAAGTATGATCCGTCACAATTACCGCATCTGAAGTATTTACATCATCCTGCTTCAATTGAAGAGGAACAACTGGCGAATATAACAGAAATTGTACTTGTTATTAATTATTTACTTGGATTGGATTTTAATACTGTAGATATAGCAGTTAGAGACAATATACCTTATGCGATAGATTTTCTTAATCCCGTTCCTGAAACAGATATCGAAATGATTGGAAAAAATAATTTTGAATGGTTGGTTGAGGCTACTGCAAACATGGCAATAAGAAGAGCCCTGGAATATAAACCGGGGCGAAATAATCTTACCTGGGGAAAATTCCTCACGCAATTCGTTAATAATAAGAACTTGATTATATAATAGTCTAACCATATCAGGAATATCTCCAAATTAAACGGAGTTCTGAATAATTGTTACCGGGAATAAGTCTTCTTCAAACAGCTAAGTTCAAGTATATAAATAGTTATTCGTTCAATAAGGTAAGATTAAAAACATTTCATCACTTTTACACCATACTTATAATCAAAGAAGAAAATTTTTTAATTAATCTTCCTAAAAGGCAACAGTGTAATTAATAGGATTATCAAACTTCTTTCCGTATCATTTTTTATATTACTACAAACTCTAATTACAATATTTAATATTTCTATAGTTTCTTAGAATATCCTGTAAAAAATGATTAAAAAAGATTTTCATATATCGAAAACAGCACGTATAAAATACAATTTTGAAACCACATTTTATTCTCTTGTAGGTAATCTGATTATTGCCAATCCGCAATCCGCCAGGTATATTTCAACAAGAATCAACGAAGTAAGAAAAAGTGAGGATGCTCATGATCAGTTGGTAACTGCCGGTGAAGTTAATGCACTCGGTATTCTCCACGAAATTTTTCATTATGTGATTGCTCATTATTCCGAAAAAGAAAATCCAGGCGTTATAAAGAGGAACGTAGACTACCTGAAATCGGAGCTTAATGAAGATGAACTCGACAAAGTGCTTTTGCATTTTATTAAAGAGTTCCCTCCCCTTTCAGTATATAATGGTGATAAGAAGCCCGAAGAATATATGAATGGTTTTACAAAAAATAAATCAAACAAAGAATTAATACTCGAAGAATTAATTGTTCTCCATTTTGAAAACAGTAATCCAGCAGCGAACAGGTTAAATGAACTATTCTCAGATAAAAAATTAAAAGATGAAACATCTTATGTTACATTAATAAATAAATCAGAAGAGTTCTTCGATAAGGAATTACCAACACGGATTGGCGGACTTCATCTTTTTAAAATGTTACGAAAGCCGATCTCGAACAGTCCTTACAGCCTTGAAGAACAACTTCTATATATCAGGAAAGAATGGGGAATTCTTCTCGACGAATTTCTCCTGAGCAGACTATTAAGCGGTACCGACCTGATAAGAGAAGATTATAAACTTTTTATCAGACATGGCGGAGGTGAAAAAGCAACTCCACCTGTGCCCGATTACCTTGCTGAGATGCGAAGTAAAGGCAAGGATTACTATAAAGACATAGAACAATTTACGGCTGATACTCACTGGATGCCTGAAGTCGTAATGCTTGCTAAAAATATTTTTGTATGGCTACACCAATTATCTGAAAAATATGGTTATGAAATTAACAGGCTTGATCAGATACCCGATGAAGAATTAGATATACTTGCAAGCTGGAATTTTACAGCATTATGGTTAATCGGTCTTTGGGAAAGAAGCTCTGCCAGCAGGAAAATTAAACAGCTAACAGGAAATCCGGAAGCTGCCTCTTCAGCTTATTCTTTATATGATTATCAGGTTGCATGGGAACTTGGCGGTGAAGATGCTTTCAATAATCTAAAGCATCGTGCTTCACAACGCGGGATACGAATGGCAAGCGATATGGTTCCTAATCACACAGGAATCTTCTCTAAGTGGGTTGTTGAAAAGCCGGGTTATTATATTCAATCTTCTCACCCTCCCTATTATTCTTACTCGTTTAATGGACCAAATTTATCGGATGATGATCGTGTTGAAGTTAGGATTGAGGATAAATATTTCTCAAGAGAAGACGCAGCAGTAGTCTTTGAAAGAAGAGATGGCTGGACGGGAGATAAAACTTATATCTACCATGGTAATGACGGTACGAATATGCCGTGGAATGATACTGCACAATTAAATCTATTAAATCCGGAAGTGAGAGAATCTTTGATACAGGTTATTAAAAGTGTTGCAAGCAGAACACCCATAATCCGTTTTGATGCTGCAATGACTTTAACACAAAAACATTATCAACGTTTATGGTTTCCTGAACCGGGAGAAGGCGGAGCAATTCCTTCACGATCGGATTACTCTATGACCAAATCGGAATTTTTTAAAAATATGCCTAAGGAATTCTGGCGTGAAGTTGTTGATCGTATAAATATTGAAATGCCAAACACACTTTTGCTTGCAGAAGCATTCTGGTTAATGGAAGGTTATTTTGTTAGAACACTGGGAATGCATCGTGTCTATAACAGCGCTTTTATGCATATGCTGATGAAGGAGGAAAATGATAAGTATAGAATGCTGATAAAGAATACAATTGAATTCAATCCCGAAATACTTAAACGCTACGTAAACTTTATGAGTAATCCCGATGAAGAAACCGCGGTTAACCAGTTCGGAAAAGGCGATAAATATTTTGGCGTTGCAGTAATGATGGTAACATTACCGGGGTTACCGATGTTCGGACATGGACAAATTGAAGGATTTTCAGAGAAGTACGGAATGGAATATAAAAAAGCTTACTACGATGAAAAAGTTGATGAGCATCTTGTATGGAGACACAAAAAGGAAATCTTTCCCCTGCTTAAGCTTCGGCACTTATTCAGCCAGGTTTATGATTTTGAATTATTCGATTTTATAAATGATTATGATAACCAGGTAAACGAAAACGTTTTTGCATACAGTAACAGATCGGGAAATGAAACAGCTCTTGTCATATACAATAATTCTTACCAGACTTATGAAGGTTCGATAAGGTATGCAAATCTTAGAAACCAGAATGGAAATATTCTGCCACGTCGTCATATTTCAATCGTTTTGAATTTCAAACACGACAGCAAATATTACTACATCTATACCGATCATAGAACGCAGCTTCAGTTTCTCTTATCTGGCGAAACATTAAACAGAGACGGTTTTAGAATAAAACTTTTTGGTTTTCAGTATAGGATTTGTCTTAACTTCAGGGAAGTTTATGATGAAGCTGGTAAGTATGCAAGATTGTTTCATCATTTGAATGGAAGAGGTGTTGCCTCAGTAGATGAAGCTTTGCATGAAATGGATATGATTCCACTTCATAGTTCTCTGGAAGAATTACTGTCACCACCAAATATCAGACACATAAGAAATTATATTTTTGAATCATCAATTGAAGAAACAGTTGATGATAATGATAAGGAATTTAAACTAACAGATTCATTATCTGTTGGCTTTTCATCATTCCAAAACGAACTTAACAAACTCGATAATAAAGTATTAAACAATGGAAATGGTGAACAACTACTCAATAGTTTGGATGAAGCAAAAGAATTTTACGAACTTTGGTCGCGGTATATAAAAAGAAAAGTCGTTCCGAACTGGATTGCTGCAGCAGATTCATTGTTTCCGCTTCATACAAAAAATGAAGAGAACAAATCAATTTGTGTTTATTCTGTTTTTCTTACTCTAATCAGTGCACTCCCCGATGGTACAAACAAAAGGATTAAAGATTTCGACAAATTCCTGTTATCAAAACCATTGATTAAAATATTCAGTCAGCACACCGATGAAGATGAGTCAAGATTAAATACACAATTGGTTAAAGTTTTAATCCGTTTTTATGAAGAACTAAACTCTGTAAATTTAAAAATAAAGTGGAGGAAAAAGGGAGAAAATATTTCTCGTACGAAAAAAGGACGCGCAATTCTGAATAATCTTCCACTTTCTGAATTGCTTCACGATGAAAATATAAGTAGCTTTTTAAATGTGAATGAGTTCGGAGGTATAACATATTTTAATAAAGAGAAGCTGGAAAAGATCATTGATTGGTTTTACCAGTTGATGGTATTCAAAGCTTATTCAATTTATAAAGAATCCTTACTTAAATCGCGTAAGAGAAAAGTAAGTCCTGGCACAAACGTTAGCAAACAGAGTTTAGAAAGATCGTTATTCAACCAGGTAAAGAATAGTTATAATTCTGCAGTTAACATAAAATGGCTTGCCGGGGAATCTGGTTATAACCTGCACAAATTCAGTAATAGTTTGATAAGCGTTAAGAAATAAGATACGAATAATAGGAAGGAAGAAATGTATGCGTAATAAATGCTCACTTACAATAATAACAACTTGTTTTTTTTTAACAACGCTTTTCGCACAATATAATTTGGAAAATGCATTTCCTGATCTTTCATTCTCTTCACCAGTGTTTCTAACTAATGCTGCGGATAGCTCAAATAGAGTTTTTGTAGTTCAACAGGCAGGAAGAATAAAAGTATTTCAGAATTTTTCTTCAGTACAATCATCTAAAACATTTCTTGATATTTCGGACGAAGTAGCTTTCGGTGGGGAAAGAGGTTTACTTGGCTTAGCATTTCACCCTGATTATAAAAACAATGGTATTTTCTTTGTTGATTACACAACACCAAATCCATTGAGAACGAGGATATCAAAATTCCAGGTTTCATCGAAACCTGACTCAGCAATTAAAAGCAGCGAAGTTGTACTCTTAACTTTCAATCAACCTTACACTAATCACAATGGCGGCTGGATTGGCTTTGGTCCTGATGGATATTTGTATATAAGTGTAGGTGATGGCGGTTCTGGTGGCGATCCTGATACAAATGCTCAGAATATTACAAGACTATTGGGTAAAATTTTGAGAATCGATGTTGATAATAAGGATGAAGGACTCAAGTATGCAATCCCTGCTGATAACCCGTTCGTTGATAGTACAGGCGACGTAAAAAAGGAAATCTATGCCTGGGGACTACGTAATCCCTGGCGTCAAAGTTTTGATCCCGAAACTGGCTGGCTATGGTGTGCAGATGTTGGGCAAGGCAGCTGGGAAGAGATCGATATTATTAATAACGGAAAAAACTATGGTTGGCGATGTTATGAAGGAACTCATGAATATAATACAGGTGGATGTAATTATCCTGAATATACTTTCCCAATTTGGGAATATGATCATAACTCGGGACGTTGTTCTATAACAGGCGGATATGTTTACCATGGAAGTAACGTTCCCGATTTAACAGGCAAATATATTTATGCAGATTATTGTTCAGGTACAATCTGGGCACTTTCCTACGAAGGAACTAATCGTGCAACTAATGAGACGCTCTTAACTGCTCCATCTTCAGTTGTATCTTTCGGAATTGATGAAAACCAGGAATTATATATAATAACCCGAAGTTCCGATGAGATATTAAAGTTCAAACCACCGGATATTCTTTCCACACCTATTAATCTTATTGCAACCGCCACCGGTACAAATGAGGTTTCTATAAACTGGGAGGATAATAACACGCAAGAACAAGGATTTAAGATTGAACGAAAGACTGGTAGTAATGGTATTTATAAAATCATCGATTCAGTTGAACAGGATATAACAAATTATAATGATCAATCTGTTCAGGCGAATACGTTGTATTACTACAGAGTTTATGCATATCTTGATCAGATAGTATCTGCATATAGTAATGAAGATTCTGCTCAAACACCAAATGTAACAGGAGTTAAAAATCCCTCAGTTCCTTTTACATACAATCTTGAGCAAAATTTTCCAAACCCTTTTAATCCAACAACTAAAATCAGGTATCAGATCGCAGAACACGGATTTGTTTCTATTAAAGTGTATAACATTCTTGGAAACGAAGTCGCAACGCTTGTTAATGAAGAAAAACCTGCCGGAAATTATGAAATTGAATTTAATGCATCGTTACTACCAAGTGGAACTTATTTCTATCGTTTAGAAATCGGAGGATTTATAAGTACAAAGAAATTGATATTGATTAAATAGTATTAGTTGATCCTCACTAAAATTTGAGGATTAATATTTTTACATAACAATTTTAACTTACATTTCAGAAATTAGAAGCGATCCATGGTGATCGCTTTTTTTATAATTTTCATATTGAAAACAAAATAAAAACAAATAGTTCACTTGTTATCAAAACGTAATTAGTATAATTTTATATTCATTCATCGACTGAAAAATCATTATGAAAAAATTTACATCTAATCTTTTTTTAATACTTATTGTTTTTTCTTCATTCACCTTATCCCAGAGTGAAAAAAGTACAATTTTTAATCACCCTCATGAACGTGATGAAACAATATGGTTAAGTAAATTTCCTCATTCACTTACTCCATTAAGAGTACCTGAACACAATCCTGATTTTATTGCTGATTTTTTGAACATCGATATTTCAAACAACTTATTTCCCCAAAATGAACCGTCTGTAAAAATCAGTAGAGTAAATCCGAACAGAGTTATCGCAGCCTGGAGAGATTTCCGTACAGGTGTTAATCCTCCACTAAGAAGAGTTGGCTACAGTTTATCTACAGACGGGGGTGAAACCTGGACCAATAGCAAGCTTTTACCACAAATTATTTCGAATGCCTCATTAAGCAGTGATCCGGTTGTCGGTGTCGATCTTTCGGGAAACTTTTACATTTTTACAATATCAATAAATGACGATACGGGTAATGGTGAACTTTGGGTATTTAAATCGACTGACCAGGGTGAAACATTTGACCAGGTTTATCAAATGGCTATTAATCTATCAGCGTTTGAAGATAAAGAATGGGCAACTACTGATTTAAATCCTGAAAGTCCTTTCGCAAATAATCTTTACTGTAGCTGGACGAGATTCGGTTCAGGTAATGAAATTCTTTTGGTTAGATCTTCAGATGAGGGTATTACATGGAGTTCGCCTGTTACAGTGAGTGATCAATCGGGTGTTCAGGGCTCCTTTCCTGTAGTGGGACCAAATGGAGAATTGTATGTTACCTGGCTTGGTTATCATAATAATATTGAACAGATAATGTTTGATAAATCTACTGATGGTGGAGTTACATTTGGAACTGATAAAGTAATTAGCAATGCAACCAATTCGTGGTTTCCGCATATGGCAGTTGATTTAAGCAATGAACAAAGAAAAGGATACCTTTACGTAACATGGAGCGATGAAAGAAATGGTGATGATGATGCATTTTTAAGTTATAGTTCAGATGGAGGTGAATCCTGGTCATCGCCAATAAGGATAAATAGTGATCCGGTTGGAAACGGTAAGCTACAATACTGGCCTTCTGTAGCAATAAGTGAATTGGGTGAAATCTGGATTATATTTTATGATACAAGAAACACAGTAAATAATAATTTTATTGAAACATATCTTGCCAGATCGACTGATGGTGGTATGACTTTTTCAAATGAATTAATCAGTGCAGAACCTTCACCTACAAGCATACCCAACAACGATGTCAGGTTTGGCGATTATATTGGAATCGATGTTTATAGTGGAATTGTTGTACCAATCTGGACTGATGAAAGAGCCGGCGGTTTCGATATGGACATTTACACAGCAAAAATAAATCCGCTACTTCCCGTTGAACTTAAAACTTTTGCTGCAAAAATAGTTGATGGAAATACTATTCTGGAATGGAGTACAGCAACTGAAATAAACAATTTCGGATTTGAAATTCAGAGATCTTATAATAGTGGTGAAAACGGCGGTGGCTGGTTCACAGCGGGATTTGTTGAAGGATACGGAACTACTACATCAATACACAATTATTCATTTACGGATAAGGGATTGGGGAAAACAGTTTACTATCGTTTAAAACAAATAGATTTTAATGGAGCATATAAATATTCAGAAGTACTTGAGGTGAACTCTGTTTCTATAAATACAATAGCACTTGAACAGAACTACCCCAATCCATTCAATCCTTCAACTAAAATCAAGTACCAGGTTGCAAATGATGGCTTTGTTAGTTTAAAAGTTTATAACTCATTAGGTGAGGAAGTGGTTGCATTGGTAAACGTTTATCAACCAGCCGGAAGTTATGAGGTGAAATTCGACGGTTCCGGGTTAGCCGGAGGAGTATATTTTTACTCTTTAAATGCTGGTTCATTCTCCGAGACGAAAAAATTTGTTTTGCTTAAATGATTAAACATTATAGAAATTATATATAATAAATTTTCATTATACCTGTTTAATATCTTTAACTAGTGGATTTTTATGTATAGATATCTAAAGCAGCTATTAAGAAAGATAATTCCCAGAAAATTAATATTTAAATACGAACCCGTATTGAGGGGAATACTATATCAATTTTACAGAGGAAATAATTTTCATTGTAATATTTGTAATAAAGGGCTTCGAAAATTTATAGAAATACAAAATAGTGATAAACTTTGTCCAAATTGCGGTAGCTCATCACGCGATAGAAGATTATGGCAGCTTCTGGATTCAGAATTCTTAAAGATGAAAATAGAAGTACTTGACTTTTCTCCTTCTCGAAGTATTTATAGAAAATTTAAAAGGACACCATTTGTATCATATACTGGTACAGATTTATCAGGAGATTTTATCTCGGAACAGAATTATGATATTACAAACATTGATATTGAAAGTGAATCTCAGGATTTAATAATTTGTTATCATGTTCTCGAACATATTGAGAATGATATCCAGGCTATGAAAGAACTTTACAGGGTATTGAGAAAAAACGGAACCTGTATTATTCAAACTCCTTTTAAATATGGAGAAATTTATGAGGATACTTCCTTAAATACTGAAAAAGAAAGATTGAAACACTTTGGTCAGGAAGATCATGTCCGAATCTATTCCGTAAACGGATTGAAAGAGAGATTATCAAATTGTGGTTTCAAAGTAGGAGTTAAAGAATTTGAAGAAGAAATCAACAATGAAATTGGCTTTGAAAAAGAAGAAACAATTTTAATATCTAAAAAATAATTTACCGGATACAAATGAATCACAATAAAATCATACAGGAACTGACAAGAAACAAACTTGTCTTTAAAGAATTACTTGTAGGATTATCAGAAGGAGAGTACTTGTGGAAGCAGAATCCTGATAAGTGGTGTTTGCTCGAAATCAGTTGCCATCTTTATGATGAAGAACGAGAAGACTTTCGTACAAGAACAAAACAGGTTCTTGAATCCCCTGAACTTCCATTACCAAAAATTGATCCTGTAGATTGGGTTAAAAAGAGAAAATATTTACAACAAAATTTTTCACAAAAGCTCAACGATTTTTTATCCGAACGTGAACAATCAGTTAAATGGCTGAATTCATTAGAAAATCCGAAGTGGGACAATGCTTACAACCACCCTGAATTAGGAAAAATGACTGCAAAGCTGTTTTTATCTAACTGGCTCGCTCACGATTATCTGCATATCAGGCAAATTACACGACTCAAGTTTGATTATCTTAAGTATAAATCGGGTGAAGATCTTTCTTATGCAGGAAACTGGTAATACCTGATTTTAATACTCTAAACATCTTAATAATTATTTATCTTTCCATAAAATTCCATGATGAAGAATAAACCAAAATACCGCGGAAGGGGAACCGATCTTAACCCGCCAAACAGGTTCGAGAAACTTCATATTGATGAGAATGATGATACTCTTGAATACCATGATGACTGGGAAAAAGATGAAAGAAAAATAGAGACTATATTTTATAAAGATGATTCCCGAACTGTTATTGCAAAGAATGAAAGTCCCGATATCGGTTTCGATTATTCTTTCAATCCATACCGTGGATGTGAACATGGTTGTGTGTACTGCTATGCAAGACCGACGCATGAGTATTTAGGTTTCTCATCGGGTATTGATTTTGAATCAAAAATAATTGTCAAGGAAAATGCAGAAAAACTTTTAAGAAAAGAATTTGAAAAGAAAAGCTATAATCCAAAATTTATTGAGTTTTCCGGTGATACCGATTGTTATCAACCGATTGAAAGAACTCTCAGGATAACCAGAGGCGCACTCAAAGTTTGTTTAGAATACCAAAACCCTGTTTCAATCATAACAAAAAATTCTCTTATCCTCAGAGACCTTGATATTCTCCACGAAATGGCTGAACTCAATATTATTACAGTTACTTTTTCAATAACTTCTTTAAATAAGGAACTGGTCTCAAAGATGGAACCGAGAACATCTATACCTGAAAGACGTTTAATGACGATACAAGAATTAGCCAAGAATCGAATTCCGGTAGGAGTTAACGTTGCACCCATCATACCGGGATTGAATGACGAGGAGATACCGAAAATATTAAAGCAATCGGCAGCACATGGCGCAACATACGCTGGATATACCTTGCTTAGGCTTCCCTACTCGATTAAAGAATTATTTATCAACTGGCTTGATAGGGAATTTCCCGACCGGAAAGAAAAGATACTAAATAAGATCAGGGAAATGCGCGGAGGCAAATTAAATGAGTCGGGATTTGGTAAAAGATTCAAAGGTGAAGGTGAACAGGTTGATGCTATCAAAAATCTTTTCCGTTTGAGTTGCAAAAAGTACGGATTGAATAAACGCGAAATCAAACTTACAACTAAACATTTCAAACATAAATCGGGTGTACAGATTGAAATGTTTTAAATGTACTCCGGAATTCAGGAAATTGTATTGCAAGAACAAAGTTTCGTCGAATTAAAATGAATAATATTAAACCTTTAAAGTGGACAGAATTAATAATATTATTTGGCGTACCAACTATCTTAAATTTTGCTGCTTGCCAGATAGTTATACCTTACCTGGAATCACTGAAAGTATTTCCAATTGAAATCTCTTATTTTCTTAGTGTTGGATTACTTGTACTCGTTCCGATGTTTCTAAGTGCTATTTACTTAAGTTCTAAGGAAATTAAATCCAACAAATTAAAAGATATTTTCGTCAGGATGAGGATTAAAAAACTTTCGCCTGTAGATATTTTGTGGACTGTTGGTGGCTTCATTCTTTTATCTCTGTTCTCTTTTTTA
>Ga0307423_1001032_pt1 | contig 17443 bp, 23 predicted proteins | sample SalMarWE160310MG_FD_202154 | JGI IMG/M metagenome (GOLD analysis project Ga0307423, IMG submission 202154) | Salt marsh sediment microbial communities from the Plum Island Ecosystem LTER, Massachusetts, United States - WE1603-10 | ecosystem: Environmental > Aquatic > Marine > Intertidal zone >...
ATTCATCATGATCATCAAATCAGCGGAATTCGTTAAAAGTGCCGTCAAGCCGGCCCAGTACCCTTCTGCGGCTTTACCGGAAATCGCTTTTACCGGGCGTTCCAATGTGGGTAAGTCTTCCCTGATCAATACCCTTGTCAACCGCAAACATCTGGTTAAAACCAGTTCCACACCCGGTCGCACCCAGCTGATTAATTTTTTTATGATAAACAAGACCATTTCATTTGTGGATCTTCCGGGATTCGGATACGCTAAGGTTCCGGCTTCCATAAAAAAAACATGGGGCCCGATGATTGAAACCTACCTTGCAACAAGAAAAACATTAAAAGGTGTTGTCCTTATCATGGATATTCGCCGCATCCCCGGAATGCAGGAACTCAATTTTATCGAATGGCTCCATTATTTCAATATTCCCAGTATTCTAATTTTGACAAAGAGCGACAAACTGTCTAAAATGAAACAACAGAACCAACACCTGGCAATCGCTAAAGCCCTCAGTGTAAACAAAGAGGAACTGACCCTGTTTTCCGCCAAATCACGCATGGGAAAAGATCATGTATGGGATGCTATTGAACGGTTGACCGGTTATTAATCATAATAAATTTCTCTCGGCCGGCTGCATAAAAGGCATTTTACGAGAGCTTTCAGGAATATAACGTGTCAAACATGCAGGATAAATTCAACAATTTCAGATCCGGATTCGTTGCCATTGTCGGTGCGCCGAATGTGGGGAAATCAACGCTTTTAAACCAGATGATGGGTGAAAAAATCTCTATCACATCTAAAAAGCCGCAAACCACACGGAACCGAATATTGGGTGTGGTTCATCGTCCTTCTTCCCAGTTTATTTTCATCGATACGCCGGGGATCCATAAAGCAAAACGTCCTTTAAATATTCGAATTGTGGACGCAGCGCTTTCGGCACTCGGGAATGTGGATATCGTCCTGATTATTATGGATGTGGCAAATCCGGATACTGAGTCCGAAGCGTTTATTGTAAAAAAACTTGAACAAATAAGACAACCGGTAATTCTTGTTCTGAACAAAATAGACCTTGTTAAGAAAACCGACCTTCTTGCCGTCATGGACAACTGGACAAAGGTATATCCATTTGAGGCCATCATACCGGTTTCTGCTATATTGGGGAACCAAATCGATGAACTCGTTGCAGCCATGGAACCCCTGTTGCCGGAAGGTCCCCCTTATTATCCTGAAAATACCATAACGGATATGCCGGAACGCTTTATTGCCGCTGAAATGATCCGTGAAAAAGTTTTTCGTCTTACCGGCCAGGAAATACCCTACTCCACGGCGGTCACCATAACTTCATTTTCCGAAGAAAAAGATGGTGCTCTTGTAAAAATCAACGCCACCATTCATGTCGAACGTAGTTCGCAAAAAGGCATGATCATTGGAAAAAACGGAAGCAAGCTAAAAATGATCGGCACGGAAGCTCGAAAAGAGATCGAACGGATGGTGGGTGCCAAAGTCTACCTAAAGCTTTTTGTAAGGGTCCATAAGAACTGGAGCAAGGACACAAAAGCCCTTCGAAGATTTGGTTACTGATGATTTTATCCTATCACCCCTGCTTTGAAGCTGATAAAAATCGACTCTGTGCCGGACGGAAGCCCGGAACTGACGATCTCGCGGCAATACTGGCGGCCGATGCCGTCATCCTGCCTCAGGGGTGCTACGAATCCCTCTACACAATGGCGCGCAATAATTGTAAACATATCTTTCCCAATTTTGATGCCAAATTCAAATACAAAGGAAAGATCGGTCAGACACGGCTTTTTCAAAACATCAACGCAGCGCATCCCAAAACCGAAATTCATCTGAATATGGATGCATTTTCAAAGTATTACGGAAGTTCTCCGGAAAAACCAAGCTTTGACTTTCCCTTTGTATTCAAATTTGACTGGGGCGGGGATGGGGATCACGTTTATCTGATACAATCGGTTGAAAATTTTTCAAACGTGCTAGAAATCGCCAGAAAATATGAAACCAGCGGACAAAAGGGATTTATCATTCAAGAATATATACCTGCGAACAACCGGTCGCTCAGGGTGGTTGTCATCGGCCGAACAATCGTTTCTTACTGGCGGATTCAGCGCAATACAGATCATTTTTTGTCAAATGTCGCAAAAGGAGCGATGATTGATTACGACAGCGACCATGACCTGCAAAAAACAGCCATCACATCTGTAAAAAATTTTTGCAGTCAAACCCGGATCAATCTCGCCGGTTTTGATATCCTTTTTTCATCCCGAAAAAAAGTTAAGACACCGCTTTTTTTAGAGATAAACTATTTTTTTGGCAGGCAGGGGCTCGGTGGATCTGCCAATTTTTATGACATACTAACCAAAGAAATCATGAAATGGATCGAAAATCTCGGCTTGCCTCTTCATCAATAACATACGAAAAATGGAACCTTTTGCCTACAATCTGACAGAAAAAGAAATGAACAGGGAACGGCGCAAGGCCAGAGAACTCAGAAACTCCCAGTGGTGGAAGCGCCGCTGTGCCAAAGGCACCTGTCACTACTGTGGCCGCCCTGCCGCTCCCAAAGAACTGACCATGGATCATATCGTGCCCATCTCCCGGGGTGGCCGAAGCACAAAAGGCAACGTCGTTGCAGCCTGCAAGGAATGCAACAACGCCAAAAGGCACTTTCTCCCAATGGAATGGGAACAGTACTTAAAAAACGTCAAAATTAAATGAGGGGGGCGCGGAGTTTTCCTAAATCGTCGCTCCATGGATAATCTTTTTTTTAAACCGCATGAACTCGCGGCAAGGGATCGTAAAGAAAAAACAAGAAACTATCTTTGAAATATCAATAGATTCTCTGCACTATTTTTTAAATTCTTCCAAAGATACGATTTCGGTATGCGTCTGTTTTTTCTAACGATCCCTAAGCCACTCAGACAGCATCCGATTAAAAAAAAAGATCATCCATTCCGCTAATTGTCAAGGGTTTAGACAAAAACTTACCGCCCCCTCAAACAACTAAAAACAAAGAGGTTCAATATTATGCGAATTCTCACCCGACCGGACTTTGACGGCGTTGTCTGCGCAGCGCTGCTTTATGAAGCCGAAAACATAACAACACCGGTGAAATGGGTTGAACCCAATGATATGCAAAGAGGCCTGGTGGATGTTCGGCACGGGGATATCATCGCAAACCTTCCATATGATGACCGCTGCACGCTCTGGTTTGACCATCATCATACCAACAAAATCGACACACCGTTTAATGGTGCGTTCAAGATCGCCCCTTCAGCCGCCGGCGTTATTTTTGACTATTATAAAAGCAGATTTGAATACGATTACACTGAATTAATTACCGCGACAGATAAAATCGATTCTGCGGATTTATCTATGGATGAAGTCCTTTGTCCTGAAAATTACGGTGTTGTATTGCTCTCCATGACGGTTTTGGGGCGTGATGAATATGACGACGGCTATTGGAACCGGCTGGTTCATCTGTTCAGAAAATCTAAAATCGATCAGGTCCTCAAAGATCCCGAAGTCAAAGCACGATGTGATGCAGCTGTTGAAAAAAATAAAATCTATAAAGACATTTTAAAAAAACACACGATACTCAACGAACACGTATCGATTACGGATTTCCGTGTATTCGACAAGATGCCCACCGGCAATCGTTTTTTGGTCTACTCACTGTTTCCCGAAGCCGTGGTGAGTGTTAAAATTCGCTACGATGATAAAAACAAACAACGGGTTGCCGTAAGCGTGGGGCACAGTATCTTTAATCGAAATTGCAAGGTGAATGTCGGTGTGATGCTTTCGGCGTTTGAAGGGGGCGGACACCGGGCTGCTGCTTCGTGTCGGTTCGACGCCGAAAAGGCGGACGATTATATCCCAAAAATTATCGATATTTTATTGAAGAATGCGGATAATGAAGATTGAGTATTCAATTCCCTGCCAGATGTTTAAGGCGCGAGAGCGTTTCCCACGAAAAGGGTTCCTGTTGACAGGGGAGTATGGCATTGTTCGTAAACACCGGATCTGACTCCAGATCATAGCGTGATGAAGCCACCGCACTGGGCCACAGCACGGTGTGCGGAATCGGCGTGTAATAGGCCAGGACAGGTGTTACGTTGTTTTGCCGGACAACGTTGATTGAACTCTCGATGGACGCCATGTTTTGTCCGGGCAGACCTGCCAGCAAATATGCACCGATCATGTTCCGATCAAAACCCGCGTCTCTTAACCATCTCACTGCCTGTTTAAATTCTTCGGCCGTTACTTTTTTGTCCAATTCTTGTCTGGCATCAAACGCTGCTGTTTCGAGCCCGAGGCGGAGTGTTTTGAAACCGGTCCGAAACATCAATTGGGCGGTTTGTTTTGAAATTCCACGGATATGAACCGCATTGGGTGTATGAAAGCGGATGCTGAGACCTGAATTGATGATCCCTTCGAATATGGGGATGGCATGCGCTTCTGCATCCACCAGGAGCGCATCGTCATAAAATATAAAATCTTCTACCTTATATTTTTCATACCAGTACTTGACCTCGTCTATCACAGATTCCGGGCTGCGCATCATCCTTTTTGGATTTAAAAAATGGGACGCACAGTATTGACAGGTAAAGGGACAGCCTTTGGATGTCAGCAACGGCACGTAGGATATCTTTCTCTGAAGATCAAAGGCAGGATAAGGATACGTGTCAAGATCCGAAGGATTACATTTCAGGGAAACCAAATAACCGGTATGCTCACCGACCCTCTCGAGAATATATTCCTCGCCGGCGCCCGTTTCGATCCGATCGGCGCCCGAATGACTCCGGGCATGTTCCCGACAGAGAGTGGCGTATATCCCCCCCAATACAATGGTCACTTCCGGAAAAATCTCTCTTACCACCGCGATGGTCTCTTGTACGCCCGGGTACCAATACGTCATCATAGACGTCATGAGCACAAGATCAGGCGGCTCTATGGCAAGAAGATCTTCTTTGAGCCACGCTTTCCGGATTCCGTATCTGGAAAAATGCCTTGGGATATCGGCTAATCCGGGATGTTTTGGGATTCGTGTTTTCAGATACGGTCCTTTGCCGAATCTGGCATAAGGATCGGTCGGCGTTGCCTGGGGATGAAAGCGGTCCAGACAGTCGATATAGGATATGTTGAAACCATGACACCGCAATATCGATGCCAGCGAAAGAAGTCCTATGGGTTTGGCCCAGAAATCATAAGCGGCAAAATCATGGATCCAGGGATTGATTAGAAGGATATGGGGAGTGTCGGATTTCACAACGGATAAAGTTCCTGAATCTTGCACGAATCGGGTGATTAATCACAATCATCCGTTGGAAAATATTCCATGGACGTTTTCTTGAGTTCTTCGCGGCTAAATAGAAGCGTATAGTTATCGATGGCTGTTTCTGCGGAAATATTGCGGGCAATTTCCCGGCAGGAGTCCTCATCTTTGGCATGGACCATCGTGTAAAGATTGTATGGCCAATCGTCTTTGGGAGCTCTCCGGTAGCAATGGGAAACCGCACGAAAAGCGGCCATCTTTTCGCCCACGGTATCGATATCCTTCTCATCAACCTGCCATGCCACCATGGCATTGGCTTCATATCCGGATTTTTGATGGCGAAGGGTTGCCCCAAAACGCCGAATAACCCCTTTATCACAAAGATTCTTCAGGCTTTTTAGGAGCAATTCCTCAGAAATTCCCAAATTTTCGGCAATTTCCAAATACGGCCTCTCGGTGATCGGGATATCTCCCTGGATTGAGGCGATAATTTTTTTATCCAGTTCGGTCAACATGATGTGATTTAAAGGGTTGCGTCAAAAAAAGTCAAGAATTTTTCTTTTCAGGAAACAGGTTGAGTATCGCTTTTTCCGAAGCCTTGCATATCCCGCGTTCAGTGATAAAACCGGTCACCAGCCTGGCAGGTGTCACATCAAAAGCAAAATTTGCGGCCGGACTTGCAACAGGCGTAATCAGGACATCCATTGTCTTTCCCTGGTCCATACCTTGAACATATCGTACTTCATCCGGATTGCGTGTTTCGATGGGAATCTCTTTTATCCCATCTCTTAGCGTCCAATCGAATGTACTGGATGGAAGGGCCACATAAAAAGGGATATTGTTGTCCCTGGCCGCAAGGGCCTTAAGGTAGGTCCCGATTTTATTGGCAACATCTCCGGTATAAGTGGTTCTGTCGGTCCCGGTGATCACCATATCCACCATTTTGTGCTGCATGAGATGACCGCCGGCATTGTCGGTGATCACCGTGTGACGAATGCCGTGCTTGCCCAGTTCCCACGCCGTCAGTCTTGCACCCTGGTTTAAAGGCCTGGTTTCATCAACCCATACATGGATATCGATCCCTCTATCATATGCTGCATACATCGGCGCCGTGGCCGTACCGTATTCAATACAGGCCAGCCACCCGGCATTACAATGGGTCAGCAGGTGAACGGTTTCGCCGTTTTTTCTGCGGCTGATGTCTTCGATTAAACTGACGCCGTATTCCCCAATTTTTCGGCAGTTTTCAGCTTCATCCTCGGCAATTTTTTCAGCTTCTTTTCGGGCAACATCGATCTTTTCTGAAGTACCCGATACGCTGAACACCGCGGACAACACTTTGTCCACACCCCAGGCAAGATTCACCGCCGTAGGCCTGGCTGATTTCAACCTGCTGCATTCAGCCTTAAGATAACCGTTATCAATGGTTTTCGACGGCGCATTCAATGTCGCGAGATATACACCATACGCCCCTGTTACACCGATCAGCGGCGCCCCTCTGACAAACATCTCTTTGATGGCTGTGATAATATTATCAACGGTCTTAAGATCGGCAATGACAAATTTATGCGGGAGAAGTCTCTGATCGATGATTTTTACCGTTTTTAAATCTTCATCCAGCCAAATAGGTCTCAAGTCTTTTCCGTCTACCTTCATAATATAACCTCAATTTAGTGCCTGAACAAAAACTGTCTTTTTCGCCAATATCAGCGTCAAACTCAAATTTTAATCCTCGAAATACTATCAGTATTCCTGTGGATAAAATTTTCGTCTTCCTTGATCTTAACGAAAAATCATAGTTTTTGTTCGGGCACTATTAAATTGAGAAGTCGGGGAGTTTTTCTCCTAAATCCTTAAATATAGCGGAATGGATGATTTTTTTTAAAATCGGATGCTGTCTGAGTGGCTTAGGGATCGTTAGAAAAAACAGGCGCATACCGAAATCGTATCTTTAAACAAATTTTAAAATTGTGAAGAAAACCTATTAATATTTCAGAGATAGTTTCCAGTTTTTTCTTTACGATCCCTTGCCGCGAGTTCATGCGGTTTAAAAAAAAATTATCCATGTAGCGGCTGTTTAGAAAAAACTCCCCGACCCCTGATTTAAGTTGTGCTAAATTGAATTCACTTCAAAACGAGCGCAACATGCATTTAAGAATTGAGCAGATATTATTGTGAATATCACAGAATCACATCGATTTAAAGTCGATATTAACAAGGTGACAGGCTGAGTTGTTTCTTTCCCCATTCCGCCAGGTTTTTATATGGGCCGTCGAATCCGTCTTCTTCTTCGAACTCGCCGGTATCCGGATCAATGGCGACAAATGGAACTTTTGTGTATCGGGCTGCGAACAGATCTCCTTTCCCGTCGCCGATGAATACACTGGATGCAGAATCGAGTTGAAATTCACCCAAGAGCCGGGCCAGTGATTCGGTTTTTGGCCAGTCTCCTCCGCCGCGAATGATGTCAAGCAAAAAGTCGAGTTTTTGAGCTCTTAGAATGACGTTTAATTCCACTAGTGGTGTATTTGAAAGTGCGATTCGGGTAATCTTGAGTCTCCCCAGGGCTGCCAGAATGTCAGCGCACCCTTCGGTCAAGGGCGCTCCGGTCATGGATTGACGGGTTAAATCTATCAGCTTTTCCCAAAAATATGCAAATTCATTTTCTCCGAGAGGATCTCCAAAAAAATGTGCCTGAACTTTACGTATTTTGCTTCCCCGGTCAATTCCGGTGAGTGTAAGATAAAACTCGGCAATGCGCTTTTGCATGATAGGGTCATCGGAAAAGGCCTTTCCCATGGCTTTGGCATTGGCCTGATTTGAATCAATCAGCACCCCGTTCACATCAAAAATGCATACCTTGATCTTTTTGAGATCCATGCCTTTAATACCTTCCCGATAAAATAAATTCAATCATAACATAATTCTAACCACTGCAATAGCCCAAATATTTCATGAAAATTTTTGAGAGGTCTTTTTATTTTTATGAAAACAGTTCGTTGATTACACTTTTGTATTTAGTTGTAAAGTGACTCTTTTTACCGAAAAGTTTCTTGTTCAATTTCTCAAAATTTTTCACCATAGGGGTGTGTGCGAGACGCCCATTTGTTTCGTTATCAAGGGCTTGAAGTAGTCTACTACGACTGCGCTCTTGAATGCCTTACAAATGAACCTCTCGCACACATGAAATATACGGAATAATTGCGTGAAACATTCCCTTGACTTTCTTTATACAAGTCTTAATTTTTTTTATACAACATTTGATTCAATGCGGTGTCAGATTTATACTATTTTGAATGAGAACGTGAAAAACATAAATTAATGAGGTGACCTTATGAAAAATATATGCATCGTTGAACGGATATCAAAAGCGGGAATCGGGTTATTTTTCCTTTTCATCACAGCGGGTTTCCTATTGAGCGGTGTCACGGTTCTGCCGCTGTTCGGATTCTTGCTGGCTGTACCGGCATTGCTTGCTTCGATATATTTCTTTTCCGCCCATCTGAATAGGAGTTGTGAAATTGAGGTTGAATAAAAGCTTTTGCGACGCGCTTTATTGAAATTCTCAGCTATTTGATGGGATTTGGCAGCGACCCGAGCACTATCAATGCCTATGTGGGGCCATTTGAAGCGTTTAAATGTTTCTGAATTGGACACCCCTTGTGTTCATCTTGAACTCATGGATGGACACTAATTATTGTATTTAAACAACGCTCTACTGAAAATCATTATATTTCATTTAAGTTTTTGAAAACCCTCAATAAAGAGAAAATGATGAGTGATTGGATTGCTTTTGAAAATGCAACATATCTGGTTGATCAGGCATTTTTAGTGGCGGATGACAATACTGCTGCTTTGCTTGAAAAAACGTCCATCGAGGTGTATACCGGCAGGGACGGTAAAAAACGGTTAAAAGGCAGCGGCCTTGTTCAAAACATGCTGCTGGTAGAGCTTTTGGAAGAAAATGACGACCTGAATTTAATTCTGGATTTAGGGGAAAACTATAAATACCTCATGAAAGCACCAAGGATTACCGGCGGAAAAGTCTTTTCACCGAATACAAAATCTTTTATTCAGTTCGATCCCATTGCTCCATGGAACAAAATTTCGGAGGCAGAATTCACGAAACTGACAAACGGTTTCAAACTGTTATAACCATCATCAATTAACGATCATAGAATTAATTTTATAGCAATCAGGGCACTTGGCATAATACCCGCCGGCGGAGCCCTTAAATAAAGCGCCACCTTTCAATCCAAATCCTCCTCCTGCTGTGTGTGTTATTTTAATATTTACGTCACTTTTATAGTCCGAGCATGTGTCGTTTAATTCGATTTTCGATTTTTCCGGGTTGCCATTGAATACTTCTTTTAATATTTCAACCATTAAACATAAACCTCTAATTGAATTCCATCTGAATTGCTATGCCGATTATTCTTTATCCTCTTCGCAAGACAGACCAAAACCATGCCAATAAGTAATATGAGAAACATTGTAGAACCCGCGCCAATCTTCAAAAATACCCAACTCAATCCCACAAACGGTAAAAGACCAACGCAGACCACTGCCCTCAAGCCGGCATGCTTAGAAATGAAACCTGCGGCAGGGGGTGAATATTCGTAATAATACTTCACAAAAGTTTTTCCCGGTCCATTGGTCAGCAGATAACGGTCGCGGAATTTACATAATATCCTAACATGCGGCTCCAGCAACGATCCGTATGCAGCCGTTGCGATGAAACAGCCACCACCGCCACCGCCGCCAACTTCATTACCGACATTATTTACAGCCGTCCCTTCTTGAAGCATCACCTCGTTGGAATTACTGCTTGTAACTCCATCGTTATCAAAAGCTCTTACAACAAAATAATACGTTTTCGTTGTATCCAGATCATAAATGGTACATTTGGGTTCTATTGTTTCCCAATATGGCGCGTTGTAATCATAGGATTGACTCAGCTCTCGATAATAGACTTTGTAGCCGGCCACGTCCGGCTCACTGTTAGGCGTCCATTGGAGCGTAATGTCCATTGCATGAAGGGATGATACGAAACAAAAAAATATAAAAAGGAACAGCAAAAATAATTTTAAATTTATAGATCGTCTTCTCTTTTGTAACTGCCTCATATTCAGTATGATTCTGTAGTTTAAACATTATTTTAGGAAGATTTACGCCTAACCTAAGTTTAGCGATTTTCAAGTTTGCCGCAGATACACGGAAGATGTTGCTTCGCTATAGTTGTCTATGTGGAACGACATCTGACGCAGTTCGAAGATCCCGCTTGCGGGGAGATGCGGTGATCCTCCTGAGGCGGATAAAAATTGGAAATCCCGAAGGGTTTCAAATTATTGAAATTCAAAATGGCAGGATACCTTAAAATATCATAAAATTAACCATTTCAAAAATTTGAAACGCTCAGCTTAGGTTTAAGATTTCAGTCTTACATGTTGTAAAAACGAAAGCTTTTTGAAGGGATTAATGCAATCTTCTTAAGCAATGTTTGTGCCATTTATAAATGATCCCCATTGTTTTTCTGTGGTTGTTAAAACTCAAATAATATAAGAAAGATAGAACCCATGTTGACACTGAGAGATGTTATTTGGATCTGACACTGAAGTTTGGGGAATCGAACAGAGAAATTGTTGCTAACGTATTGACACTTTAAGACTAAGAGTAAAAACACTGAAAGATGATTTCAAAATGGATATGTTGTGGTACTGTATGCTTTTATAACCGCTATAAGTGGTTTAAAGTATAGGTTTCCAGTTTTGCCAAAGGTTGTTGAGTGAAGGAAATACCTTCATAAAATCCTCATTTGCTTTCAGAGAGTTGGACCGTTCTTTCATTAAACCGCTCGTATCAGATGTCTGAAAATACATACCTCTGATCTTTTTTTAAATTAAATAATTTGTTTCGGCCAACTTCTTCAAATATTTTTAGCAATATTCATCGTGCCTCTGAAAAATATCCGTTTATTTGATACAAAGCGGTTGATGAAGGTCAATTGATTTTTTAACCATCAAGCGGGTTGTCTTAAAATTCTTTATTTATCCTCCATTCTTTGAGAATATTTCTTCAACTTCTTCTACAATTAACGGTTTATAAAAGTCATCACCCACAAATTCAACCCTTCGGTTGCCATTTGAAAAATCGATTTCCATTGAACAATCGAATTTTCGAGATGCTGCCTTGACGATTCTTGCCAAAACTTCAATGTTTGTGTCTTCGAATCTAATCGGAATTTTATTTGACATCTGCCTCCCAACACCCCTAATTTTTTTCATCATCCACCGTATTAGTTGTCATGATGTTCATATTTTTGTTTCTGGAGGATTCTTTGCAAGAGACATGCCACATTGTTACGCCAATGTTTGTCCTTTATACAGATTGATGCTTTCAGGTCTCTCTTTTTGGATAAACCGTTTTTGAATAACATCGTATCTATTTGTTTTTAATGTTTTTACTTAAATTTTGTTATGTTTTATGAAAAATGTTTTTCAGAATAAAAAGGAGGGGTTATTGTGGTGAGGTTGAATGTGAAATCGGAGGGGAAACGTGGATCGTAGGATAGGAATCTTGGGTTTTGGTGGAAACTGTTTGGTTTTAAAAGAAAAACTTTCCGCCAAATTATTGACATTCAAATTTAATAAAATGACGTCCGTTCTTCGTTAATTTTACCTCAATCGAGTGAAGGTCGAGGATGCCTCAAATATAGGGCATCCTCGACCTTCGCTCAATTAGATATTATTCTTATTCTTCAATCCGGTTGCCAATGATTATTGCGGCAAGGCCACCGTCATTCCTTTATTAATACCTTGCCCGTTTAGAACTTTGCATATGGAAAGTTTCTCTTTGACTTTCACCACCCGAATGGTCCCCACTTTCTCAAGGCTCTGATCTAATACTTCTCCGGTGTCGGGGTCCCTCAAAGTCTCTGATTTCCCCACATCAAAGGTCTGCCCCACGCTAACACCTTCTCTGGTTCCGCGGTTGATATAAACCTTCCCTTTTTTAGCTAAAACTATGGTCCCTGTCCAGGGAATGCTCTCCAATTTGGATGTTAAAAACCCTACCCCTTCATCAACGGCCATTTCCATAGCCTTTCCGGCATTTGTCTTTTTAAACCCCCCGACATTACCACTGAATCCCCCTTTGCTGAGACCCAATGTGAGCCCTGTCTTCGAGACCTTCCCATAGCACTTTTTAGAGGCCATGACCTGGCCGGTACTGGAGTCGACAATATACATAACAACATTGATCTCGGCCTCACTTGCACTGCCTCCAATTCTGAACCCCTTGTAACCGAATCCGCCTTTACCGCTCTGTGTTGTATCGGAAAAATGGGTAATATCTCCCTTAACCAGGAGCTGTGCCGGTGTCATCTGGCCGGTTACAACTTTTTTACCGCCACCGGCGGCTCTTCCGCTCGCAGCAAAGTCTTGCTCCTGCATGGCCTCACGCCTCATATCCTTTTCACCCAAAACGATAAATTTTCCTGTTTGATTCAGGCTATCGGTAAGAACCGCGCCCCAGGCATCACCAAGACTCCAACTTCCTCTCCAATTGGATCGATTCTGAAATTTGGCCACACTTATGGAGTAGCGCAAGCCCCCTTCAGCGGCAATGCATTCCCCAAAAGGTAATATGATCATGGAAAATAGAACCAACACAGACAATACGCCAAGACCTCTTTTCATTTTGCCCTCCTAATATTTATTCTTTCCCATTAAGAAAAACACTTAACAACGCCGCCACGGGCACTTAGGTTGATTTTAGATATAAACCAAAACATTGTTGCTGTCAACGAGGGTAATTTGGCTGTGAAAATGCTTAGAAGCCATCTCAAAAATAGGATTTTGGTTCAAGGTCCCCCGCTAAAACCCCGCGGGATAAAAAGGCGGGGGGGAGGTTCAACCCGCCCCGTTGTTTACGGGATCTCCGACACGCATCTCAAGTATGCCGAGGAGTTGAAACGAGGACCCAACACAGAGATTGGGCCAAAAGACCTTTTTGAGATAGCTTCTAATAAGAGAAATTTAACGATACTAGAACCTATCTCAAAGCCGAAAGTTAAAGGCGGTGTGATGATGACCATTTCCAAACAGAAATTGCGACATATACCCAGGATATTATGAAAGCGAATCCTCCAAAAGGCGTAATCATGCCTAACCATCGAGTATCAGTTATGCTCAATATGTAAAGGCTCCCTGAAAATAACAGGATACCGATAAGCATCATCCATCCTGCAATCTTAAGATATTTTTCAGGTTTAAAATATATTGTCAGCAACCCGACAATCAGCAATCCCAGAGAATGATAAAAATGATATTGAACTGCTGTCCGGAATACGGAAAGCATAGCTTCAGAAATTTTGGTTTTCAGAAAATGTGCACCAAATGCTCCCATAGTCACTGCTGCAGCCGCATTAATGCTGCCTAAAATCAAAAATAGTTTGGACATCTTTATTTTGTTCCTATTTTAAAAGATCCTTTATCATACCGGCTGCCTGATGAGATCCATTTGGATTGTGCCGCTTTGTGCGGGAAACATTCAATAATCGAGAAACTTTCCCAAGCCACTTACCGGCCTTAAAATCCTCATCACCGATACGAAGTCCTTTCATATTTTTTTCAATAAATTCAACCAGTTTATCCGTTTCACGAAAATCCGATCGAGGCACATAGCCAAAAGGCACCCCGGCCTGATAGACTTCGGCAATGGTGCTGTATCCGGCCTTACCGACCACGGCATCCGCGGTGTTAACCAGATCCGAATGAATAAAACCGGAACGGTACGGCAGAAGAATTAAATTTTCATGCTTTTCAGGGGATTCACTGCCGCCGGGGATAACGAAACAAATCTCCGGCTCAGCTGTGAGGTTTTTCAAAAACCGGTATTTTTCCCGAACCCCGCCGGTGGTCAGCAAAACGAGTTTCTTTTCTTGTGGAATGCCAAGTTTCTCTCTTATCCCAACGGATGACAGCCGAACGTTTCGGCTGATGGGGTCCGTTGTCATATCAACAGACTGCGGGTTGCACACCGGAGAGGCCTGGATGTGATAGTCGGCCGCTTGGTATATTTTTCGAAAAAAATCCACATAGCGGGAGATACGGGCATCGGCTTGTATGAAATCTTCATAAATCCAGTCCCACGTGAAGTTTTCTATTAGAATGGAAGGAATCCCTGCTTCTTTTGCAATGGAAATCCCGATGGGAGAAATATCACAGACGACCAGGTGACATGCCCGTTGTTTTAAAAAATCGGCTGTATCCGAGATCAATGCAGGATCAAAAGGAATAAATCGGTCCAACGCTTCAATGGTTTCTTCCAGATCATGCAAAAAAGGTGTCTTCTGAACAAGCCCGATGTCCGTCACAAATTCGTGGTATTCAAACTGACCGGACAATGAATCCGCAAAAAACCATTGGGGGACAGTGGTAAAGATGTCAAATGAAACTAAAGGAACGGTTTCACTGACAGCGTCCATTATCGCTGACGCTCGGGCCGCATGGCCAAAGCCATGGGGAGTTATAAAATAGGCAATACGATGCATTGTGATACTAGGAATAAAATTTTGTAGAGATGTTATGAAACGCCTGCGCAGCGATAAGCAAGACGGGCGTTAATGAACAAAATGTCTCATGGAAACTTTTATGAGATATTCGGAATAGCAATGTCCATCCATAAATTTAAATGACCATTTATGGATGGACACGAAGTATTATAAGCCATCTCCAAATAAAGATTTTGGTTCAAGATCCCCCGCTAAAACCCAGCGGGATAAAAAGGCGGAACCGAGTTTTAACCCGCCCCGTTGTTTACGGGATCTCCGACACGCATACTCAAGTATGCCGAGGATTTAAAACGAGGTTCCAACGCCGAGATTGGGCCAAAAGATTATTTTAAGATAGCTTCTATTCACCTCCCCCGCCAACGACAAAGCCACTCGGCCCCAAACCGGTGGAAGACGGTGTTCCCGCAATATTGGCAAGGTATGAGCTGCCCAGTTCCTTTATATGGTTGCTGATGCTGTCAAAATAGTTAAAATGAATCTGCTCCTCATCAATGACAGACTCAAAAAGCTTCATACTTGTGCTGTCTCCATTGTCCCGGCAGACCAAAAGGAATTGATTGTAAGTGTCGATGGTGTCATCCTCGAGCGCTGCATCAAAAGGAAAGATACCCTCGATTTTCTGTCCTTTCTTGACCCTTCCATCAGGTTCGGTGGTCGGCTCACCGCCCAGCTCCTTGATCCGCTCTGCAAACATCTCGGCATGACGCATTTCGTCAATGGCAATGAGCTTGACCTTGCCCGCCAATTCGCCATAATCCATGTCATCCAGATTATAATGCTGGTTCATGTATTGAGTGATGGCAAGCAATTCCATAGACCGTGCTTTGTTTAAAACCTCAATCACTTTTTTCCGTCTTTGTTCTTTTGATTTTTTATCCATGTCTTTCCTCCTTTGAATGTAGAAGTTAGATTCGAGTCCTATCGTTTGTTTTTAATTAAATCTCCAAACATTTTTGACAGAATTTCAATTGAGCGAAAGTCAAAGTCACGCTTCTCCCCGATTAAAAAGGGGCTCCTTTTCGCTGCGATCGACATCAAAGTGGATGAATCTCCATATGAAATCTCGCTAACATAAATGATGACATTTGCCAAGTCATTTGCTTATGTATGGGGCAATCTTGAATTTGCATTATGGAATGATTAGTTTGATTATAATAAGCTGTCGAGCATAAACAAAATGCTGACAAATATAATTGGAATGGGTCGGTGGGGAATGTTCCGTCCTTTCTCCGGATAAAAAGCAGGAAGTTATCATGATTGAAAAATATACAAGTGGTCGCATCATCATAAACAACAAAACCTATCATCAGGATCTCAAGATTATTCAGGGACGAGTGGTGGATAATTGGTGGCGCAAAACAGGCCATCTGGTAGATGAGAACGACATGGATGATGTTTTGAATGCTTTGCCGGACATCATTGTTATCGGCACGGGATACGCGGAGAATATGCGTGTGTCCGAAGATTTAACCTCGGAAATCCGGCAACGGGATATAAAGTTGGTTGCAGAAGACACTTACAAAGCGGTTCAAACTTTCAACGATCTTTTTTCCAAAGGGAAAAACGTTTCAGGCGCATTTCATTTGACCTGTTAACCAGGCGATGGAGATGCCGACTTGCTTTCAAGTAACTTTAGTTGTTGTTTCAACTCTTTTTCCTGTTTCCAACGTTCTGTTACATCCCGTATAATTGCGGCGGTACCGATAATTTCGTTCCGTTGGTTTCGAACAAGCACGATGGTAAATTCAACCGATATGCTCGTGCCATCCTTTCGTATTGCCGGAACTTTAAGAAGCTCCTTGCCATACCGGGTTTTACCGGTGTTCATGACCTTTTGATAACCGTCCCAATGCCGCTGACGTAATTTTTCGGGGACAATGAGATCTAAGCTTTTACCCCGAACTTCCTCTTTTGTATAGCCAAAAATTGCCTCGGCCCCTGAATTCCACAAATCGATTATCCCCTCTCGATCCGCAAACAGGATGGCATCTTGAGAATTTTCGATGATCTGACGGTAGATTATTTCGGTATTAGACATTATGGTTCCCTCTTTTTTATCCTGCTAAATTTTTAAACCTGCGTCCATGTTCAAATGTTGCGTCTCCCGAGTAACGATATCGGCGGAGTGGTTTCGTCGATGTTTATTTGTGAGCAAATCCCCATGAAAATGACAGCCCGAATACTTCCGCACCGCCAACCCGGACCGCAGCAAGAAAAGCAGAGGCGGTCCATTCATTCATACCCGCTTTGGTTATAAGATTGCTGTAAAATTGTTCATCGACCCGTTTTCTCTCGGCCTTATTTCCAAGTTCACCGTAACCGTAGCAAAGATCGTGGGGCAGACAGCACTTATAAGTGATATCCTTCCAGTCACAGCCGGTGAATAGGCCCATCAACTCATCCGGCAAACACGAACATCCATCGAATTCCCAATCTTTATAGCTCTCCGGCTCGGATTCGATACGTTTAACCAGATAATCGAGATCAAAATATCGGCACAACTCCAATGCTTCTTTTGTGCTTATTGTATCGCCAATTTCCGGTAACTTCATTTTTTCTCTCCCATTTTACTAAAGCACATTTTAAAAGTG
>Ga0307423_1001034_pt1 | contig 17427 bp, 20 predicted proteins | sample SalMarWE160310MG_FD_202154 | JGI IMG/M metagenome (GOLD analysis project Ga0307423, IMG submission 202154) | Salt marsh sediment microbial communities from the Plum Island Ecosystem LTER, Massachusetts, United States - WE1603-10 | ecosystem: Environmental > Aquatic > Marine > Intertidal zone >...
CGTCTTCTCACGTGCGAAGGCGACCCAGAGCGCCTCGTCATCGGCATCCGCCACGCGGCAGAGAAGGCGCGCCTTCGTCCAGGTGAGCTCGCCCTCCACCAACGCCGCCTCGACACGGGGAAGGCCGGCCAGGGCGGCATCCACCCGAGCCAGATCCTGCAGCGAGCGCGCGGAGTGCCCGGCGCGTTCGACAGCGTAGTCACGCAAGCGAGCGAACCCGAGCTGCTCCCAGGCGCGCGTCGCCACCAGCCGCCCCGCCACCGCAGCCAGCGCCTGCCGCAGCGGACCGCGCGCAATGACGAGCGCTCTCAGCTGGGCGTGCGGATCGACGCGGGCCGGGCGAACTCGATCCAGCAACCCGGCTGCAGGAGAAACCGCAGCGACAACAGCCACCACAGCGACCATGACCTCATGCGGGACCGTGGGGTGAGGATCAAGTGGCACGATCCAGGATAGGCGAATAAAAGACGAAAGTCAAGGACTCTCCGAGGGAAAGGACGTCGCGCCCGAGCGTGAAAGCCCGTGCCCCTAGTCAACGATCTCCATGCGCAAGCCGCAGCGATCGATCGGAGGGCATTCGGGAAGACAACGGCTCACACCTCGCAGGACGCGTTCAGCCGACCAGAGCGCCGCGAAGGCGTCGAGGATGTCGTCGTGGGTCACATCCTTGACGAGGAACTGATCGCGCACCACTTCGTGTGCCGCTGGCCCGAAGTACCGATCCACCAGCTGGCGACGCTCCTTCCGCCCGCGGGGCGATTTCTTCCGGAATCGCATTGCTGCGCCGTTCCACTCCTTGAAGCTGACCTCCGGGTGCACCTCACGGACGCGTTCTCGAAGCCGGGCGCGGGCTCGAAGCTCCACGTCGACCTCTCGAACCTTCGGAACGATCCCCCACGCCTGCTTCGAGATTCGCTTGCCTTCGACACCACTCCGAGTGGCGCAGGCTTCCTCCCAGCTGCGGTCGGCGAGCACCGCTCGGATCGGCGCCGGGAGCACACTGCTCGCGCGCGGCCTCCCGAGAAACCGGCGGGCTTCGAAGTCGCAGACCTTCGGTCCAGATTCGGTCAAACCGATCGGAACGTCGATGGCGATCAGATCGGGAGACTGCCTCTGCGAGAAGAGCTCTCGCGCCGACTCGAAGCACGCACTCGCGATCTCCCGCGAACCGAGCTCCCGGCTCACACAGATCCAGCCAGCTCTACATCCATCCGCCCCAGCAGCGAGCTTTGCGCGGGTCACGCCGGGCTCTCGGCCTTGCCCTCATCGACGAGATCGAAGAGCAGCGTCGCCCATCGCACCACCCCACCGCGGCCGAGGCTGTCTTCTTCTCCCCATCGCTCCAGGGTGCGGAAGCCGGCCCGCTGGAAGAGCAGGTCGAGCTCCCCCGCCTGCACACCGCCGAAAAGGCGCCCGAATGGATCGCGCCCTTTTTCGTCGATGTCGGTGCGCAGGGTCGGAATCGACGCCAGCACGCGGCCGCCGGGCCGCAGCGGACGGCGCAGCGAGAACACCGCATCGAAGAGGGTCGCCCGAGGCAGGTGCTGAAGCATCGCCGCGCAGATCGCACCGTCGAAGAGGCCGCCGAGACCCGCCAGATCCGGCAGATCATCGGGGAGCGAACCCTCGACAAGACGTCCGCTCAGCTCGGGGTGAGCCCGAACCGCCTCGGCCCGCATCTCGGCCACCGGCTCCATCCCATGCGCCTGGTAGCCCTCGGAAACCAGCAAGGCCAGATCAGCCCCCGCACCCGCGCCGATGTCCAGGATCCGATCGCCCGGATCGAAAGCACGAGCGAAGTACTGGGAGATGCCGGCCACCACCCTCCGCGCCGCCGCATGACGCCGGGCGATCTCACCGGCGTGGGCGGCGTATGCTCGGAAGGTGGCCTGATCCATGGATCAGGAGAATAACGCTCTGAGACAGTGCACCGAACTCCCATGACTCAGATTCGCTGATCTCGAACCCCACTGCAGAAAGCGCCAGGGCTGGAGTCACCAACTACGGAGCACTGGCGGCGGAGCATCAGCGTGCGTTTACCAGTGCCAGCGCAGTTACGCGATGCTTGCCCGAGAATTTTGCCAGCCGGCGGGAACGGGTAACGCGTCAAAACACTGCGGCCGACGGGCGGACTCGAACCGGCGACCTGCTGATTACGAATTGGTTTCAGCGGGGTTCTACACACGTCCACCAGCGTCCGGGAACATGTGCGGGGCAGGGGTTGGCGCCGAGCGGGATTCCACGGGCGTCCACCCCGCCTCTGGGCGTCCGCCCCCGTTGCTGTCGCGGTCGCTGTCAGGGGCGGGGGGCTTGGGCGCCAGGTCTGGATGGATCATCGAGGACTGCGGCCTAGGGAGTCCCCGATTGCGGGCGCACTAATCACGCCTTTGCCACTGCTCAAAGGCGGCGGCGGAGAGGCCTGTACCCATGCCACTGGCCGGCGGGCTACGCCACGGCTCCGGCCGCGCTTCGATAAGTGGTTGTGATTCGGCAAGGATCGAGTTTTCGGGAGGCACAGGCCGGACGCGTCTAGCCCGTTACTCGACCAGTCCGCAATGAATGAGGTACCTGACACAGCCAGCCTTGGTACGGTCGGGGTCTTCGGCAGGCACGCGTTCCTCTAGCTGCCGCGACAACTCGATCAATCGCTTCGGAAGGCGAGGCGGCTCCCCGAAGTCGTGATGTGGGCGTCGGTCGGGGACGAGGCCGTATCGGGCCAGATGATTCAACGCCGCCCAGGCTGCCCTCCGAACGGAGCGCAGCTCACCTTCGTCCCACTCGATCGCATGTAACATGTCGATCGCGTCCGGCCGGTGTGCTTCCGTTAGGTCGATAGTGCGGCGAACGACCTGAATCGCATACGCCGTGGTAGCGGAGTCTCCTTCTGTAGCAAGAATCTCGAGCGCAATGTCGATCGCCCCCGGCTGCTCGGTCCTACTCAGTGCTCCTAGAGCATCCAGGGCGGTGACTCGGTCCCGGCGTTGTTGAGCTTCTTTGAGCAGTCGCGTGATGAACGAGAAAGCGGTCTCGCTCGTCGTGTAGGCCGCGTAGTTCAGGAATCGTGCTGAATCGACGTAATCCTCGTCCACCGATGCCTGGTACTGGCGAATCAAATAGAGGGCTAAGCGGTCTCCCCCTTCGACGAACTTTCGGTGAGCATATTCGCGGCGGTGGTACCGATTGAACTGGAGCTCGTTGCCGCAGTCACCCCCTGGGATAGAGGAGAAGTATTCCTTCATCTCCGGATCAGAGTCGTCCAGGGGACGGCTGTGTTTGACGGAGGTTCGCGGCTGATCGGCACGAGGCCAGGGGGCGAGCTGACCATGCACCCCAACTGCGCCCGAAGTCATGAGAACCAGCAAACCGAGCACGATTCCGGAGGTGACCAGCGCCATCTCGTACTTAATGACGTGGAGGAGCTCCCAGCCGTTTCAACGGTATCGCTATCGCGGCTGGAGCTCAGACAGCAGCTCCTCTAGGCACCCGCTGAGGCCGACGGCCGAATCCATCCGTCCAATCGACCCGCAACGCTGGTCAGGTTTCACGGGGTGGGATGTTTTCCCAGCCAAGGCAGAGGCACCTGGCCAAGGGCCAATCTCGCGTTCTCAGGCCGCTCCCCTGGGCGGGGCCCGGGCCGGGCGAGGTACGATGCGGAGGTCGGCCGGCCGGCGGCCAGACGATAGGCAACGAGCAGTGCGCCTTCCTTGCCTAGTGCCGAGAGAGCCGCCTCGCGGCAGGAGACGGAGGAAGGAAGTCATGGGGGAGCCCGGGGACGCGGCGGAGGCATTCCTCGCCCGCTTCACGTCGTGGGCGAGAGAGCGACCCGACGTGCGCGGCGCACTCGTGGTGGGCTCGCGCGCGCGGACGGTCGAGCCCGCCGATCCCCTATCCGACGTCGACCTGATGGTCATCACCACGCGTCCCCGCTTCTACGTATCGACAAGAGAGTGGTTGTACGAGCTCGGCGAGCCGGTTGTAGCGTGCACGTACTCGACGGTTGTTGGCACGCGGCCCGTGCTTTCAGTCGACTTCAACGGCGGCATCCTTCCCCTGCATGTCGACTTTGCGATCGTCGGAGGTCTCGAGAGCCGCTGGGGAAGCCTCTTGCTCCGGCTGCTTGCTCGCCGCCCCGGGGCGATGCGCCTGCTGCCGCGGGGACTCGCCGACCAGGTCACATCGTGGTTCGATGCCCTTGGGAAGGGCGTACCGCGAGTCCTTGTGGACAAGCGCGGAGCCGCTTTGGGCATGTTCGGGTTCGATCCGCCGCCGCGAGAGCACAGGGAGCCCACCACGGCCGAGTGGGACGAGGTCGTCAACTCGTTTCTCTCGCTTTGCCTCTGGGAGTCGAAGCTCCTGCGCCGCGGCGAGAGGTGGATGGCCGCGCCTGGCCCGACGCCGCCGAGAATCGGGTCCGCGGGTGGCTGCAGCGTGGCTTCGCCGACTCGCGAGGCGCGGAGCCGACGCCAGATTCTCCAAAGCAGTGATGGGCGCCTTCCGGCAGGGCGCTCCAGTCATCGTCGCCGCCCGACACCTATGAGGCTCCCGGTTGTCTGAAGATGACAAGGCCCCGCTGACCGATCCTCCCGCCCGCCGGGTCGTCGGTGCCGCCACGGTTCCGGGTGTCTGAATCGGGCTCCCCCGGTTGGGTCGCCCGTGGTAGCCTCCATGCCGGCCGCGGCTCGGCGGCCAGACGTTGGGCCGCGCGCGAGCAGCTGATGGCTCTCAGTGAGTTCGAGAAAAAGCGATACGACAAGGCAGTCTCCAAGTTCGTGCAGGCTCGCCGCCCACCTCCTCACGTCCGGCCCCAGCTCGATCTGAGCTACCGCGTTGCAGGGCAGAGTGTTGAGATTTTCGAGGTTCGCCCGGACTTTCGAGACCCGACCGAGACCATTGAGAACAGCGTGGCCAAGGCCACCTACGTAAAGCGGGCGGACGAATGGCGCATCTATTGGCAGCGAGCTGATCTCAAGTGGCATCGTTACGAACCGCACCCGACCGCTCTTTCTATTGAAGAGTTCCTCACAGTCGTCGAAGAGGATAAGTACTGTTGCTTCTTCGGCTAGACAGTGTGTTCTCGCGACCGACAATCGCTCATGCGGGCCTCGCTGGGCGAGCTGTGTCAGCCAGGTGCGGTCCAACATCCCGCGCAAGCTGCCAAGCTTCAGTGCGCGGCAACGCGAAACGCCGTGATATCATGTGGCGTCACGGCGGCTCGGGGCGCGGTGGTGGTCACCGCTTGCCGCTGAACGCCGATCCGTTGGGCAGCGCCGACGACGCCTAAAGCGGAGGTCGGGTCCTGCCGATCCGCCCAGTGGTGCCTACCCTACTCGCAATGTTCATCGCTTCTCTGGCTGGCTGGCTCGTCCAAAGCCCAGTTCGCGCAACACTCGGTCCCATCCCTTCTGCCGCCGCGAGTCTGCTCGTGGGCGCCGTTGCCTTCTTCTTCGCCAAGCAGTTCCTCTCGGACCTTCGAGGCGGCTCTTAGCCACGTTCGTTTCTTCCGGCCCCAACGCGCGGATTCGCCTGAATCTCGGAACCTCTTGGATGGAAGGCCGCCGCCCAGTAAGCCGCTGAAGCTGACGCCCCATATCTCACACACATCGTGGTACCATGGTCCCGGCGGCCAGTGAGCCACCAGGCGTTGGGCAGTGTGCTCGCCCCGTCATCCACAGGAGGCCGTGATCGGTGGGTTTCTTCGTAAGAATGCTGGTCAGCGCGCTAGGGCTCTGGTTGGCATCGCGCATCGTTCCGGGGGTCGAGATCACTGCGACGGGCACCCTACTTTTCGCCGCATTGCTTCTCGGTGTCGTCAACGCCGTGGTGAGGCCAGTGGTCATCCTACTCACGCTTCCCATCACCGTGCTCACGCTGGGGCTGTTCCTTTGGGTGGTCAATGCCGCCATGCTCGGCGTCGTCGCATGGCTGTTGTCCGGTTTCCAAATCGCCGGGCTGGGCTCCGCCTTGCTAGCTTCGGCCATCGTCAGTATCACGAGCTGGCTTGCCTCGTGGCACATTGGCCCGCGAGGCCGCCACGAGGTGCTAATCATTCGCCGAGACTGAGCGCTTCACGTGTGAACGACCCGCGGCGCCGGTCGGGGTTCCCCGGGGTGTGTCGTCCATGGTAGTCTCCATGTCGGCCGCGGCTCGGCGGCCAGAGTTTAGACGGCGCCATCGATATGAAGGTAGTAGTTCGACTTCTCGCGATTGTCGGTGCGCTCTTAGTCCTCGGATTAGGAGTGCTGTTCTACCGGTCCGTTACTGGCGGGGCCGAGAGAATGTCGCGTGACATGCACGAGCTTAAGGCCCAAGGCGCCGCGCTCGGCGCGGGCTCCGACACGATTGGCTGCGTCCGGGAGACATACACCCGACTTGAAGCGTGCGGCGGCGTCATGTGCCAAGGACGCGTCTCGGTTGCCTTTCTCACTGCCTGCCTTGAGCTCGCTTCTCCGAACCCCGCGGCATGTGCCGACTTCGAAGGTCTTGTCACGGAAGAGCGAGATTGGACGCCCGAGTATTGCCAGCTCGTCGGTCGTCCCCATGACGTATGCATCATGGTCATTCCGTATCTCCTTCAGCACTGCCGAGCACTCAAGGAGGGCGCCTCCCAACACCGCTGAAGCTGACGGCCGAACGGCGCAGGCCAATCGCCCCGCGGTCCCGGTGGGGGCTCCCCGGGCCGGGATGCTCCCGGGACGGGGCGTAGTCAAATGGCCAAGGGCCAGCCTCGCCTCCCGGCGCCGGGGCAGGCGCGTAAGTGCCTGAAAAGACCGGAGCCGACGGGCGGGCTCGAAGCGCCGTCCTGCTGATTACGGGTCTGGGCGGATCGCCGGGAATGGCCGCCACCGTACTCTCCATCGTCTCGAGCTCGTAGTCCGCCCATGGCCGACTCCGGCTGGGTGTTGGCGAGGGACAGGCCATCGAGGCTCCCGCCTGAGAGGAACGGCCAGGGCGTGTCCCGCCGCCCCACAGGGCGGGTGATCGGAGCAGCCGAGACGTAGCGGGAAGCTCCGGGTATCTGGCCGGGACAGCCCGTCAGTCCGCGGGAATCGGGTCCTCGCAACCGACAGCCTCCTGCACGCCCCGGGGGGGTCTCGCGCCACCGACCGGGGGGCTTGACAAGAAGAGGGCCCGGAACTATATTGACCGACGCGTCGGTCATATTCAAGGAGACACCCCGTGCCCAGGATCGTGGACAAGAAGGAGAAGGCGGTGCGAATCGGGTCCGCCGCGATCACGGTCTTTCGGAGGCTCGGATACCACCGCACACGGATGGTGGACATCGCCGAGGCGGCCGGCATCGGCAAAGGCACCCTCTACGAGTACTTTCGGAACAAGGACGAGATCCTTCGATTCGAGTTCGAGCGGTACTTCGCCGCGTTCCAATCCGGGGCCGCCGCGGCCGGGGCAGAGGCCGACTCTCCAGGCAATCGCCTGCTCTCGCTGGTCCACTTTGCCGTCGAGCATGTAACCGAGTGGGAAGACCACTGCGCCGTGTACGTGGACTACTTCGGATCCGCGCGCTCCGATGGCGAGGCGGCCTTCTCTCTCTCCAACATCTACGCCCAGATCGAGGACGTCATCAGGCTCGTGATCGATGAGGGACAAGCCTCCGGAGAGATCGATGGGGCGCTCGATCCCGGCGCGACGGCGGAGCTCCTGGTCTCGGACTTCGAGGGCGTGGTACTACACGGCGTCTTCGCCAAACGGCGGCGCAAGGCGGAGTCCCTTCGGCCTACTGCGCTCCGGTTGATCACCAATGGGATCTTTGTGGATCCACTACTGGATGGCCTGGCCGCGAAGAGCGAAGACGAGAGCGTCAAGGGGACCCGATGAGCCGCGGACAGTACACGATTCGCGAATCATACGAGGGGATCACGCCGTTCTTCGGATGGTTCCGCTGGCTGTTCGAAAGCAAGGCCCGGTCCAAGTCGCTCGAGCTGGCTGCGATGCAGGACGGCGGCGCGATGCTGATCGTGGCGCCACCCACCGAGTTCTTCATCGAGCGTCTGCTCACGCTCAACCCGAACGGCGACAACCACCTCTTGTATTTCTCGGCCGGAATGAAACAGCGGGCCGTCGAGCGGTTGGGCGACGGCTATTCCTATACGACCGATGTCGGCCGTCCCGATTCTCTACCGTACGCGAACGAGAAGTTTCACGCGGTATTCGCCTACTGCTATTTCGACTTCCTGAGCAGCGACGAAAGAGGCCCCGCGGCCGCCGAGATGCGGCGCGTGTTGCGGCGTGGCGGCAGATTGCTCACCACCTACCTCGCGCATCCTCGAGGGCTCGTCCAGCGAGCCTGCGTCGCGACGACCCTCGGCCTCGGTTTCTTGTCCAAGGGAGTGCAAGAGATCGATCTGCGGCCAGTGCTCGAGCGGGCTGGCTTCGCCCAAATCGAGATCGCGCTCTGTCCGCAGAAAGGCCTGCCGATCGGGCTCGCCAGCACCCGAAAGTAAACGGCTCCGCTCTTGCGCCCTGCAGGGGGGCGTGGCAAAGGAGCCCATGAGATGTCCAGCTACATCTACATGAAGATCCTGGACTCCCGTGACCTTCCCGCGAGATCGGACTGCGAGTGCGCCGGAGCGAGAACCTCCTCGATCCCCATGTTGTGAACCTGGTACGCTTCATTCCGTGGCCACTTCGTCTCCGCTCAGAGACCTCGGGTTGCCTTGGCCGCTGCGCCTGCTCGACGCGGCCCCGCTCGGGCCGGTGTCCGGCGGGCTCCTGATCACGGTAGCAGTGTCTGTTGCGTTTCTGGCCTGGGCCTGGCTTACGGGGGCCTGGGGGCACAGCCTCGGCGCGCAGATCTGGTTCGAGCTGCTACAGGCCGCTGGCCGTGGCTGCGGTGATCGGCGCGGCCGTGGGGATCGCGCTTCCCTTCTATCCGGCCGGATGGGTGGGCGGCGTCCGTCCGGAGCTCGGAGATCCCATCCTCACGTGGGCTCTTCTGCGAAACGTGGTCATGCTCGGGCTCTACGGTTGCACGATCTACTTCGAGGTCGAACTGGCGCGCCGCTTCTCCCGGATCGGAGAACGTCTTATACGCGTGGACCTCCTCGACCTGACGCCGTTGCGCCCCTTCGCACGGCGGGGCCTGCGCAGCGTGCTGCTGTGGGTGGTGCTGAGCGCGCTGATTTCCCTGCTCTTTCTTGCGCCCTGGTCCTCGGAGCCGGCTGGGGGATTCCTAGCCCTGACCTTCGTGCTCGCGGCTGCGCTCCTGCTGCTGCCCGCGTGGGGCGTCCACCGGCGGATCGTCACTGCCAAGCAGGAGGAGCTTGCTCGCGTGCGGGAGGCCATGCGCGTCGGACGCCAGGGCCTCCTCGAATCGGCCGAAGCCACCCCGCCTGGTCACCTTGCCGATCTCGTGGCGTACGAAGCCCGCGTCACGTCGATCGCGACCTGGCCTTTCGACCTCTCGACACTGGTGCGCTTCGCGCTCTACGTGGCCCTCGGCCTCGCCTCCTGGCTCGGGGCGGCTGTGGTCGAGCGCTTTGTAGACGCGGTGGTCGGCTGACCTGGGTGCCTCGCCGGGTTGCCACGGGTTGCCCGTGCGGCGGGAGCGCGGGGCCGCATTCTCGACGATCCGGTGGATTCACTGGTGTCGGCGGGCAGGAGACAGGAGCGAAGGCGCGACGCCGCTGCGTGAAAAGCCCCGAACTCGAAGTGGCAAGTTGGTCCGGGGAGGTTTCGTAAATACTGCACTACGTCTGGTCTCGCTTCGGCCTCACCGGCAGTGAGCTTCCGGTGGCCGCAGGCCTCGTTGTCGCCCTCATCGGTGCCAACGTTCTCCAGTACTGGAGGCTGTTCCGGATCGATTTGACCTAGACGGTCCGCCGCCGCTGAAGCTGACGGCCGAACCGGTCAGCGCAATCGATCCGCGGTGGTGGTCAGGGTTCCCCGGTGTGGGGTGCCCATGGTAGGCTCACAGCCGGCCGCGGCTTAGTGGCTAGGCGTTAGAGAGCGCCAACGCGGGTCAATCGCATGGCGGAACAACCTCCTACCTTTCGCAAGCACGACCGCTACAAGGCGAGTAGCTACCGAACCTACAACTTCAAGATGCCGGAGCGATACGACTCCTCGATCTGGATGACTTCGTGTCAAATACCTCTTCTGGATCGTGCGATCATCGAGGAGTTAGCCTCGAGAATCGGCTCCCTTGCGATCCTTGACGTGGGCTGCGCTACAGGACGCTTGCTCGGCAAGCTCGCCAGCGCAGGGGCGACTCGGCTTTCCGGGGTAGATCTCGCACCCAACATTCTAGAAGTGGCGCGCGAAAGGATGGCAAGGCAGGGAGCCCACGCTGAGCTTAAGGTGGCTGACGCCGAAGAGTCGCTTCCCTGGCCTGCGGAATCCTTCGACGTGGTCACAGTTACGGGTGTGCTTCATCACTTCTATAGACCTCATGATGCGTTGCAGGAGATCTATCGTGTACTTCGCCCGGAGGGTCGAGTTCTCGTGGTGGACCCGTGCTTCTTTCCTCTTCTGAGGCAGCTGATGAATCTGTGCCTGCGTGTCGCGCCGCACGAAGGTGATTGTCGGTTCTACTCGCGAAGGCGTGCCGCAGAGATCTTGGGGAACGTGAGCTTTTGCTGCTCGCCGTCCAAACGCATCGGGTGCTGGGGCTACCTCATCAGCGCCGTAAAGCGAGGCTCGCCCAAGGGCGCTGCCTAACAAGATGAGATGAGAAGGCCAGCCTCCCGCAGCGCAGTACCATTTGGCCAGCTGAATGAAGAGACACTTCCGCGGCAAGGCGAGGAGGAATCCATCAGTTGTGGTTCAGACGATCGCCGATATCGCCTGCGGGCGTCTGCCGGCAAGCGACGGGACCGCCTACTTGACGGGGATGGCGGCGCAGGACCTGTGCGTCGGTATTCGGGTGCTCGACCACTGGATGGAGGCCCGGTGAGCGCTCCCGAACGCGCGGCGGCGGTCGACGCCGGTCGCCGCACCACGACCTTCGCCTACTACCTGGCCTTCGTCGGCCTGGGGCTGGTGCTGGCCTCGCTGGGGCCGACGATCCCTGATCTTGCCCAGCGAACCGGGTCGACTCTGAGCGCGTTCAGCGTCGTCTTCATCGCTCATTCTGTGGGATATCTGGTCGGTGCACTTCTAGGCGGGCGGCTCTTCGACCGGTTCCCAGGTCATCCCCTGCTGTCAGCGACGCTGGCGGTCATCGCCGTGTGCATGGCCCTGGTGCCCCTGTGCCCGAACCTGGTCTTGGCGGTTCTTGCCTTCGCGGTGATGGGGGTCAGCGAGGGTAGTCTGGATGCAGGCGGCAACACACTGCTGGTCTGGCTCTACCCGGTCGGACTCGGGCCGTGGATGAATGGCCTGCACTTCTTCTTCGGTGTTGGCGCCTTCCTGTCTCCCGTGATCATCGCGGCGATCATCGACGGGGGCGCCACGGTGGTTCACGCCTACTGGGCCCTGGCGGCGTTCATGCTACTGCCGATGCTCTGGCTGCTGCGCCGGCCCAGTCCGCCGCGGATCTCCCATCACCAAGAGAAGCCGATTGATCTGCGGCCGCATCGGGGCACGATCCTGCTGACCGGTGGCATGCTGTTCGCCGCCGTCGGCGCCGAGGTCGGCTTCGGCAATTGGATCTACACCTACGCTGTGAACCAGGGGCTGGCTGACGAGTCGGTGGGACGGTTGATGACGTCGGCCTTCTGGGGCGCCTTCACCTTCGCCCGGCTGCTGGCGATTCCCCTGGCGGCACGGTGGACGCCCGTGTCGATCCTGCTGTTGTGCTTTGGCGTGGCCGGCGTCGCGGCGGTGCTGCCGCTGACATCGACCGGCGAGGTGGCCTGGTTGTGGGCGGCAACGATTCTGGGCGGGATGGCGGTGGCACCGATGTTTGCGACGGCCCTGTCCCTGGCGGGTGGTCGCATGCCGATCAGCGGGCGCGCGATGGGCTGGTTCTTTGTCGGCTCCAGCGCTGGGAGCATGACGATTCCCTGGGTGATCGGCCAGCTCTTCGAGCCGGTGAGCCCGCAAGCGATGTTCTGGGTCATCCTCATCGACATCGGGTTGGGGCTGGGGATCTGGACCCTCCTCCGGCGCGGCAGGCGGGACCCGGGCCGCGCATGATCCCTGGTTGCTGTCAATCCGCGGCCCGGGCCGCCACGGGACAGGCAAAACGCTCCACAACCACGCGGGATTGCTGGAGCCGACGGGCGGACTCGAACCGCCGACCTGCTGATTACGAATTGGTTTCAGCCGGATTCCACGGGCGTCCACCGCGCCCACGGGCGTCCGCCCCCGTTGCTGTCAAAGTCGCTGTCAGATGGAGGGGGACTTTGCGGTACCGCGTCTGCTCGCCGAAGCGCATTCCAGACGCCTGACGTCGGCTCGATGCGGGGGGCCAGGTCGCGGCGCTCTTCTACTCTTTGAACGAGTCGGCCAAGTTGTACGGCATCGAGCCGCGCGCCTACCTCAGGGAGGCGGCCCCACGAGCGATCCGGAACCCGGGGACGGCCACGCTCCCGCGCGACCTCAAGCCCCGGGAATACTGATCGAAACCGGCGCTTGACCGTCTGGGAGCGAAAACGCGAGAATGCCCAAGGACTCACTGAAAAGCAGCCAGGATCGGAATCGGAGAGCAGGTCACTACCAGAGCGCCCTGGCAGAGACGATACTCGGTCGCTACAAGCAGAGTTCGTCTGGCGAAACGAACCGGAGCGGAAGGTCTAAGATCTTGAGCTTGCAGCGGTGGAAAGAATCGACTTTCTGTAGAAACCCTAGCGTTTCTTACTGCGTGGAGTGTCTGTCATGAGACTGGGTTTTTGCACGATGGGATACCTCGATTACACAACCGTCGAGGAGGCCGTAAGGAGAATCGGCAAAGCAGGTTATGAAGTAGTCGACTTCTGGGCGTACAGTCCCCACCTGGGGCCGGACCTCTATGACTCTGCCGGTCGCAAGAAGGTGATGGAAGTGGTTCGGGATTCAGGGCTGAGTGCCGTGGCTCTTTCCGTCAACGGTGGCGGCCTGGCACTTCACCTCAATTTCTCTCATTCAATAGAGTCGATTAGAAAGACCACCGTAGAATACTACCTCGACATTGTTGACATGGCCGCCGAAATGAGAATCCCTATCGTCAACATGATAAGCGGACACATGATCCACGGAACGACCCGCGAGCAGGCATGGGAATGGAATCGCGAATGCATGCTTGAAATCGTCGAGCGGGCCGAAGAACGAGATGTGATGATGGCGCTTCACACCCTCACCTGGTGCGAATCGCGCGTGGTGGTGACTCTGGATGACGCCTTGCAGATGATGAGGGAGATCGATTCACCGCGATGCAAGGTCATGATCGATACGGCAGATCAGAACATCACCGATCCGAACCTGTCTGACGCGGTGCGAAAAGCGGGGAAGGACCTGGTCTACGTGCACTGCAACGACAACAGCGGTGTCGGTCAGGGCGATGTCCACCTGCCGCCGGGACGCGGAACGGTGAACTGGAGGGTGTTTCTTTCTGCGCTCAAGGAAATCGGATATGACGGTGATCTCAGCGTGCAGATCCACACCGGATATCCGATAGACATCGATGCCTGGGCGGTTGAATCAAAGGAGTACCTGGACGACGTTCTGAAACAGCTGTAGCTGGAAGAGCTTGTAGAGAATCGACCGAGAAGATGCAGACAGACGGAAGATCGAGAATCGGACTGATCGGCGCAGGACATGTCTGCAGGGTCGGGCATGGTCCCGGCATCAGGGCAGATGGCAGGGCATACATCGCCGCCATCAGCGATCCCGACGAGCACAACAGGAAGCTCTTTGCCAAGAGGTTCGGTGTCGAGGGGATCTACTCCGATCATCGGGAGATGCTGGAGAAGGAAGACCTCGACGCAGTGATCATCTCTTCGCCCCCCTGGGCCCATGCGCAGCACGTGAAGGATTGCGCGGGGAAGGGTCTTCCCATGCTCTGCGAGAAGCCCATGGCCACGACTCTGGAGGACTGCAGGGCCATCATCGACGCCGGGAAGAGCCACGACGTCTACATCATGATGGGCCACTGCAAGCGCTTCGAGCCGGGGCATCAGAAGATCAGGGACATGTTGGCGCGCGATCTGCTGGGGAGGATCTTCCAGATCAGTGTGTTCTGGTATTTCTTCGTGCCGGATATCTCCGGCGGATGGCTTGGCAGAGCCAACCAGCGGCTGAAGCGGTTTGGATACGACATGGAGCGCGAGTTCGGCTTCTGGCGCTACCGGGATCTCAGGTCCGGTGGCGGTGATTTCTTCGACCATGCTCCCCACTACATCGACATCATTCGTTTCTATGGCTTGGAGATCGAGCAGGTTTCATGTGAGACAAGGCGCTGCTTTCCCGACACGCGTCCCTACGAGGATCTGGCAGTGGCCACCTTCAAGCTATCCAACGGCGCGGTCTTCCTCTATGACAAGAGCACCATACGGATAGGAAGGCCCGCCGGAGTCGAGCGGGGATATATCTACGGTGAGAAGGGCAAGATCGCCTTCAAGGCTGCGCATGCCTATCGGAGGCGGCGAATGAAGGTGGGCGTCTATCGGATGTTCAACATTCCCCACAATCAATACTGTCCGGCAATGATGCCCTACGGCAGGAAACGGACCATGTTCTTCCGGCAGATGAAATACTTCATCGACAAGATACGGGATGAGAACACATTCAAAGACGGCGTAGAGGGGACCTGGGAAGCTACCCCGGAGGACTCCTACCTCACGATTGCCTGGACGCTGGCAGCGTACAGGTCTGCGAGGGAGGGGATCAAGATCACCAGGGAGAATCTGTTTTCAGAGGTCGAATCATTCAGAACCGGGGAGCCTCATGATTGGTAGAGGCCCTTCTCCCCTCTGAGGGCCGGTGGCAGTGGGTACGAAGCCAGCGCTGCGACCGCGGTCTCCGAAGAACCTTCTCTCTAGGCCAGAGGCCACCCGTATACGAGATCGTCATCCCCGGTGTCGAGCGTGGCAGCGCGCGCTTGTCAGTTCTCAAAACTCGCCCACGGGTCCGACCGACGCATTGGGGTGAGTCGGAGAGCACCCTACGCCGCCTCCGCCCAGACGTATCGGCTATCCCGCTCCCCTGAGAAGTTGAGCCGTCTCCGGTCGTGTCAACTCTCGTGTGTGAAATAGCCGGCGCCGGTCGTGCTCCGCCTAGAAGTGGAACGCAAAGCCGATGCGCGGGCCGTGCTGCGTGATGTTGTAGGCGAATCGGTTGAAGCCGCGGCAGGTGGAGAAATCCGGGCCGTACCCAAGCACCAGACGAATGACTGGTTGCCGCCCAACGAGCCGCAGAGGCTGACGGCCGATCAGGTCGTGCCAATCGATCCGCATCGGTGGTCAGGCCTCCCCGGGGCGAGTCGCCCGCGGTAGGCTCCCCGCTGGCGTCGGCCAGCCGTCACGCCGCCTATCGGGAGGATCCGAGATGCAGAAGGTGAGCCTCGCCCCGAAGCTCCGACAGTTCTCGGAACGCTGGAGCCCCCGCATTGTTGGCGAGCTCAATGGTCAACAGATCAAGGTTGCGAAGCTCGAGGGCGACTTCGTCTGGCACCATCACGCCGATGAGGATGAGCTCTTCCTAGTCCTTCGAGGCCACTTGACCATTCATCTGCGCGATCGAGTCATCGAGCTGGACCCAGGCGAGTTCTTCATTGTGCCGCGGGGTATAGAGCACAAGCCCGTCACCCAGGAGGAGGTGCACGTCCTGCTGATTGAGCCCGTCTCGACCCTCAACACGGGCAACGTCCGCAACGAGTTCACGGTCGACTCTCCCGAGCGGGTCTAGGCCGCTTCCTCTGCTGTCGGCCGCCCGACAAGCCGCCCAGGCGGGCGGGGCCCGCGCCGCGCGCCGCCCCGGGTTGCTGTCACGTTGCTGTCAGACGGCCGCCCGGGAACCAGTGCGGTCGAATCGATCCGCGTAGGTGTCCAGGTTCTCCGAGTTGCGGCGCTGTTCTACTCGCTCATCGGATCCGCGAAGCTGGCCGGGGTCGAGCCGCGCGCCTATCTGCGGGAGGCCACCCTGCGGGCCGTCCGGAACCCGGGAACGGCCACCCTCGCGCGCGACTTCAAGTCCTCGGAATCTTGAGGGAAACCGGTGTTTGACAGTCTGGGAACGAAAACGCGAGAATGGCCAAGGACTTACCAACAACGTGATGCACGGGGTATGGCAGGCCGTCACGGGAATCAGGAAGTCCATCGCGCCGTGAATTGCGGAGCGGGTTCTCAGGCGAGAAACTCTCCTTGTCGCAACCTCCCCGGGAGAGACCGACCGATGACCACCCTCCCCGAGCTTCTGGCCGATACGCTGCGAGACGACGCCCGCCCCCGCATGGCCGACGAGGGCATCTGGTCGGTCTTGCCAGCGGATGAGGGGGAAGCGGACTGGGACAGCATCGCTTCCTCCTATGACCGCCTGGCGAGGACGCGCCTGTACAACCGTGTGGTGTGGGGGGCGGATCCTGCGGACTACACGGCCTACGCACGGGAGGCCCTGGAAGCCACCGACGAGGGAGGGCTGCTGGACGTGGCCTGTGGCAGCCTGACCTTCACCGAAGGCGTGTATGCGCGCGCCCCCCGGCCCGCCATCCTGTTGGACCGCTCGCTCGAGATGCTGCGGATAGGGCGCGAGCGGCTGGCGAAACGGGGCGAAAATCCCCGGCTCGTCCTGCTCCACGCGGACGGCCTGGACCTGCCGTTTCGCGACGAGGCCTTCGCCACCGTCGCCTGCTACGGGTCGCTGCACGCGTTCGAGGATCCCGGATCCGCGGTGGCCGAGCTGCACCGCTGCCTGGCGCCGGGGGGAAAGCTCTTCCTGACCGGCCTGGTGGACACCGGACGCTGGATCGGTCTGCAATGGATGAAGCTGCTGCAGCGGTGGAGCCACTTGGAGACCATCCTTGCGGCCGACGAATTCACCGGTGTCGTCGCCGATGTCACGGGCGAACCACCCAACGCCGAAGTGCGGGGCAACCTGGTGTACGTGACCAGCCGGCCGAAGCCCGCGACTCGAACGACCTCCTGAACGACCTCTACCTTCGCACCCGTCTGGCTCTCGGTCCCATCCTCAATCGGGCATTCTCGGACTGCCGGTGCCCCAGGCGCTTCGGTTATCTGACAGCGCCTACTACGGCATGGGCAACTTCAGTATTTGTTAACGAACTTCACTACGACAACAGCGGCACCGCTCCCCAAAGAAGCAGCGACGCTCACTCGGGCACGTCGAGACCCGCTGAGATTTCAATTCTGCGCTCACAATCCACCACCTGGGGGCGCTCGTGGGAATTATCTCCGCCCAGGAGGTACTAACAAGATGAGATGAGAAGGCCAGCCTCCTGAACGCAGTACCGTGAGGTCTGCAAGCAAATACGGGCTCACCACGAAGGGGCCCAAAGAGGAGGCTGGCATGAGCAAGGGTATCACGGCGGATGGGTCT
>Ga0307423_1001035_pt1 | contig 17420 bp, 12 predicted proteins | sample SalMarWE160310MG_FD_202154 | JGI IMG/M metagenome (GOLD analysis project Ga0307423, IMG submission 202154) | Salt marsh sediment microbial communities from the Plum Island Ecosystem LTER, Massachusetts, United States - WE1603-10 | ecosystem: Environmental > Aquatic > Marine > Intertidal zone >...
TCAAGTTTAGATGATGCCATGGAGGGGAGCGATGTTCTGGGACCGGCAGGCGGAGATGCGGACGCTAGAGCGCGAGTATGCCCGGGAGAGGGGGAGCCTGGTCGTGATCTATGGCCGGCGGCGGGTGGGCAAGACCACGCTGATCAAGGAGTTCATTCGCGACAAGCCGGCCATGTATTTCCTGGCCGACGAGCGGCTGGAGAGCGTACAGCGCCGCCGCTTTCAGGCTGCGATGAGCGATTTCACGGGCGATCCGCTCCTGGCGCGCGTATCGGCGGGGGACTGGGACACGCTCTTTCAGCTCCTGATCCAGCGCCTCGACCCCGGCCAAAAGACGGTGCTGGTGATCGACGAGTTCCAGTACCTGGCCAAGACTACGCCGGGCTATCCCTCCTTCATCCAGGGGCTGTGGGACGAGCAGTTCAAGGACATGAACGTCATGCTGATCCTGTGCGGCAGCCTGGTGGGCATGATGCGGCGCCTGGTGCTCGACGCAGGCAGCCCGCTCTACGGGCGGCGCACCGGGCAGTTGCGCCTGCGGCCGCTGCAGTTCGCCGACTATATCGACGTCTTTGATGGCTCGTTCAACGACCTGGTGCCGCTCTATGCCGTCACCGGCGGCATCCCGCGCTACATCGAGCTGCTGCGCCAGGACGGGGAGGACCTGCTCGAGCAGATCGTCATGCACATCCTGCAGCCGGGCAGCGCCCTCTATGACGAGCCGCGCTTTTTGCTGACCGGCGAGGTCAGCGAGACGACGACCTATTTTTCGATCTTGCAGACGATCGCCACCGGCGATCGCAAGATCGGCCACATCGGGCGCACGCTCGAGATACAGGCCAACCGCCTCAGCGCGTACCTGCAGACGCTGGAAGACCTGAATTTCGTCGAGCGGCGGGTGCCGGTCACCGCCGGCCCACGCTCGCGCCGCGGCCTGTACTACATCTCGGACCACCTGGCGCGGTTCTGGTTCCGATACGTCTTTCCCAACCAGAACTACCTCGAGATCGGCCGCACCAGCAACGTAGAGGCCCAACTGCGCGCCACGTTCGACAGCGAGTTCACCGCCCAGGCCTTCGAAGAGTGCTGCGCCAGCTACCTGTGGCGCCTGGCCGACCAGGGCGTCCTGCCCTTTATCCCGCAGCGCGTCGGGCGCTGGTGGGGGCGGAACGAGGAGATGGACCTCGTGGCGCTGAACCAGGAGACGCGCGACATCATGTTCGGCGAATGCAAGTGGACGGGACAGCCGGTCGGGATCGACGTGCTCAAGGCGTTGTACGGCAAGGCACAGCAGGTGCGCTGGCGTCGCGGCGAGCGGCAAGAGTGGTTCATTCTTTTCAGCCGCGAGGGCTTTCAGGAGGCGCTGATCGACCGTGCGCGCCATCCCAACGCGGATGGGCGCCACGACGTGACGCTGGTACACGACGGGCGCGTGATCGCCGGCGGCGAATAGGGTGGGGGAGGGGTATCGGCGCAACGCGGTACCGGCTGTACCAGGTGATCATGCGGTAATACGTGCGCGACGTACCCGTTCCTTCGGAAAGGAACGGGTACGTCGAGAAGGAACGAGTCCATCAACTACAGGTACCCGTTCTTGAAAAAAAGAACGGGGACCAAGATCCCCGATTTGACACCTCCCATGACCCGTGCTAGAATGTACACATCCTTTACTCAACTCTTGTACAGCATGCATCCATATGGACACCTATGAACACACTCGTATGCATGCACACGTCCTAGTACACATATGTACACCTAATGTACACACAAAGTACGCAAGGAGCAGAGATGGCCCCGCGCATCCTGGCAATCGGATCGGAAAAAGGGGGGGTCGGCAAGACGACCACCGCCGTCACTTTGGCCCACGCCCTGGCCCTGCAGAACCACCGCGTGCTGCTGATCGACCTCGACAGCCAGGGCAACTGTGCTGTCGCGCTCGGCGTCCGCGCCGAAAAGACGACCTACGACGCCCTCGTGCTCCAGGAACCGCTGGCGCGCTGCGTCGTCCAGGCTCGCCGCAACCTAGATCTGCTGGCCAGCAACCACCGCATGGCCAACGTCAAGAACTTTATGGTCGCTGAAGGACACAACAGCCACCTGATCTTGCGCAACACGCTCGGCGACCAGAACGGCCGCTACGAGTGGGTGATCATCGACTGTGCGCCCTCGCTCGATATCGCCAACCTGAACGCGCTCATGTACGCGCAGCAGGTGCTGATCCCGATCGCGGTCGACTACCTGGCCATGGTCGGCGCGCAGCAGTACATGGAAACGGTCGCCGAGGCCAAGCGCGCCGGCGCCGACGTCGCCGTTACGGCCATCGTCCCCACCTTTTACGACGCGCGCGTCCGCCGCAGCGAGGAAGTACTCGGCATCCTGCAAGAGAACTTTGGCCCCGTCGTCACCGAGCCGATCCCGATCAACACGCGCCTCGCCGAGGCGCCCAACGCCCACAAGACGATCTGGGAATACGCTCCACGCAGCACCGGCGCCCAGGCATACATCAAGCTGGTAGGAAGGATCCTGAATGACTAGGCGGGAAGAGACTGTCGACATCTTTGGCGGCAAGCTGCGTGGTATCGGCTCGGTCGGCAAGCAGGAAAAGCCGGCCAGCAAGGCGGGCCGCTATTACCGCAAGACCTACCTACTCACCGAAGAACTGATCGCGCGCATCGAGCAGGTGGCCAACGACCACCAGGTCGGGCTCTCGGAGCTGGTACGCTGGGCGCTGGATACAATGCTGGAAGAAGTGGAGAACGGGCAGCGCGAGATCCCGGTCACCGTCGAGGAAAGACACGTCATCGACACGGACTAGTGCTCTCACTACAACGACACCAGGCTCGGCGTAGGCACCAGTCGGCGGTGCGCATAGAAGGAGACGCGGATCTGCTGCCCCAATACGCCGCCGATGGTCTCGGCGGCGAGCGAGGCGTGAAAGGCACGCAGCCAGGCACACTGTTCCTCGTCCGGAACACAGAGCACGACGCAAGGCGCCACATCCGGCTCGCCCGCTGCACGGATCCCGAGCGGCTCCACGCCGCGCCACTTTTGCTTCTGCTCGGGGCCCGAGAGGCGCAGCGGCAGCTCTATCTCGACCGCCCGCCATACGCCACGGGGCAATGGCTCCAATGCAAATGCCAAAACTTCCGCATTGAGCGCGTATTCGTGCCCATCGCGCGCGCAATAGATGACCTCGATCGCTTCACCCTCTTCCTCTGGCTCGAGTGCGCGCGCCAGCTCGTAGGCATGATATAGATCCCACGCCGCAACCTCGCGGCCCGCCTCCGTGCACGACACCTCTTCCTCGCCGTCCAGCAGCGCCACGACCGCCGCAGGCAAAGCCATCCCTGGCCCGTCCCCGGGCTCGGGATCCGTGGCAGGCGTACCTTCCGCCACGGGCTGCGGGACGCGCGAGCCGGCCTGCTGTACCGCCGCCTGGGAAGGGGAACGCTCCTGGCCCCCGTGCGAGGCGATGGCCAGCGGCTGGTCGCCGCGCTCCGCCTCGCGTGCTGCCGCCTCTCCGGTACCCAGGTCAAACTCGAGCCGCTCCCAGACCGGGCCCAGCAAAGCGTGCCACGCCGCCAAGTGATCGCGCAGCGAGGCATCGAGCTGGCTGTCCGCGCCGTAGCGTTGCGCGCGGTAGAGGGCACGCCACTCGGGCGGCGACAGGCCAGCCAGGAGGATCGCGTCCTGGGGCGGGGGATCTTGATCGATCAGACGACGGTACACATAGCCCGCCTTGTTCTCCGACAGGCCGGGCTGGGCCAGGGCATAGAGCGCCCACGCCACGATCCAGTCGCAGCGTGGCTCCAGTTCGTGCAGCCTGCCCTTTCCCGGCTGCTGGACGTCCAGCAGGTCAAAGAGCCGGGTGCGAACAGCAGCAGCAAGCGCTGCCGCATCACTGGCGAGTTCCGGCGTGAGCAGTACTGTTGCTTCTGTCAGTCCTTTTTTGCTCGAAGTAATTAGGCGTATTTGATCTGTTGTGCCAGAACTTCCGGATTCGAGTGCCAAAACTTCCGCATTGAGGCCTTCTATGTGCCAGAATTTCCGATCCCTAGATGCCACAATTTCCGCATTGTTGGCGCTCCCACGTGCCAGAATTTCCGGGTTTGCAACCTTTCCAGATGCCAGGATTTCCGCATTCCCTGCTTCCCTGGATGCCATTTTTTCCGCATTGGCGCTGCTACCAGGTGCCAGGGTTTCCGCATTTTCTGCAGTGGGCACGCTTCTAGCTGCCAAAACTTCCGTATTCATCCCTGCAACATTGCTTCCAGGTGCCAAAACTTCCCTATTCTCGCCGGCCGCGTTTCTTCTTGATGCCAGAATTTCCGGTTTCTGGAGCAGGGCATAGGCGTCGATCTGGCCCGTTTCCGGGTCCACCTGCAGGCCGTCCTGCTTTCCTGCCTCTGCCGCGAACGCTCGCTGGCCGGCGTCGGTCAGCGGATCGGCCATGCTCACCCGAAATTCAGAGGGCGCGCGGCCACGGCCGGCGTGGAGGGTGGTGACAAAATGTGAGAGCTGTGGTTCCTGGCGCAGGTTGCGGAGTTGCCGCGACGTGCACCCGATTTCGTCTGCCAGCTCGCTCCAGCTTGCCTGGCAGGTGTCGCGCAGCTCGCCGGTCCGCTCGTTCCAGTAGCAGCGCGCGCGCAGGTTGATCACCAGCGAAGACAGCAACGGCCCCAGCTCGGGCAGCCACTCCAGGCGAAAGTACTGGTTGCCGACGTAGGCGTGCTCGGGACGGGTGAGGATGTTGTGCAGGCGCGACGCGGCGCGCGCGATCTCGGCATAGAGCACGCTCTCTCGCTCGGGTAGGGGGCAGTGTGCCTCAACCAGGTCGAGCACGAACGCGCCCGGTATCACCTCCACCGGCAGCGACGGTGGGGTAACCGGATGCAGGAGCTCGGGGCCGCGGTCGCACAATCGCTGCAGGGCCTGCAGCGTTCCTTCCGGCGAGCGATCGCTGAGCGCACGGCGCAAGGCACAGGTCAGGGCAAGCTGATCGGCGGGGGTCAGTGGATCGTCCAGCAGCACATGGTAGCGGTTCGGGGCGTTGATCGTGCGTCCCACCTCCTGGCTGTAGCGACGGCGGTGCCGCTTGTCAAAGAACCACGCCGCCAGGCCGTCGCGATCGTCCAGGTCTGCCTCGTCCGCCTGTTCGAGGGTTGCGCCGGCAGGGACGTTCGACGCGGCCACGATGCGGTTCACGGTGCGCAGCGAGAGCCCGGACTCGCGGGCCAGGGTCTCCATGTCGACCACGCACCAATCCTGCTTGTCGTTCCAGAAACAGCGCTGGCGCAGGGCGATCACGAACCAGAAGCGTGCCGCGCCGAGCAGCGGCGCCCACTGGGTGCGCAGGTAGTGGCTGACCGCGTATTTGCGCTCAGGACGGACGATGCTGTTGTAGAGGTCGCCATAGAGGCCGACCAATGTCACATTGTTCCGTTCCAGCCCAGACATAGTTCCTTTTGCCAGGATCGCAGATCTGGCTTTCCTTGGCACAGCCATTGCGAGGCCGGTCTCGACCCGGTCGAACGCTTTGTCCGCGTGACCCCTGCCAGTGATAGGTGGGGATTGCGCGGACGACGCGTCCGACGCTTCGCTCGCAATGACAATTCGGCAGTCGTACTTACGCTCACTGCACGTCAAGCACTGAGAGAGGTCCTACCTTGTCGTTCGATCGCCTGTTGGCGAAGGGAAAGGTTGTCCGCTCTCTTTTACCTTCAAAGCCGTTGCTCCTGTTGCATAGTGTTCGACAGTTGACGGATGCTCGATTTTGTGCTACTATATGAATGCAGCGCGGCACGGGAACACACAACGGCGTGGGTGCCCGGGTCGAGTTAAAGGGTCTTTGGCCAGCCCCTTCAACGGCTGCGAGTAAACTTTCGGCAGGGAGAAGGAATCGCGTCGCGATTCCTTCTCGTTTTTCTATACGTCGTACGCATCCGCCTCGGTCGGCGAATGCGAGTCGTTCACCTGGATGCCCTTCTCTTCAATCGTACGCTTTAGATCCTCCAGCCGCCGGCGCCCGGTATCGGCGCGCGGCGAGGTGTCTTCCAGCACGGCGATGGTGACTCGCCCGTCCTCTTTTCGGCCCACGCGCAGGTGCAGCCACGTTTCCAGGTAGGCTTGCAGCACGCAGATGTGCGCGTACCCGTCCTCTTCCCAGCTCACGACGCGGTGTGCGGGTACGATGTGGCGTGCCGCTGTGATGTGCTCGACCTCCGGATAGAGCTTGAGGCAGAACCCCTGCAGGTGCACGATCGAGGTACTAAAGCGCCCATAGAGCGCGGCGTCGATGAGCTCGATTCGTTCTGCACTGTGCGCATACCAGTCGTCGTCGCTCACCTCCGACAGCGGCCCGGTGAGCAGGTGGTACGTATTGTCACCCTTGTTCGAGGCGAGTAGCGCAGCATAGGCCCGAGCATCGGGGTTGACCCACAGCTCCTTGGGATGGCCGGCCTGCCAGCGCTCGCGGGCGCGCGCCAGTTGCTGCTTTTGCTGCGTCGATGAGATCAGTGACAGTGCGCCCCGGCCAGGAGTCAGGTCCGCGTAGACTCGCTGCCAGATCTGCTGCGTGACCTGGTCGCGAACCGTCACCTGCCTGCCATCCGGGTAGATCACGCGCACGCCCGTGCCGCGGTCTCCGGCATAGATCGGTTGAAAGAGCACGGCGTGCAGCGGGTGCGAGCGGCAGCGATGTGCGTCGAACTCGCAGAGCGGATAGATCTGCACGCAGAACGAGTTGGCGAATTTGAGCGTCGGAAAGGTCGAGAGGCGGCTTGCATCTTCTTCGATCGGCAGCAGTTCGCTGCGGTTGATCTCCCGTCCCCGTTCGTCCAGATCGGCGGTCTGGTAGAACAGGAAATTCCCCCCCTGGACGACGGTCAGCGCTTGGCGCTTGATCGGGTCCAGCCAACGGCGGACGAGCTCCAGGTCCTCCAGCTTTTGCTGGGCCAGGCGCTGGTCTTCCGAAGAGGGCGTCGTATAGGCGTTCTCGATCGTGCGGATCGCGCCGAGCATTTCCTGGATCGCGCGCTCGGGCAGGCGATCGAACTGTGCGTGGAGCAAGGCTTCCAATGAAGGAGACGTGGTCCGGACCTGGGCGATCTCGTGTCCCGCCAGACGCAACACATAGGGTGCGGGAAGCTCCAATCCCTGCGCCAGCTTGAAGCAGGTGTTGGGATCAGGTATGCTCTGCCCGCGCACGATCTTGCTGATCGTCGTGTTGCTCAACTGGCAGGCTTTGGCCGTTTCGCGCTGGGACCAGTTGCGTGTCTCCATCTCACGGAGCAACAAATCTCCGATGACCCCTGGATCCGCATCCACTTGCGTGGACATCTACTCTCCTCCCGGGTGGGGCGGATGGTGACAGGATGTAAACCGTGTAAACGTATTATACCAGAAGCTCTGGAGGCCGTCAACATGAGGTACACATGTGTACGATGCGTGAAGATGGCACCCCTCGATGGCAGTTGCGCTCCGATACCCTATTGGTCGCGTCTGCGGGTAGGGCCGCCCCTAGATATTGTGGGTGTGTTTATATCATGATACGGAACGGATGTTCTATTGCCAAGAGGGTTACGCCATTTTGAGGTAGCTGGTGTCTAGGAAGGCTCGCTGTGTTCACGCGCTCTTCACAGATCGAGAGGAAAAGACTGTGCTATAATGGAACCAGGCTTTTCTAAAATAGGGAGGTCCGCTATGACCACGACCATTACCATCGAGGGCAAGGTGCTCGGTCAGCGCAAACCTGCCTTTGCCCCGCTGACACTTGACCTCTCGCCGGAATGGGAGGGCACTCTACGGGATGTGCGGTTGCGCGACCTGATCGCGCGGATCGTCCTCGATGAGGTCGCTGCGTTCGATGCACGGCAGGCGGAACGGCGGGTGCTCCGCGTGCTGACCCCGTCCGAGATCGATGCGCAGGCCGTACAGGGCAAGGTGAGCATGGGTGGCCAGGACCTGGCACAGGAGGTCGACCCACAGGCAGCCGTCGAGGCCGCGCTGCAGGCCTTTGAAGATGGGATCTACTATGTCTTTATCGACGAGGTGCAGCAGATCGCACTGGACGATCCGGTCCATCTCGGACCGGACAGCCGCGTGACCTTCCTACGGCTGGTCGCCCTGGCAGGAGGCTAGCGTGCTGAACTCACAGGCAGCCCAGGAGCAGGTCAAGCTGGCCTATCGTGCGGACTGGGGCCAGCAGTTCGAGCACAACGCAAACAAGCTAGCCCCGGCCCTGCGCGAGATTGCATACGTGCTCGTGGCCGATACCACGCTCGGGTGGGCGAACCCTGACCGGCGACCTACAAGGGACGCGCTGGGACGAATCGTGTCTCGGTACGAGGCATTGCCAGAGCGCGAGCGGCTGCGCGTGTTGGCGACGGTCTATCCTCGCCTCGCCGCGCACGTGGATCACGCCTGGCAGCTCTACCAGCGTCTGCCATACCAGGCGGGCGCGACGCGCAGGGCGTACCGTGCGCCGCACAGCCCAGCCGTGGTCCAATGGGCGCGCTTTTCCTGGCTGCAGAGGACCGCCGCAGCCGTCGCTGGCTACGAACAGGAAATCGCCTGGTTTGCCGCATGGGCGCCTTATCTGCCGCACTGGGGCGCAGCAGATGCCCTGGGCGTCCTATTTGCCGGGGCGATCGAGCAGGGCGACGAGGAGGGGCAGGCCGTGTACGAGATCCTCGTCGCCTCTGCGCGAGGCGAGCACACCGTGGGAACGATGGGGCGCCACGTGACGCGGGCCCTGCTGATCGCCTCGCGCCCGGAAGGCTGGGATTTGGTCGAGCGCATGCTGTTGGCGGCTCAACGACAGGAAGGGCTGCGCCAGGCGATCCTCGAGACCATCGACGAGGCGCACCCCGAGGCTTTTCGCCGCATGCTGCGCCTGATCCTCGAGCACGATCTGATCCGCTTCAACGCGACGCTGCGCGCCGCTGACGTCTGGTTTGGGCTGGGATGGAAAGTCGATCACGCGCGGGAGGCGAGGGAGACGATCGCGCACGCCCTGTGTTTCCTGGACGATCCGGCGGCGCGGGCAAGGGCGCTGCACGGCGAGGACGATCGGACCGCGTACGTGGCGCTGTGGTCCCTGGCCTTCGAGGACGCCGAGGCGGCGGTAGAGCCCGCCGCACGGCTGCTTGCCGACCCCCGCGTCGAGCGCCGCTTCGTCGCCACGTACTTACTAGGTTCTCTTGGCCTGAGCACGTCGCGCGACGCGCTTTTTTCGGCGCTAGAGGATGCCGACCTGCGCGTGGTGACGCTGGCGCTCGGTGCCATGCGCGGGTATCGGGTAGGGGGGACGGACATGTTCGAGCGCCTGGAACGCGTCCTTCCTCGCTTGCCCCGGCGTAAGCGCACGTTGGCTCCTTTGGTCTGGCCCTGGCTCGCACTGACAGCCGATCGCCAGGTAGCAGCCGGCGCCCTGGTGGACGGCCTGGGCGAGCGTTCGCCCAAGCGCTTGATTCCCTACCTGGATGCGATGAGTGTGGACGACCGGGCGCGCGTGGCACGCCTGCTCGCTCAGATGCCCCGCCAGGATGCAGAGGTGCGAGTGGTGCTTCTCTCGCTCGTCGGCGATCGGAGTGCCTGGGTGCGCAAGGAAGCGCTCACGGTCCTGGAAAAGCACAGACCGAGCGAGGCGGAAGCCGTCGGGCTGGAAGGGCTGCTCACCCGAAAGCCGGGTGACCTACGGCGCGGCGTGCTGTCCATGCTGCTCAACCAGAACGATGCGGCCGCACTGGCCAGCGCCGAGCGACTGCTGGGCGCGTCGACTGCACGCCAGCGGCTCGCCGGCCTGGAACTGCTGCGACAGATGGCCGAGGCCCGACGCGCGGCCGGTCGTTGCCGTGCTCTGGCAGCAGGGTTCCAGGCTAGCAACCAAGTGATTGACGACGACGAGGCGCAGCTCTTGTCTCACATCCTCGCCCGGTCACAGGAGCCACCCACGCTGGATGATGCGCTGGGCTTGATCGACCCCGCCGAGCGCACGCTGCCGCTGCGCCCGCGAGGGCGATCGCTGCTCTCCCAGCGCAGACCGCTCGTCACGCCGGCCGCGATCGCCTGCCTCAAGGCGCTGGATGCGCTGGTGCACGAGGGGCGCGCACTGCCGCTCACGATCCAGATATGGGATGGATCCGAGCAGGAAATGCTGCTCGGTAACATGACCTGGGGGTTCCATGCCCCCGATCCAACGCTCTCGCTGGACGAGAATCGTCCCTGCCTGCCGCTGCCGGAGCGTTGGGAGAGGTGGTACGCGGAGCGTCCCCAGGCACTGCGCGATCGAGACGGGCTGGAATTGGTGCGCGCGCTGGGTTCCTGCGCGGCTGCCAGCGCCCGTATCCCAGGACCGTTCGGGCTGGCCGCACTGCCCGAACTCGATCGTGCCCTGAACGAGCTGTTCGCAGTCCACGAAAGGGGGGAGCTTCAATATCATCGTCTCGTGGATAGCATCTTGCGCTGGCTGGTCTACCTCCATCCGGTCGGGGGTACGGTCGATTGCCTGCTGGAGGCGGTGGAAGCGTCCCTGGCGGCGCTGCCAGGGACGCGGATCGAGCCGGTTGACCCTGGAGCCACGGCTGGAGCAAACCCTGCCGACTGGCGAACGCCCTACGGCCCCTACGGTGCGCTACAGGGCTGGCTCAACCTGGCTCGCTACCACCGCACGCTCTGTCCCACGGCGTGGCGCGACGCGCATCACGTGCGCCTGTGGCGGCTCGTCCGCTGGCTGGACGAGCCCTATCCGGGGGCACCTCGCTACCGCCCGCCACTGGAAGATGCGCTGTTCGCCTACCAGGCGGGCGGCGCGAACGAGCTTGACCTGTTGGACCAGTTGCTGGGCCCACGATCTGCAGATCGTTATGGTTATTTCGCCTTCCCAGAGCTCGTCATGCTCTCTGGTCTGAAGCCGCATCCGTTGATCCAGGCTCACCCTATCCTCGCGGATCTGGTCGAGCGCTGCCGGGAGCGGATCCTGGAAGTGGAGTTGGGGCGCGGCGAGATGCCGACGGCCGCTTCCAGGCCTGCCCTGCGGCTGCGCTACGCAGGAGGGGCGGCGACGCTCTTTCACGTGCTGGGCGCCATGGGCCGGGAGCGCCTGGTACGCGGCTGGACGTACGACAGCCTGAGCAAGGCATCCGTATTCAGCTCCCTGATCCGGGCCACGATGCCGCGCGAGGAGGACACGCTGCCGGATTTCCGGGATCGAGTCCGGGCCGCCCGTATCCCCGAGCGGCGGTTGATCGAACTGGCCCTCTATGCGCCGCAGTGGGCGAACCACGTCGAGCACGCGCTGGGGTGGCCTGGCCTGGCCGACGCGACGTGGTGGATCCACGCGCACACCAAGGATACGAACTGGCGCGTGGGGCAAGAAGTGCGTGAACTGTGGAACGCGCAGATCAGCGAGTACACGCCGCTCTCTGGCGAGCAGCTCCTCGACGGCGCGGTCGATGTGGCATGGTTCTTCCGTGCTTACAGCACCCTCGGCAGCGCGCGCTGGGATCGCCTCTACAAAAACGCCCAGTACGCCTCTGGCGGGCGTGGGCACAAGCGCGCGCAGCTCTTTGCCGACGCGATGCTGGGCCGGATCGAACCCAACGACCTGGTCGCACGCATCGAGGGTAAACGTCATCAGGACAGCGTCCGCGCTCTGGGACTGCTCCCCTTGCCTGACGCTGTCCGGCCGGCCTCTCGCACCATCGATGGCGTGCGCGCTGGCGCACACGCCGAGGGCAGGGTACAGGAGCTACTTGCACGGTACCGTGTCTTCCAAGAGTTCCTGCGTACAAGCCGCAAGTTTGGATCGCAGCGGCAGGCCAGCGAAAAGCTGGCCGTCCAGATCGGCATGGAAAACCTGGCGCGCACGGCGGGTTACCCGGACCCGGTGCGACTGGAATGGGCGATGGAGGGCCAAGAGACAGCCGATCTCGCCGGCGGAGGCCAGGCGGTGGTCGTGGGCGAGACCAGGGTCACGCTGTCTATCGATCCGATGGGCCAACCTCAGATCGACGTCGAGAAGGGGGGGCGGCGCCTGCAGCGTGTCCCCGCCGCCTTGCGCAAGGACCAGCGGGTCGCCGCGCTGCGGGAGCGGAGAGGACAGCTTGTACGCCAGGCTGCTCGCATGCGCCGTTCGCTGGAAGAGGCGATGGTCCGCGGTGACCGTTTCGCGGCTTCCGAGCTGGAGGAGCTGCTCAAGCATCCCTTGCTGGCTCCCATGCTAAAGCAGTTGGTCTTTGTCGGGGAGGAGGCGATCGGCTATCCCACAGTAGGAGGCATGACGCTGGAAGCACACAACGGCGGTTCGCTTCCCCTCGCTGAAGGCGAACTAATGCGGGTGGCCCATCCTTACGATCTGTACTGCAGTGGCGAATGGCATCATTGGCAGCGCGACTGCTACCTGGACCATCGCGTCCAGCCCTTCAAGCAAGTCTACCGCGAGCTGTACCTGCTCACGGGTGCGGAACGCGAGGAGCGAACGGTCTCTCATCGCTACGCCGGGCACCAGGTCAACCCACGGCAGGCACTGGCGCTGCTTGGAAAACGGGGCTGGGTCAGCTATCCCGAGGAAGGGATACGGCGCACGTTTCACGAGGCGGGCCTCTCTGCCTGGGTCACCTTCTCGCAGGGCTACCTCACGCCGGCCGAGGTGGGCGGGCTCACCCTGGAGGGTGTCTCGTTCGCGCGGCGCGGGGAGTGGCAGCGATTGGCGCTGGCCGAGGTGCCACCGCGGCTCTTTAGTGAGGTGATGCGCGATCTCGACCTGGTGGTGAGCGTCGCGCACCAAGGCGGTGTCGATCCAGAAGCCAGCGCGTCGACGGTCGAGATGCGAGCCGCGCTGGTCCGTGAGACCTGCGCGATGCTCAAGCTCGACAACGTCGCGGTCGACGGGCGCTATGCGCTGATCGAGGGGAGCCTGGGCAGCTACAACGTGCATCTGGGCAGCGCCGTGATCCACCAGCAGCCCGGCGGCGCGATCTGCGTCGTGCCGGTACACGCCCAGCACCGCGGGCGCCTGTTCCTGCCCTTTGTCGACGACGACCCAAAGACGGCAGAGGTCGTGTCCAAGGTGCTGTTGCTCGCCAAGGACAGTGAGATCCGCGATCCGACGATCCTGGAACAGATCTTGCACCCGTCCTAATGTGCCTGGCACCTGCGCGTGACGGGTACTTACACCAACGAGCGCCGGGGTAGCCCAGGCCCCGGCGCTCGTGAAAAGGAGGAGAAGTATTCATATGATACTGCAGTCCGGCCCAATCCGCTGTACGGACGGGCCACGTTTTTCCTACGCCTTTCCGTCGTTTGCCCTTCGCTCGCGTGGCGAGCAAAACATAGTCCTATGGCAGGACGCCTATGCAAAGGGCAGCGAGGTGGCCCTTCCCAAGAGCCTAGCCTATCGCGGCGACGACTGCTGCGGTATCCTGTGCCTGGAGCACCATCAGGTAGCGCCCCAGGATCAGCAACATGGCACGATCTGCTTCACTCAGCCCCGTCTTGTACGTATGGGCGATCGTACGTCGCTCTAGGAATCCGGATGTGTCCTCAAAGCGCGCTGCTGTCCTGCCCTCGGCGTCGACGAGCGCCCAATCGGTCCGCCAAAAATCCCGGCTCTGCCAACGCATCGTGCGCCCGTCGGCCCAAGAGAGTGTTCCTTCCTCCGTCCACCCCGGGATGAACACTGCGATCGGTGAGCCCTTGGCGCCAGCAACGTGGACCTGCACCTCTTTCGAGAGCAGGCGAGGGCGCTCAAAGGTCCAGCTTCCGGCACGAGCCCGACCCTCGGCAAAGGTGCTGCCCCAGCCACCCCAGCGCAACGTGGCGACCGTCTGATCGCCAAGGCGCAGTTCGTCTTGGCGCTTGACCTTTCGCGATTCCCGCCACTCGAGCAAAGGCCGATCTTTTTCCTGTCCTGTCTGCCTCTTTCCCATCTTGTCCTCCTACTTCCAGTATATCACCTCAGCCGCGGCCTCGCATCGTCCGAAGGAGTGATTTGGGATCGTCCTGAGGATCAATATACAGTGAAAACGCGCCCGTAGGCGCGTATCGAAAGTAAAAGTAGGGAAGGGGGACAAAGCGTCAGCTAGGCGTCGATCCCAAAGACGGTGCGCAGCACGTACCCGATGCCAAAGCTCAGCGCGGCGATGCTCAGGCTCAGCCCGGCCATCTCCAGGAAGCGGCGCCGGAACGGCTCGTCCTTGGCCACAGAGACGTAATAGTTGAACCCGGCGATGATCAGCATGGCGATGGCCAGGGTCAATGCCAGGCAGACCAGGTAGTTGCCGATCAGCAGGTAGGGCAGGATCAGCAGCAGCACGGTGACCATGTAGGTGATGCCAGTGTAGACAGAGGCGCGGACCGGGTTCTTGGTCGTTTCTTCCGTGGAGGTGGAGAGATACTCGGAGGCGCCCATCGACAACGCAGCGGCAATGCCCGTGATCGAGCCGGTAAGGGCGATCAGGTTGGTGTTCCGCAGGGCCAGCGTCAAGCCTGCCAGCGCCCCGGTCAGCTCGACCAGCGCGTCGTTCAGCCCCAGCACGATCGAGCCCGTGTACTGCAGCCGCTCCTCGTCCAGCATCGCGATCAGCTCTTCCTCGTGCTGGTTCTCGTCGCGGGCGATCTGTCTCGCCTCTTTGATCGCCGAGGCCACAGAAGCATAGTTCTCCTGCGCGCCCTCTTCGCCGCGTTCCATGAGCTTGATGCCAAAGGTAAAGCCCAGCACGCGGCTGATCAGGTAGTATTTCCACATCTTGATCCGGTCCGGTGCCACGTCCGCGCCGCTGTAGGCCTTCCACTGCTCATAGTGCCGCCGCTCGTCGTCGGCGATCGCCTCGAGCACGCGGCGGTTGTCGGGGTCGCGCTGCGTGCGCGCCAGGCGCCGGTAGATGTGGTATTCGGTGATCTCGTTGCGCTGAAAGGTCAACAGGCGTGCTTGGATGTCGGGATCGAGAGCCAGGGCCATGTCAACCTCCTCCGACCTGCAAGTCGCCCAGATTTGGATGCGTCCACCTCGATCCGCGCGCCCAGTGGGTGAGCTTGTTCTGTCAGAAGCCGATGTGCGTCCAGTCGGTGCCGGTGACGATCGAGAAGGCCAGGATGATAAAGAGGATCAGCAGGATCAGGCCGCAGCCGCAGCCGGTGCACGAGACGCCGCGGCCAAAGCCAAAACGATCCTGGAGCCAGTCAAAGATCCAGTTCAGGAAGGCCAGCTCGAGCAGTCCAGACAGGCAACCCTGCCGATCGCGCATCTCTACCTCGATTTCTTTCCCCGTGGTGGGGCAGGATGGCAGCTACTTACCCATCTGCTGCTGGATCTTGGCCCACGTGTCGCGCATCGATACCGTGCTGCTGAATACCATGTGCCCGTCCGCCGAATCCGGGTCGACGCAGTAGTAGCCCTTGCGTTCGAACTGGTAGCGCGTCCCCGGCGCTGAGCCGGCCACAGAGGGCTCGATCTTGCAGGTCGATACGTGGAGCGAGTCGGCGCCTACGTGCTCGGTAAAGTCGGTGCCCTCGGGCACGTCGAGCGGGTCCTCGACCGTGAACAACCGGTCGTAGGTCCGCACCTCGGCGTCGAGGGCGTGCGGCGCCGAGACCCAGTGCAGCGTCGCCTTGACCCGGCGCCCATCTGGCGCGTCACCGCCGCGCGTGGCAGGGTCGTAGGTGCAGTGCAGCTCGATGACCTCGCCGTTTTCGTCCTTGATCACGTCGACGCAGGTGACGAAATAGGCATAGCGCAGGCGCACCTCGCGCCCAGGCGCCAGGCGCCAGAACCGCTTCGGAGGATCCTCCATGAAATCCTCGCGCTCGATATAGAGCTCGCGGGAAAAGGGCACCATGCGCGTGCCCGCACCGGCGTCCTCAGGGTTGTTGATCGCCTCCATGTGCTCGACCTGATCCTCAGGATAGTTGACGATCACCACCTTCAGTGGGTCGAGCACGCTCATCACCCGCGGGGCGGTCAGGTTCAGGTGCTGCCGCACGAAATGCTCGAGCATCTCGATCTCGACCATGCTCTGGCTCTTGGAGATACCCACCTGGTCGATGAAGGTCCGGATCGCCTCGGGCGGGTAGCCACGGCGACGCATGCCGGCCAGGGTGGGCATGCGCGGGTCGTCCCAACCGGAGACATAGCCTTCGTCCACCATGCGCTTCAGGTAGCGCTTGCTGAGCACGGTGTAGGTCATGTTGAAACGGGCGAACTCGATCTGGCGCGGATGATAGATCCCGAGTTGCTCGAGGAACCAGTTATACAGCGGGCGGTGGTCCTCGTAGCCCAGGTCGCACAGCGAGTGCGTGATCCGCTCGATCGAGTCGCTCTGGCCGTGTGCCCAGTCGTACATGGGATAGATCGGCCACTCGTCGCCCGTGCGGTGGTGCGTCTCGTGCATGATCCGGTACATGACCGGGTCGCGCATGTTGATGTTGGGCGAGGCCATGTCGATCTTGGCGCGGAGCGTGCGCGAACCGTCGGGGAACTCGCCGGCCCGCATATGCCGGAACAGGTCTAGGTTCTCCTCTACCGATCGGTCGCGGTAGGGACTGTTCTGGCCCGGTTCGGTCAGCGTACCGCGGTACTCGCGCACCTCGTCTGGGCTGAGATCGCAGACGTAGGCCTCGCCCTTTGCGATCAGCTCGATTGCCCACTCGTACAGCTGCTGGAAGTAGTTGGAGGCATAGTACTCGCGATCTTCCCAATCGAACCCCAGCCAGCGGATGTCGCGCTTTTGCGCTTCGACGTACTCGGTCTCTTCCTTGACGGGGTTGGTGTCGTCGAAACGCAGGTTGTACAGGCCGCCGAAATCCTCAGCGATGCCATAGTTGATGCAGATCGCCTTGGCGTGCCCGATGTGCAGGTAGCCGTTGGGCTCGGGTGGAAAGCGCGTGTGAAGGCGCCCGTCGAAACGGCCGCTCCGGGTATCCTCGATCACCGCCTCGCGGATGAAATCGAGCGGTTCGTCGAGGTCAACGGGCACGGTGGCCTTGTCGGCTGGCTCGTTCATGGTTTCTTCTCCCTCTATCCTTCTCTGTTCTATCGTGCCTATTGTAGCATATCGTCCCCGAAACTCAAAGGGTGTTTGTCATCAGTTTGTTGGTCACTTTCGCCGTTTGTGCTATAATCTCAGATTAGGAGCAGGTCGCTCCATCGTAATATGCCCCAGTGGGCGGTTTTGACTCGTGATCGGCACAGGGATGGGAAAGGCTTGCCTGCCCACGATCGTCGGCCGATGACAAGGGGAGGCAATGGCAAAGGTATCGGGAACACAAAAGGGCGCAGAAAACGGCATCGGCATCGACATCGACGCCGAACTAAAGAGACTAGATCGCACCAAGACGCGCGCTGAGGCGCTCGATCGCCTGGGACAGGCGGGTGGGACGGAGGCAGTGCTGCCCTTGTTGGCGCGCTGTGCCGACCTCAATAA
>Ga0307423_1001036_pt1 | contig 17398 bp, 15 predicted proteins | sample SalMarWE160310MG_FD_202154 | JGI IMG/M metagenome (GOLD analysis project Ga0307423, IMG submission 202154) | Salt marsh sediment microbial communities from the Plum Island Ecosystem LTER, Massachusetts, United States - WE1603-10 | ecosystem: Environmental > Aquatic > Marine > Intertidal zone >...
GCTGTCCACATTCGAGAGAACGTGGGCACGGGGGCGTTACTGGGCGCTGGTCATCGTGCCGGCCGGTGAAATTCCGGCCACGGCACAGGTAACGCCCTACCTGACGGCGGCGCATGACCTCGAGACGGCCGGACAGGACGCGGCGGCGCGCGCTGCCTTCGAGGCAGCCACGCGGCGCTGGCCCGATTCCGCACTGGCCTGGCTGGGGTACGGCAACAACCGCTACGCCAATGCCGAGCCTGCGGCGGCCGCAGCCGCCTTTCGGCGTGCGACCCTGCTGGACCCGGCCGATCCGAACGGCTGGAACAACCTCGCCTACGCCCTGATGCACAGCGGTTGCCCGCAGCAGGCACGCCTTGCCGCAGAGTGCGCAGTGGCATTGTCACCAGGAAGCGGCGGATACCGCGACACCCTGACTGAAATCAACGCCACCGCGACCGGCGAGGATGCCGGACACTGCGGGGAAACACGCTGCAGCCTGGGCGCGGAGTGAGCCCCGGGCTGATTGCCGTGGCCGCCCCGTCCACAAGCACGGCCGCAGGCCGCCTGGACCGAGACACAGTATTGTCTGAACCGCACGGGACGACCACGGTCATACTATGGAATATCGGGGAGCTGCGGCCACAACCGGCGCCTTGACCGGACATTGGCCAGCCATTAGATTGCGGCATCCGGGCCCTGGCCTGCGTATGGAATACAAGGTTTTTCAGCATGATGATGCGTGTAATGACAATGTTGCTCGGCGTACTGACCCTGCCACTGACACAGGCCGCCAGCACGGCGCGCGACCCCTACGAGTTTTTCTTCCAGGAAACCTTCGGTGACTTCCGCGAAGAGCTCGCACTGGCGCGGGACGAGCAGAAACAGGCCATCCTGGTGTTCTTTGAGCAGGAAGACTGTCCCTTCTGCTTTCGCATGAAGACGACCATCCTCAACCAGCCCGCGGTACAGGACTACTTTCGCGAACATTTCCGGATCTTCAGCGTGGATATCGAAGGCGACGTGGAGATCACCGACTTCAGTGGGCAGCAGGTCACGCAAAAGGATTTTGCCTTCAGGCAGTACAACGTGCGCGCCACGCCGGTCTTCGCCTTCTTCGATCTCGACGGCCAGCTGATCGCCCGCCACACCGGCCCCACCAGCGATATGCAGGAATTCCTCTGGCTCGGGGAATACGTTGCTGACGGACATTACCGCTCGCAAAGCTTCACACTCTACAAACGCGACAGGCGCCGGCAAGCCGCGGGCGGATGACCACAGCACAGGCCATCAGGCGGCTTTGGCAGCTTGCGGCGGCGGCCCCCCTCTTGTCATGCTCGCTGAGTCTGGCCGCTGACCCGCTGCCCGAACCGCTCACTCTCGAGGATGCGCTGCAACTGGCAGGCTCAGACCACCCGGCACTGGCACTGAGCCGTGCCAGGCTGGCGCAGCAGGAAGCCGAGGCGGCACGCGTCGCGGCGCGCAACGCAATCGACATTGGCGCCTCCCTGGAAGCGCGCGCCGTCAATCCGCCTTCCACGGCCCTCGATCAAGGCCACAACGATTCCCGCGCCACCCTGTTCGCGCGCAAGCGACTCTACGACTTCGGACATACGCGGGCACTCGAGAGTGCCGCGGCGACCACAGTCACCGGTGAGCAGTTGCGCACCGGCGCCGAGTTGCTGCGCCATCGCATCGACATCATGCAGGCCTTCTTCGATGTGCTGCTGGCCGATCACGAGTTCACCCGCGACAACGAGGCCATGGCGGTAGCCTATGTACAGGCGGACCGCAGCCGCGACCGCAATGAACTCGGGCAGGTATCCGACATCGACCTCCTCGAACAGGAGGCCGCGTTCCAGGCGCTGCGCCTGCGGCGCACCCGCTCGCTGGCCCGTCAGCGCAGTACGCGCGCCCTGCTGGCACAGCTGCTCGACCGGCCGGACCAGTTGCCTTCCAGTCTGGTGCAGCCGGACCTGGCTACCAATGGCCGGCCGTTACCCGAGTACGAACAGCTGGTCGAGGCGACGCTGGCCGCCAACCCGAGGATCCTCTCGCTGCGCGCGGACCTGGAGGCCGCCCGCCTGCAGGTCCGCGCGCAACGCACCGGCAAGCGCCCGGTATTGAGTGGCTCGGTGGCGGCGTCGGCCAACCAGCGCGACGTCAGTTCACGCAATCCCCTCGAGGCCGAGCTGCGCCTGGAGATCCCCCTCTATGACGGCAGGCGTGTCGATGCCGAGGTGGCACGCGCCCAGGCCGATGTGTACCGGCTGACGGCTGAGTTGCGCCAGCTGCAGTATGACCTGCGCCAGCGCGTGCTTGAGATCTGGCTCGATATCCAGACCCTGCTGGCACAACGCGAGCAGGTCGAGATCTTCACCCGGTCGCGGACCCTGAATTTCGACCGCGCCCAGGCCGAGTATGAACTGGAACTGAAGACCGACTTCGGCGACGCACTGGTTGGGCAGTCCGAGTCGGCGCTGTTGCGCGCGCAGACGGAATACAGCCTGGCACTCGACTGGGCGCGGCTGGCCGCACTCACCGGCGAACCCGTTTCACCCTTTATTCACCCAGTGACATCATCACAATCCGGGATCGACAACCATGCAACGCCACCTCGCTAGTCTCGCGCTTTACGCACTGGTCACGACGGCCGCAGCCGCTGAATACCCCGCCGTGCTGGACTGGTCGCAGCGCGCGGTACTCAGCACACCGGTCTCGGGTGTCGTCGACGCGGTGGCCGTCAGCGCCGGTGAGCGCATCAGTGCCGGACAACGGCTGCTGCAGCTTGATCAACGCCCGTTCGAGAACGCCATGCGCGATGCCGCAGCACAGCTGCGCAAGCATGGCTTGCAGCGTGACGAGGCCAGACGCGAGCTGGAACGCACCCGCGAACTGTACGAACGCGCGGTGATCTCGGTACATGATCTGCAACTCGGGGAAATCGCCTTCGCGGCCGCGGAATCCGACTACATCAGCGCCGTCGCAGCGCGGGATGCGGCCAGGCTGAACCTTGAATACAGCACCCTCAAGGCGCCGTTCGACGGGCTCGTGCTGGGCGTGGATGTCTCGGCCGGGATGACCGTCATCAACACGCAACAGGCAACCCCGCTGGTCACGATCGCGCAGGACCGACCCATGCATGCGCTGGCGCAGGTCCAGGCCGCTGTGCTGGCCGATCTCGTCGCCGGGCAGGCGGCAACGGTCACGGTGAACGGCAGCCGCTTCGCCGGCGAACTTCACCGGCCCGGCACAGAGCCCGACAGCAGCGGACACTACACCCTGACGGTCAGCTTCGACCCGGGCGACAGCACGCTGCGCGCAGGACTGCCGGCGCGCATCGAATTCAGTCGCTGACCGTTACCCGCTGCAGCGAGACCGCCCAGTCGCCGGGTACGCCTGTGCCGAGCCGGATGCAGCGACCCACCTCGTTCTCGTACCAGCCGGTGTCGTTGCGCAACGGTTCCACACTGTAACCCCACCAGGCGCCACTGGCATCCTGTGCGATCCAGTTGACCCCAGCCGGGGCGTGGCAGCGACAACCCGGCCTCAGGCGCCCCTGCCACGCCCTTCGAGGAAGCGTTGCGCATACCAGCAGCTCGCCTGCATGGCATAGTCCTGTTCGCGCGCCCAGGCGATGCCGGTACGCACCAGCTTTTCCGCAATGCCGCGACCACGCAGCGGAGTGGGGACATAGGTGCGGGTGAAGTCGACGGTGTTGCCGTCCAGCCGGTATTCCAGCACGGATTCCTCGCCATCCAGATTGACTACGAAGCGTTGTCGCTGCGGTTCGTGTTGAATATCCATTCTGTTCAGCCTGTTGGTTCTTCGGGTTCGAGCAATTCCTGCACCAGTTCCAGCAGGTGCGTGCTGTCATGATAGTCCAGGGGGATGTGCCATTCATGATCGCCCGCCGCGAGCACCAGTGCCGGAAAACTCTGGATGCGCAGTGACTCGCAGCGCTGCATCTCCCGCTGCAGCTCCGCGCGGGTTGCCGCACTGTCCAGATCCGCAACGAAGCGCGCCTCGTCCAGCCCCAGTTCCTGCGCCAGTTCCACCAGCGTGGATTCATCGGACGGGTTGCGCGCCTGCATATAGTAGGCGTGCTGGATCGCTGCCGTCATCTGCCGGTCACAGGCAGCACCCTGCCGGCGCGCCGCGATGACGGCACGACAGGATGCCCAGGTCGAGCGCCGCGGCACGCAGCGCGTCCAGAAATCGAAATTGAATTCCGTACCGGGGATGGTTTCCCGGATGCGCCGCCAGGTGGACTGGATCCGCTGCTGCATCTCCTCCGGCATGGTCCGGTCGGTATCTTCGGCCAGTCCGCCCAGCAGACGCTGTACGACGACGCCGTCCGGCAGGCCGGCCTCCAGTTCGCGCAGCACCGGTGCGAAGCCCCAGCACCAGCTGCACATGGGGTCGTGTGCGTAGTACATGACCGCCTGCAAAACCCGTCAACCTCCCACATCGCCAGAAGCAAATTTGCTATATTAGCGCCCACCTGAAAAAGGATCCGGAATGAACGACATTACCACCTGCCCCTGCAAGTCCGGCCTGGACTACGCGGCCTGTTGCGAGCCCTACATCACCGGCGCGCGCAAGGCACCCGGCCCCGAGGCCTTGATGCGCTCGCGCTACACCGCCTATGCGCTGCAGATCATGCCATACCTCGCCGCGACCCTGCACCCCGCCCAGCGTCACGACTACGACGAGGCCGGCGCCGCGCGCTGGGCCAGGGAGTCGCAATGGGAGAATCTGGAGGTTGTCGACATCTCGACCGAGAGCAACACCGGCAAGGTGGAATTCAAGGCAACCTACCGGCGCAACGGCGAGAAGATCGTACACCACGAGCGCGCCGAGTTCCGCAAGAGCGGTGACACCTGGTATTTCTTCGACGGCAAGATGGTCGGCCCCGGCCAGGTGCGCCGCGACGCGCCCAAGGTCGGCCGCAATGATCCCTGCCCCTGCGGCAGTGGCAAGAAGTACAAAAAGTGCTGCGGCTGACAGTCGCCATGTGCCGGTAACCATGCAACAGGCTCGTTATGGCAATCCCGAAGTGACCCGGCGTGCCGCGGAACTGATCGACGCCGGCCGGGAACTGTACGCACGCGGCATGGTGCCGGCTACCAGCGGCAACTTTTCCGCAAGACTGTCGGACGGCGACATCCTCATCACCGTCTCGGGCGCGCACAAGGGCCGGCTCGACGAGTCGCAGCTGATGCTGATCGATGCCGCGGGGCATTCACTCGACGGGCGCCGTCCCTCGGCGGAAACCGCGCTGCATGTACAGATCTACCGGCGCTTCCCGGACAGCCACGCGGTATTGCACCCGCACCCGGTCAACGCCACCCTGCTCTCGCGTCTCGACAGCGGTCACCGCGTGCTCGCCGGCTATGAGCTGCTGAAGGCATTACCCGGCATCGACAGCCATGACACCGGGGTGGTGATACCCAACTTCCCCAACGACCAGGACATCGAGCGCCTGGCACAACGGGTGGAAGATTACATGGCGCAGCACGGCCCGGTGGTCGGCTACCTGATCAGCGGTCACGGCTTCTACACCTGGGGAGCCAGCGTCGGTGACGCGCTGCGCCATGTCGAGGCACTCGATTTCCTGTTTGAATGCGAACTGCGGCTGCTAGGAGTATCCCGCCCATGACGACACTGACGATTTCACCCGCCAGCGGACACGCGCAGGCAGAAACCTACACCGGGCATGCTGCCGTCGCGGCACAACTGCAGGCCATCGGCGTCGAATTCGAACACTGGCAGGCCGACCGCGAACTGGCGGACGACGCCGACCAGGCAACCGTGCTCGCGGCCTACCGGGAGGCCATCGATGCGCTCAACGCGCGCTACGGATTTCGATCGATCGACGTGGTCAGCCTGACGCCGGACCACCCCGACGCCGCCACCCTGCGCAACAAGTTTCTCGCCGAGCATACCCACGCCGACTTCGAGGTACGCTTCTTCGTCGCCGGCAGCGGCCTGTTCTACCTGCACGTCGGGGAGCGCGTCTATATGGTGCTGTGCGAACGCGGCGACCTGATCAGCGTGCCGGCCCATACCACGCACTGGTTCGACATGGGGACACGCCCGTTCTTCAAGTGCATCCGCTTCTTCACCACGCCGGATGGCTGGGTAGGCGAGTTTACCGGCTCGGAAATCGCCACACACTTTCCCGACTTCGACAGCTACGTGGCACAGCTCGCATGATCCGCGCCATCCTGACCGATATCGAGGGCACCACCTCATCCCTGCACTTCGTGCACGACGTGCTGTTTCCGTATGCACGCGAACACATGGCAGAATTCGTGCGCAGTAACGCCGAGGACCCCCAGGTAGCGCTGCAGCTCGACGACGTGCGCCTGCGTGTCGGTGCGGACCTCGACCTTGACGGCGTCATTGCACAGCTCGTTGCCTGGATCGATGCGGACGAGAAAATCACGCCGCTCAAGGCACTGCAGGGCATGCTATGGGAAGCCGGTTACAAAAACGGCGATTTCACCGGACATGTCTACCCCGACGCGGTCAGGCTCCTCGAGCGCTGGAGTGGCAGCGGCATTCGCCTCTACGTGTTCTCCTCCGGTTCCGTGCAGGCGCAGCAACTGCTGTTCGCACACAGCGACGCGGGCGACCTGACGCCGCTGTTTTCCGGCTACTATGACACGCTCATCGGCAACAAGCGCAATCCCGCCGCCTACACGGCCATCGCCCACGACATCGGCCTGCCGCCACAGGACATCCTGTTCCTGTCCGACATCCGCACAGAACTGGACGCAGCGCGCACGGCGGGCATGCACACCACCTGTCTGGTGCGTGACGCGACCCCGGACCCGGCGGCCGGTCATCCGCAGGCCGTCGACTTTGACGCTATCGTACTTCCAGACGACGACTGAGCTTGCCGGCACACGTACCCGGAACATAGAATAATCGACACTGCCCGACCCGCCGGATACCGTTCCAACCACAACCACACCATGAAAGAATCCTGGAAAGACGCCGTCGCCCGCCAGCGCAAGACACTGGAGAGCGAACTCTCGGCCCCGCTGCAAGACCTCGCCGCACGCTGCGTGCCCGTGTGGGGACAGCGCGAGGAACTCGCCATCGTGCTGAGCGATGGGCTGCGCAGCGTGCCCTACGGCATGTTCTTCTACGCCCTGGACACCGGCGGCATCCAGATCAGCGACAACATCAGCCATACCGGCCTGTTGCCGGAACATTTCGGCCGTGACCGTTCACAGCGCCCGTATATGCGCGAGGCCGTACCCGATTGCGGCCTGCTGCTCTCCGGCGCCTACCTGAGCCTGCGTTCCAACCGGCCCTCCCTGACCGCGCTGCAGGTGGTGTGCGAAAACCACGACAGGCTGGGTTACATCGGCGTCGACTTCGACCTGCGCGATCTGCCGGTCACGGCCGCGCACTACGAGGAACCGGATGCCTGGCGCCAGATCAAGGGCGATCCCGCGATACGCGGCACGGTGTTCCAGCAGTGCCGCGTAGACAGCCTGATGGACCGCAAGATGGAGCCGGCGATGGCCATCCTCGACGAGCTGTTCACCGAACGCGGCATGTTCCAGGCCGTGATCCATTTCTCCAGCAGTCGCGCCACCGTCTGGTTCATGGAAGACCCGTACCGCTACCGCATCCTCGATCATGAAGCGCTCGCCGATCCGGACATCTGCATGCTGTACCCGCGTGAGACCTACCCCGCGGATGCCCTGATCCCGCAGCAGAAGATCGGCAGCATCCTGCGCGGCATGCGCCAGTTGCGCACCGCAGACGAAACCCTTTACCTGCGCTCGGCCTCGATAAACATCTTCAACGGCATGATCAGCCTGACCTTCTCCTGCGACGGCTCGCACTACATGTCCTGGCATGAGTTCCTCGACAAGGACATGAGTTTCTGGCTCGGCAGCGCGGCCTGATAAATCGCGGCGCAATATTCACCGGGATGACACTGTGGCCGGCTGATTACCGGACTGTAAGCACACCCTCGACATCGAACCGGCCGTAGTACAGCAACCCGCTACCGAGGTGTTTGTTGGGCGTTATGTTCAGGCCGTTCATCTAGGTCTGTTTTTCGAATCGTTCCGGACGTTAATTAAGCGCCTATATAGACTACAGGTTAAGGTCTTAGAACGACGGCGGGTTCAACCGGAGAGCGCAACACTTTATCTTTTCACAAAAAGATGGAGTGTATGCAATGGCTTATCGAACACGGATCAGGTACATGGCCACCCAAGCCGGACGATTAGCCGTTTTTTATACTAGCTGTTTGTAACAGTCGGTAAGCGAGTCAATCAGAACGCTCAGGTGCATCCTCCCGCGGCATGGCTAGATGACAAGACGTCACAATTTACAGGCAAGGCCGCTAAAAGTCGGGCCAGCACGGTCCATGGGCTTCCTGGTAGCTGCCAAAGTATGGTCTATACTCAAAGAACTGCTGGATAATCTGTAGCCGATCAGATTGACCATTCAGCAGGCTAGGGCCAGTGCCCTGTCAGTCGAGGGGTGACATTGCGTTCTGGCTATAGCAGAACCCTCGTTGGGCCTTGCCTAACTGCTAGGTGGATGTGCGTTGTCCCCACGACAAGGTAAGGCACAGAATGAATCGGCAGCGGCGGCCTTCGGGCCGCCGTTCTGTATCTGGTGCACCCTCCCCCGACAATTCCCGGCTGTTACCTCGGTCGGATCGCAGACGGTGTCTGCTCAAATATAAGATCAATGTGTTGCATAGCCAGGAGCATACCTGCAGGGCAACCTCATCGGTAGCTGACAGCTAGTACATTTGTACTAGCAGGGTCATTTAATTGACCCATGTCAGCCTCCACCACACACTCATTTGATACCATCGGGATCAATAGCCAGCAAGCTGCAATTAACGGAAAGATGATTTCTTGCAGTAATATCTTTCTGCTTGATTTGACGCAAGAACTGGCATGTCCACTTTGGGTAAATACATAATGAATAACAAGTTACAAAAGCCTAATCATTTCATGTAGTAGATATATCGTTTCGCACTCATTCTCCAGTACGCAGGCGTGCATCAAAATACTATTTTTGGGATGGGAAGGTATGATAAGAAGACGCCTCACATCTGTGTCATTTGCTCGTATTCCGACTTTAAAAATAGTGAAATCCAAACGGGATAATGTGGAATCTATCGGGCTTGTTAGTCTGATTGCTCTTATATTTCTCATGCCATTGCCAGGATGCACCGTGACACTTAGTCCAGATGCTGCAGGCATGAAAGCAGTGTCCGCACCCACAGAGTCGGAAGCGCGTGCATGCCAGTACTATGAGAAGATTGTCGTTGGCAAGGTATCAATTGAAGAAACCGGCCATGATCCATATAGAAATATAGTTATTGAGCAACATGAGCTTCGTCAGGCGCTAGAGGGATCCTTGGCTGCTGCTCATTTACTTGCGGGGAAAGATACAGGCGAAGATCAGTACATTTTGAATGCTACGGTAATCAAGACACCATTAGGGGAAGAGTCTGGTATGTTGACGATTACTGCATATATTGAATACGTGCTTGTGGATCGTCAGAGTGGAATGGCTTTGTTTAAGGAAACAATAGCCGGATGGGATAGAGCGAGGTTTGGTTCATCCCCAAATTTTCATGAACATGCCATTAGGAACAATATTGAAAGACTACTTTCGCGACTCACTGCGGTGTCAGAGACGAACGGGTTACAGGAGTAAGCATCACTAATGTCTGGGTGATCCATAAGCGTGATCAGCATGGATTTACCCGGAAAAGACGATATGGGTATTTATACTTCCAGACATTGGCAGTCCGATTTTTCGTGTTGTCCGGGCCTAATGACGGGAAGGAATTACACCGAGGTGCGATGAATGATTTGCTCAATTTTATATGGGCTGATAAAGAGTTTAATAGCATGGACAAGAGCATTAACTGCCACTCTTGTGATATTAAGCATTGTTGGCTGCATGGCAACAACCGCCCCCGTAAAACCTCATGCGCCTTTGGATGCGCGCATGGAGGCTAGCGAGCCTGTCAAGGTGATCAGCGTGGTGCCACAAGAGAGAATCGTCAAGAATTTCAATCAATCAATACTTTCCAGTCCGATGCTAACTCCGGCCCCATCATATTACTCGCCCGGGGCACAGGCATCGTTTCTGTTGGTTGGTATCGCTTTGGCGACTATCGAAAGGGAAATAGGTGAGTCAATAGATGTAAGCAGGCAGGAAGCTGCGGAAAGAGAGTTGATTCCGCTCCTGGCGGAAGTTGACGATGTAGATTTTCGCGCGGATTTCTGGGACGCCTTGGAGGGGGCTCTTTCGCAAGCCACTTGGATGGATGTAAAGGAATTCTATAAATCGACAAAAACAGCAGAGGCCGCGATTGAAGAGATAACTCAGGAGCCTGTGATTACACTGGTAACTGGATATTCACTGACGAAAGAACATGCTTTCGTTTCAGAAACAGTCCTCGAATATTACCTGGCCGGAACAAAGGACCCTGCCTATAAGCTTGCGTTCAAATACTTTGACGATCCTTTCAAGGAGATTGAAACGCCGGAAGATAGGATAAACGCCTGGGCCGCAAATAATGGCCGTGCTTACCGAGAAGCGCTCATTAGCGCCATCGAAGACACCTTAACGGTTTTGAGAAACAACTTCCTTAATCCTTATGACGCCAGACAGGAATCGCAACCACTTGCACATGATTCGGATCACAAGATCCTCGCGAAGGAATCCGGATTTGTAGTGTCGATACCAATTGCACATGCCAATAAAAGTGATAAAGCGAATTCTGAAAGCAAAAAACTGGCCGTAACCGGCGCCTTGAACGGCGAAGAGATAAAAAGCATATCCTCCGGTGGAACTGAAAATGCTAATCCATTAAAGGAAGGAGTTGGCGGACCAACCTATTCATTGGTTTTGCTGGAGGAACTAAATCAATACAAAGGTATATGGTCTATCGAAATGATTACACCTAAAGGCAAAATTAGAAAGGGAAGAGTCATCCTTGCGAATAAGGATAGTACCTGGGATATCAACCACAAGAGCAGAAAAAATTCATGCAAGGGTCTTCCTGCGCCTATTGTGATTAATGAGGCAACCGCAGATAAATTGGTATTTAAAGTCCTTAAATCCAAGGCACTGAGGGGATGCAGTGATTTCACTGCGAATCTGAAACTTATCAATGAGAGAACTCTTATAGGAAAATCAGATGATGGCCGCAAACTCACGTTAATTAGGAAATAGGATTTGTTAACTTCAATTCAATAAATTTAATCGGCTGCTATTGTGGCCGAAAATGCGAGCACAGATACTTCCTGCCCAAACAGGTAATTAGGTTCAGTAAGAACATTAATCATATTTATCGAAATCCCTGCTAGCACTTTTGTTCTAGGTCGTCTGGCATATACTTTTCAAGTCAAAGTTTACTAGACTGAAATTCTCAGGGCCATTAAGGCATCGCAAATGACAGCATTTTCAAACAAATTCCTGTTGGTGGTCTTCATATCACTCTATTTCCTGAGCTAAATGTACGGCTTGCACTGGACCAGACTATATGACACCGCACATGATAGTTACTGGTGTGAATAGCTCACAGTTATATGGTGAATGCTATAGAGAAGCCCTTCGACAGCCTCGCTAATATGAATTCAGAATTCTTCATATTAGTCATGGGAGGGTACCAATGTGCAGCGCAATCCTGGCTTTACTGGTGGCAGGCTCAACGTGGTATTTCTCTGGATTGCTGGTCGAACACCAGCACGGGGTGGCGGGGAAATGTCGCTTGTCTGCATGGAGATCGATAACGAGAGCATGCACCCTGGTCACACTAATATTGCCGAGCTTTATTTCCACTGCAGGCGAGATTCTGGAATTATCCGTGATACAAGAACATGATGAGTACAAATTACGAATTGTTGCAGTACTCGATGCTCCTGAAAATTACGTTTATAACGTAATAACTGATTACGAACACGCTTATCGAATCAATCCGACGATTACCTCGGTTGATATTTTCCCCACTGACGATGAGAACAAGGTCAGGGTGCAGCATTACTCCACTCACCGGATTGGACCATTATCCTTCGATATCACCTGGGCCGGAGACATAGTGGAAACCGGTCATGGGGGCATTCACATTACAACAGTTCCCGAGATCAGCAGTTTTGATTCAGGTTCTGCTCTCTGGGAGATAAATACGCTGGAAGACCGCACTTATGTGCTTCATGAATCAAGTATGAAGCCTAATTTTTTTATTCCGCCGATAATTGGCAGCTATATCATGAAGAAATACATGGAGGAGGAAACTCTGGCCATTTTCGATAGAATCGAACGCCTTGCACAAATCAAGCTGTACAGGGATCTTGGAGAAGATCTGATCCAGCTGAAACTAGTATCTGATGAAAAGAATAATCGTCTCACGCGCCTCGGATATGAAGAGAATATAGTGGAAATAGACCAATGAATGCTGTGTATAAGGCTGGCCTGCTTCTGTCACTGCTATGCAGTCTTTACTTGCTGGGCTGTGCTGCGACTCGAGAGATCAGTTACCAGGATGATGTACGGCCAGTCCTTGTTGATAAATGTGTACGTTGTCATACGCCACCGCATGGCGAAGGTTATAGAATGACGGGGCTCGATATGACAAGCTATGATACCCTGATGGAAGGTTCGATTTACGGTCCTGTGATTGTGCCGGGCAATAGCGCAACGAGTCCTTTTAACATGTTGGTCGAGGGGCGTGCCGGGAATCTATCGCGTATACTCAGCAGCCAGCACAAAGCCATTACTGATCATGATATAAGGCTTCTTCAATTGTGGGTTGAACAGGGCGCCAGGAATCAATAGATACTAGTGGGAAACAAAGTAAACCGACATCAGTTACTTTGTTCCCCATTAGTAAATAGTTTAATAACACTTACCCCGCCCTGTCCCGCCCCCTTCAAAGGGGGCGGGGACGCAGACCATAATGTCGGGATACTTTTTGTACTCCCTGGTAATTAAAATCCACACGCGCGGTATCACCGGGCTTCTGTGACAAATGCAGAATGTAGCGGCCGTTGGATTACATTCAGAATCCCGCATCTTCGAGGTCTACTCTCTAAACGGGGATTATCACTTTTGGCCCAGGCTGTGTGATAACCCTGACTGCAAGATGCCTTGCAAAAAACTGACTCCACCGGAAGCTCATAGAGCTGCGATCGGCACGCGAGGAGTGGTTTTGGCACCCCCTTTCCGGCGCTAGTTTTGAGTTTTCACACAGGCTGTTCGGGTACCGTTTTCGTATGGGTGTGAAGAACGTGTTCTGGCCGTATGCGGAAGCACAACAGGCTCTGGCCACCTGTGCAAGGCAGCCGATTGATCTACAGACGGCAAAAGAAAAGAAACGTCTAACTATCCTATGACATCTCAACAATAAGCGGTACGGCAACTACAGACACCACGACAGCTGCGGTGAGCATCATCATCACCAGTTTGAACCGACAAGGAAAACGCTTGGTACAGTGCTTTGTTTTTTCAAATATAGACATCGCGATTTTTCGTACTATTACGTACGACCTCATTAAATTCACATGACTTACTGAAATAATTGGCGTCACCAAGGGTATTCGAATCCCTACACCCGCCGACAACCTCGAATTATACTAATGTATATATTAGTGTCTACATATTTACTTATTCTTCTGTAACTATATGTTTATATATATTATTTCTATTCAGCGCAAAGTCATTTTATTATTGCGACGGCCTGAAGGTCGCCTTCGTCTGGGCTGAGTTTCCGAGTTTGGCCGATACTGTTGAAACACTCGAAAATCAAGTGTGGCTGAATTTCGGCCAAACATCATTCTTTCAAAGAATACGATTCAAGTATTGTGCATGAAACGATTTGGGGATCTCTGCCGAGAGCTTTGGTATTTCTTATGCCCCCTCATATCCGGAAGAACAATACTCGTCATAGCCGCCAGGAATTATTCATTACCGCCAGAAACAGGGTTTTTCAACAGTATGGCCGATAGTCGCCTACATGAAACTTGCCGATGCGGGGTTTTCATTGTATGGAGAATGGCAACTTCGGGCCCGTTTTCGGATGTAGGCCACCCGCAGGATGTGGTGGGTAAAACGATCCGAATCAGTTACGAAATGAGTCGCATCGCTGCGCTCAATACATTTTACTGCCGTTGCGTGCCAGTGTATGGAGTTGTCCGGAGCCTGTCCCGTATCCCGAACGCGCACTACGCAGCACCTGCCCGTCTATCCGAACCAGTCACCATCAGCGCCGCGATCCCGTACAACAACACCGCCAGCAGGATCACGACACCGAAACCGAAGTGTATCGCCAGCAGCGTCGCCAGCACGGCACTGATCACCGATGCGCAGCCGTTCACGCCCCACGCCCAGGGCAGGTACGCGGGGTCCCGCTCCGCCAGTCGCGACAGACCCAGCGGAAACGGCAGCCCCATGCAGAACGCCAGCGGCGCGATCATGCACAGTATCAATACGAACCTGGCCGGCAACGGCCAGACCATGAGCGTGGCCGGCCACGTGTGCAGCAGTACCAGCCAGGCGAGGCTGATGCCGGCAATACCGGCGACCGCCCAGGCGATGCCCCGCGACTGGCGCCGGTCACGTGTCCAGCGCTGGCTCCAGTGGCTGCCCAGCCCGGCGAACACCAGGAAGCCCGTCAGCGTCGTCGCGACCGCGTAGAGGGGATGGTGCAGCAGCAGTGTGAAACGCTGGATGAACGCGATCTCGATAAACAGGAAGGCCAGGCCGATCGCCGCGAAGAACACGAACACCCTGCCCCGTCCGACCGACTCCACCGCCGCTCGCCCGCGCCGGCGCAGCGCCAGCAGGGGCAGCAGGATCAGCACGGCACTGGCCAGCAGTGCCTGTAGCAGGGTGGCGACCAGCACCAGGTAGCCCCATTCCAGCAGCGGCATACCGCCCTGCCCGCGCAGGGCCAGGATCTCGGGCAGGACGCGCCACTTGAAGAAGTGAAAAAAATACGGCCGGTTGTCGGTGGCCGGTTGCAACGCGTACTTGTAGTCATGCAGGAACTGTTCACGCCCGGCACCGGCCAGGCGCACGGCCGCCTCGAAAAAGTAGGGCTCGCGCAAGCGGTTGGTGCGGTTTGCCTCTGCCTCGCTCATGCCCGGGTACCAGGCCGTGTCGAAACCCCAGCGGTGCACGAAGGCCTGCACCCGCCCGATCTCCGCCAGGCTGAATGGTTCATTCTTGACCAGCAGGGTCGCCGTCTGCCAGCTGCGGATCATCACCAGGTGGTCGGCCGGCCGTGCCACGCCGCGGCGTTCCAGCGCGACCAGCGCGGTGGCGAACAGCTTGAGCGTATCGCGCGGTGGCAGCGTCACCCAGCGCGTGATGGACAGGTAGCCGTCCGGCTGCAGGTGCGCGAGATAGTCTTCCAGCGCCTCGATGGTGTAGAGATAACTCTCGTTGAGCGCATACAGGCCAGCCGCCGAGGCGCCGAACGCGTCCAGCAGCGCGATGTGCACCAGGTCGTAGCGCTCACGGCTTCCCGCCACGAACCCGCGCGCCTCCTCGATATGCACCTCCGCGTGCTGGTAGAGGTGCCCGGTGAAATCGGCATACCGGTCACGCACGAGCCCGATCATCTGCGGGTTGATCTCCACCGCCGTGATGCGCGGGATCCGGTGGTAGTTCGCCTGCAGTACGTCGGCACCGGTACCCGCGCCCAGGATCAGGACATGCTCCAGGCTGCGCAGGTGGTAGGACAGTGCGGACGTGGTCTGGTCGAGCCAGGCCAGCGTCGCGCGCTCGCCGCCATAACGCGTCATGGCCGTCATCCCGTCACCGTCCGTGAACACCCCCCGCTGTTCGGGTGGTTCCATTGTGGCCAGCAGGCTCAGGCCCGGGGCATGTCGCAACGGGACCTGCGTGCTTTCCACCACGCTCAGAAGACCGAGCGGGCTGGAAAGCTGGTCTGTCACGCGCGTGCCGGGAACGAGCAGTGTCTGACTGAGACTCTTGTAGGGCGAGAAATGCAGCTCGCTGCGCAGGCCGGCGAACAGCAGCACCAGCGCCGCGCCGGCGATCAGCAGCACCAGCCGGCGCAAGCCGGCAAGCCCGACCTCGCGGGCGCCGATCAGGGCGGCGGCCAGTGCCAGCAGGCCGACCGCCGTCAGCGCCTGCAGCGGGGTGACCAGGAACAGCAGACCGATGATCACCAGTCCGCCCAGCCCGGCGCCGACGAGGTCGAAGGCGTACACGCGGCCGATGACGTGGCTGAAGCGCATCAGCGCCAGCGCCAGCGCCGTGGCGGCAAACAGAAACGGCACGGTCAGCAGCAGGTACAGCACCAGCAGCCACCACGGCTGGCGCGCATCCCACAGCACCAGTTCGGCGTTGAACGGCACATGTTGTGCAAGCAGGAAACACAGCACCGCGCTCAGGGCGAAGGCGATGATGCAGCCGGTATAGACCCCGGCGAAGCGGCTCAGCAGGCGTTCGCGCAGCAGGGTGACGAGCGTCCCGCTGACGCCGTAACCCAGCAGCGCCAGGCTGATCACCATGTAGGCGAAATGATGCCACTGGATGATCGAAAACAGCCGCATCAGCAGGATTTCGTAGGCCAGCACGGTGACCGAGAGCAGCGCCACCGAGACAAGCGGCGCACGCGCCTGGCGTGTTGCGGAGGCAGCCGTGTTCATCGACAGGCGGTCAGCGGCAGCGGTTCAATGGCCGCCGGTCAGCGGCACAAACGCCACCGGCAGAATCTGCTGTGTCGACACCTCCCCCGCCGTGGACTTCTCGACCAGCAGCAACTCCTGCACCATGAAACGCGAACCGACCGGGATGATCATGCGCCCGCCGGGCTTGAGCTGGCGGATCAGCGGCGGCGGCACGTGACTCGCCGCGGCGGTGACGATGATACCGTCGAACGGCGCCTGCTCCTCCCAGCCGTAGTAACCGTCTCCGATCCGCACCTCGACATTGTCGTAGCCGAGGCGCTGCAGCGTCTCCTGCGCGCGCTTGCCCAGCTGCGGGACGATTTCGATGGTGCTGATCCGGGTCACCAGCCCGGACAGCACCGCCGCCTGGTAGCCCGATCCGGTGCCGACTTCCAGCACCGTGTCACCGGGACCGACCGCCAGCAGGTCGGTCATCAGGGCGACGATATAGGGCTGGGAGATGGTCTGGCCGTAGCCGATCGGCAGCGGCCTGTTGTCATAGGCACGGTTCTGTTCTGCCTCAGGTATGAACGCGTGTCGCGGGACGGTGCGCATCGCCGTGAGCACGGCATCATCCAGCTGCGGCTTGCCGATAAACTGTGCCGTCTCCTGGACCTTCTGACCGATCAGGTCCACCATCGCGTCGCGTTCCGCGGCCCTGTCTTCCGCTGCGGGCAGTGCGGCGCTCGTGAGGGCGCACAGCAAGCCAG
>Ga0307423_1001037_pt1 | contig 17388 bp, 8 predicted proteins | sample SalMarWE160310MG_FD_202154 | JGI IMG/M metagenome (GOLD analysis project Ga0307423, IMG submission 202154) | Salt marsh sediment microbial communities from the Plum Island Ecosystem LTER, Massachusetts, United States - WE1603-10 | ecosystem: Environmental > Aquatic > Marine > Intertidal zone >...
CCTTCATCTTCTTCCTCATGATAACTCCGATAACTGATATAATTCCAAATCCACCAAGTAGAGATGTGTTTCCAGTGTCTAACTCAATCTGTAGAGACTCACGTACAACTGCAATTGCGAGAGGGTAGGTTCTCTCAATCATTATAGGAAGTCCATAAACAGTAACATTCAGGGAATAAGTTCCTTCAATGACAGATACGAAGTTAATATCGAGTATAGAATACGGATCAATCTCAAAATCCCACGCACGAAGTTCGTTCCCACTCGGGTCGAATAACACAGCATCAAGTGAGCCAATCCAATCCCCTCCAGTTCCTAGAACACTCACAGAGATACTGACATTATTCTCATGACCGACAAAGAGGCGTTCTTGATTACTGAGAGATATAACCAAGACAGGAGTTATCTCGATGACTAATTCGCCAGAACATGGAGCTTGTGAATCAGAGCCATTGAAGCTAATTCTGATGATATGACTGCCTGCAAGGAGTCCTACAAGATTGTGGCTTGTAGCGCCACGACTTCCAGTGACTAAGGTTTCCTGTATCTGTACAGTGCCATCGTGAAGCACGGTCATGGTAACAGTTTCACCGCCAAGTCCACCAATGGCACCCTCAAGTGTCATAGTGACGGGTATGATATCCCCGAATTCGGACGAAAGGGGAGCATCAAGACTTACCGAGCTAGGATAGCGGACAAGTACCATAATCTCTATGTTTGACTGATTGTAGAGCTCATTACCCTCGAATGTTATCACGACCCTGTACTCACCAGTCAGGGTTGGAGTCCATGAGATCTCTCTTCCCTCTGGGGAAGAACTTAGGAGGGTTCGTGTACTGAGTGGATGTCCATATATCTCACGTTCGAGAGGATCATAGATACTCACCCAAACATCTTCACCATCAACAGCATCCTTCAATGAATCATTGAGGAAGAAAACTAGAGAGTGTACTGTGGAAATGAATCCTGTAAGCCCCTCGTCATCGACACTCAACACCGTGATACTTGTGATGGTGAAGTCTATGTTGGCAACACAACCCAATCGCTCAACGCTTGATTCAACGACGATTGCTAGTGAATAATGACCTACAGGAAGAGCGTTGATGAACAACCCTACAGAGGTATCGTTCCACAGAAGTCGACTTGTCAAGACGACGAGACCCTGTGGTCCTGTAAGCTCAAAAGTGATATTGATTTCACTTAGCAAGATGGGATCAAATGTCTCATCCCCTATCGTTATCGTGAATCCATCCTCTGAACTACGATCTATCGATGATGGAATAGATTCAATCACTTCTGTAGTTCCTCGTACCCAAAACTGCGACGCTGCATTAGATGCATAGTAGTGATTAGTACTACTGAAGGAAACCATGAATGTGACATTGCCCATGCGATTCAATGCAATATTAAGAATCATTGGCGATGCTCCAGACTGAATCAGGTCACCCGCAATGATGAGCCCAAAGATATGATGTCGAGCTTCATAATGAACAGTAAATCCTTCCAAAGGAGTTCCACCAGAATCTTCTAGAAGAATTGAGAAAGAGGCATCATTGACACCCGCAATTACATCATCAGGATTGAGTAGCTCAAGTTGGATAACTGTTCCATACTTTACATTGATTTCTTTAGATGAACTTGAAGGAAGATAGACGCCTAAACCATCAAATGATACATCAAGCGCCCAAAGACCTTCTTCAGTTATTTCCACAGACCAAGCAACAAACCCTGTTGCATCTGTTGTCAACTCAACAGGGCCAAATGAGCTAGCGCCAGGACCATCAAGAAACAAAGTAATGTTTCTTCCAATCATAGGATTTCCAATATGGTCCAACAGTTGAGCAAATATATTCAGGGTTTCTCCAACCTCAATTTCCAATGATGAAAGAGAGAGGATGATATCTGTAGTTGCATAAATTGTATGAATTGTAGAATCTGTGAAGCTGTGAGTTGAAATCGAACCAGATGATGAGAAGGACACAATATAGAGCCCTACCATAGCTGGTGTAAACTCAACAATTGCGAGACCATGAACTACCGAAACTGTAATCGAGTTTGTCCAGAGCCCTAGCTTGATTGGGTCATTGTACGGGTCATAGACTGTAACCGTAATTGAAATCCCGTCAACATCTCCACCAAGATCATCATTCACATTGAAAGAGATGTTAGTAAGTGTATTCACCGCAGGTGGAGAGGGCTCTAATGAAACGGAAACAGCACAGTAGGTCATGACTATCAATTGTTCTTGGGCATCACCACCGATGAGAAACTCTTCAGCAACTGGACCTGCATCGACCACCAATATTCCATAACCATCATCTGCGACGTAGATGATACTTGCAATTCCAGATGCATTGGTCAGTACATCAGCAGACCATAACGGAACGAGATCCATTGCTAACACTTCAAAGTGAATGGTGACTCCAGCTTGTGGAATTGCTGTGGTTAGATTGTAGACCAATGTAGTTGAGTCAAACATGTCGACTTGGTCTGGTGTGATCCAGAGCTCTCCATCAACCAGTTCGAGTACTGAGCTTGTTGAGGTCGTTGAGTTTGTAAGGAATAAAATATTCCCAACATGAAGAACTGTGATATCAGCAAGACCGCCCTGGAAAGGATACCAGGTAATAGTTACCAACCCATTGATAGAGGGTACCTGAGCGCTAAATACCTCAATCCCTTCTTGTTCAATACTAAGATGAATTATACGACCGACGATGAAATCGCCAAGAGAATCGAGATATGCCACTTGAAACACCATTGGGTCTCCTACTATAGAACTAGGATTGTGTGACAATTGAATGATTGGAGTAGTATAGACTCGCTGTGGAACTGAGTCACTTGCAGAAGAATTGTATCCGTAACCCGCATAGGATGCACCAATCATAAAATCTCCCACAAAATTGAATGGTTGAGCAAGAGTACACTGTCCTGATGCATCAGAAGTTCGGGAGTACTTATTCAGCAATGATCCGTTGCTCCAAGTCACTATGATGTTGATTGAGGCTCCCACTAAGGGAGAACCACTAAAGTCTATAATTGTAATAGTTACACCTACAGCAGAGCCTTGTTCTACGGGTTGACCAGGAATCGTTATTGTGAGAGTCGTATCAGCAGTAACAAAACTTGTTTCTGCATCAATTTTTTCAATAAGCCAACCTTGAGTAGAAATCTGAACTTGAACTATCAATTGACCGGGGATATTGAAGTCGAGAGTAATAGAAACTAGACCAGCAGCATTTGTTATGTCATCAGTATCATAAAGGATGGAACCATTTAATGAAACAATTGTGTGCACTGTCGCACCGACAATAGGATTCGAATCGCCATCAAAAAGGTTGACCTTAATTGAATCCGTAGCAGGAGCAATGAGACCTATTGGAATTGTAATTGAAACCACGGGGGTCTCGAAAACACCTACTCCAATATTCGCAAAACCAGCAAAGAACCATGACTGTTTTACTGAGGTAGCAGTAATATCATTGACACCTCGTGATGAGGGAGTCCATGAAAAAACAGCAAGTCCACCAGATGTTGTTGTGATATTTGTATAATCAACACCACCACCAGGTCGTTCGACCGAAACAGTAACCGTGAGCCCAGATATAGGATTAGAGAGATGATCTGTTGCAACTACATGTATCCATCCTAACACTCCTACCTCTGGAGAGGAACTGTAACTTATTGAAAGTGTGACTGGTATTAGGACATTAAAATCAAAGGACTCAGAAGTTGAGCCTCGTGATGTTGTCCCAGCATAGTCCGCTTCAAATCTAAATGAACCAGATGCAGTAGCACTCCATTGCATTGACACATGACCACTAGAATTCGAGGTGAGTGTTTGTTCCATCAAGATTGTTGAAGGAAGAAGAACTACACGAAGCGTAATGGATTGACCTTGGACAGAGTTTGATATCAGATCTTTTAGTTGAGTCCAGAGTGTTCGAACGCCACCTATGGTCTCTTCTGCAATAACCCCACCCAAATCTAGTTGACTTGATGACCATGAAATTACCAAATCTGATTCAGATGAACTAAGAAGAAATCCCACACCAGAGAAATCAGCTTGGAGAAGATAATTACCATTCTCAGACAGTGAGATTGTGACTGTCGAATGACCTGTTGAATTAGTGGTGAGGATGGTATCAACAATTGTTACCATTGATGGGGAAGTTATTGTGATATGCAGACTCTGGCCATTCAGAAATTCAGCACTCGGAGTTGTGAGTTGCAACGTGAATGTCACAGTTGAATATTGATTAATTGTCCCGGTACCAATCCAGGTTATCACTGTCGATTCATAGACATGGATTATTCCTTGAACTTGACAATCATCTAGAGTCCCATTGCCATCGAATGTCAGGATATAGGTAAAATCACCTCTAATTGAGGGGATCCAAGAGAACGATCCAATGCTAAATTCTGAAGTTAGAAGTTCAGAATAGATAACAGCATCTAGACCATCTTTGATCTCCAAGGTAACCTCTTGATTCGCAATGAGTGAATCATTTTCTTGATATTGTAAAGACCAACTAATATCTAGCTCAGACCCTACAAGTCCATGGACTTCAGATTCCGCAGCGAGATAGGTTGGGTTCGGTTCAGCGATAGTCACTTCATCTTTGAGTAATAGCGTAGAACAATTGGGAATTTGGATTGTGACTGTAATATTATGAATTCCCGCTTCAAAATCGGTGCTTGGAATAGAGAACCAGAATGGAGAGACTTCATCATAGCTATATTGCTGGTAACTCGGGGGATCACCAAGACGAACTACAACATGACCAATACCTGCACTGCTTCCACCTGCTAGTGTCCAGGATGCTGTTCCATTAATACTCTCACCCATCTTGATTAACGGAGTTTCTAAATCAAGAGACCCTTGAAGAGTTCCGGTGACATCCACAGTTAGTTTACCGAAAGCACGAGAAGATCCCCAATCCGAAACCATAATGAAAATGTCCCATGACCCTAATGATCCCAAAGAAGAAGGAACAGATAGTGAAAGAGTGTCTGAATTAGCAACATTTGTGAAAAGAGTGCACTCTCCAAATGCATCTACGAGAACCGAATGACTTGGTTTAGCTGAGGAGATATTCATCGAGATATCGAGTGTTGAACCAAGCTCGGTAGTTGCATTTGTAGTTGAAACGAAACTGACTCCAAGAGTATCATGGAGCTGGCAACGAAGTCCAAGAATCGATACCATCTTGAGAACACTATCAGTGAAAACAGGTTGCCAGAGAATGGCGTCATTAAACCATCCATCAGTGAAGTGAGATGACCTCAGGGCACTGAGTACAAGGTTGGAATCTACCGAATCAAGATTTACGGAGAAAGCTGAGCGGAGAAGAGATAATGTAGCTACATCCATGCTCAGTGCCACGAGGTCGGTATATTGAATACGAGATTCAATGGAAGCCTTGATTTCTGCAGCCATTGTTGGTGTGACGAGCCCCAGTCTTAGTGCAGCTCGGGTTGATAGAAAGTCGATTGCCTCTTGAAAACCAGCAAACGGTTCAAGAGTCCATCCTGTTGAATCCCAACTCCCAGAACTGTATTCAGATAAGATTGCGGTATCCAATGCAGAGCGATAGGGAATTGTATCCAACTCATCAATTAGGTATAAGGTCTCAACAGCTGCAACGGTGTGCTGCATTTGCGCTGTTCCCATGAATGAGGTCGGTCGATAGTGTCCAGTCATGTACTGACTTTGAGAGAGATATAACACGATGTCTGAGATTAAATTAGAGTTTAGTTCTACACCCAATGTATCTGCAACTGATACTCCGAAGTATTGTGTCCAGACACTCTTTGTTCGGTATTGATTTACTCCATACTCAGGTGCACTCGTAGTAGTTAGATTTGACCAAAATGGATACACTCGCAGAGTCTCAAATCCATTGAGATACTCAAGTGCGAGATCTAGGTCCGCAACTGGAGAAACATGTGCTAGGCGACTTGCTTCTAGTATCCAGCTTGTCCACATAAGCGAAGGAAGATTATCCATTGCTTCGAATCCTACTTCAGTCGATATTGAATCAATGAAGGTCAGGACACCCGAAGCAATCGATCCTGAGGTCTCACCAACTGATTCAAGACAAGATGCTACACGCGAGGTCTCTCTAGTTTTCGCGACCAGGTCATTGGTAGCATCTTTCATTCCGAAACCACCAGATGTCAACTGATTGCTCGAGAACCATTGAAGACCATTGGTCTTGTTAGCAGTACTAAGAGTACCTAGTATTTGCATGCACGCTAGTGCGGACGAAGTACCTGTAACGACCTCTTCATCAAGACTATTTGTATTTTTGAAAGAACCATCCCCAACTGAAGTTCGTGTCAGTATCCAACTTGTTAGTTTTGCAGGGTCTGGATGAGCTTTACCAATGAAAGTGAGAGACCTCAGATATTCAAGAGCATAATTTGTGCATGGAGAGATGCTACTAGGATTGGAACCAATCGAACCCCAAAGATTAGGATCGCTTGTCTTTGACCCATCGATGACCAGAGACCGTAGCCAGAGCTCTAGGTCATAGGTCGAAATTTCAGCAAGATGTCCTGAAACAGCAAGCGCCTCGGTTACAAAGAACGTAGTCGTGATGTAGTTGTCAAACCCACCTTCTACTTCCTGTCGCGAACTAAGATACTGAACAATTTCGCTTACTGGAAACTCAGCACTGAGACCTAGACTAGTTAGTAACCAAAGCCCGTGCGCAGTACTTTGAACACTTACAAGACCATCTACAAGAGAAGTCATAAACCCAGTTTCAGACCCGAAATCGACCATAAGGGAGTTGAGAATATCTCGGACCAGTGGAGTGTTAGCGGTGACCCAATTTGTCCAGCTTGTCCCTTCAAGAAGAGCTTCCGCAGAGTGAGCAGCATAATACGCTGAAATCAGAAGAGGTGAATGGGGATAACTGAATCCACCTGCGAGTAGGTCTCCTTCTGATGTCTGGTGCTTAGCGAGTTCAGTTGCAGTCGCAGTTTCCCGAAGTGCATTACAGAATGCCACTGTGTTTTCTAAGAGACCTTGACCGGTTGAAGTAAGAAGGGCGGGATTCTCAAATGCAAAAAGAAAGATATCTAGTGGCCATGAATCAAACCTAAGCGGAGACATAGATGGAGTTGAACTATCAGTCAGATTTACCAAACAAGACATCTCTGTATATACAGTATCAACAGGAAGAACAAGGCCAACCTCTGTACTCAGTGTAGCCCCGATTGTAAGGGAGACTGGTTGCGATAGGAAGACTGCTCCTGCATACTCTGGCTCAATAGCAAGAGTTGTCGCAACAGGAGCAATCATGGAGGGTGGACTTCGACCTGAGAGCCGATGTAGCAACCAAGCCGACCGTCCGGTAAGTATCAGTGTGATGTCTTCACGAATGAGAAAGTCCACTAGATTCTGTGAAATCTGATTTCCACTCGAAGACCCAAGACTACCATCGACCAATATTGCAGGAGCACCGTGCAATAATGAAGGATTTGCAAGAACATCACTAGTCTGCAGCACCAAATTTGAAATCCCCATTGAATCTAGGAGAGCTGACCAGTCTGAACCATGATTAGCAATATCGCCTCCAATGAGTTCAAGGACTATATACGGATTCGTTGGAACTGTAACTCCTGGATCCGCAGATATAATTCCAATGTCATCCAAATCTTTCTGGACACCAGTATCATCTAACACCAACTGGTCATGGCTAGTCGTAAATTGAATACTACCAAATAGTATGCAGACCAAGAGCAGAGAAAGAATAATTCGTTTCATGATATGACTGTGCCTCCTATTGATATAGGGTGTCCAACGGGCCGATCTATCCACGATAAATCGGAGGGGGAATTTGTAAGAGAACTGAGCTTATCGCGTGCGGAATAGGTATGGACATGGTGTTCAAAACGAGAATCGGCCCGGGACATGTATGCAATCCACTTTCGCTGCAATCTCATGCTCCTACCCCCATGCCAACGAAGCTGTAGAATACTATCAAGATAGATAGTGCAAGTACTAGTTCAGCGATTCCTTTCCCAGGGTGTTTCTGTAACGCAGCTCCCAAAAGCGAAACATCTCCTCCTCGTAGAGAACTGTTGAACAGAACAGATAGAGAGAGGTACCAGCATAGTAAGAGAACTGGTGCGCCGACAAGTAAAACAATGGGAAGGAAAAGTAGAGAGAAGCCAATGAAGATTGATGCAATAGTGCTAACGAATAGGGCTGCCACTAATACTGCGACCCGCGGTGGAGAGTCTACTTTCAGGAAGAGATTTAGTTCTGCGTAGGTACTCCCAGCGGCAACACCTTCAAGGTCAATGCGGAACAAGGAACAAACTGCGTATCTGACAGCGGTATTGATGATCATTCCTGGAAGGAAGATCACTGTTATTGCTGACAACAACGCATTCCGTGTCCAGGATCTGAACGCTCTTTTTTTCCCCGATAATAGCAACAGGGAACGTACAAGCGTAGCAGCCACAACAACCAGCGGTGCAGTTTGAATGGAAAATACTAGGTTTGAAGCGAGTAGTGTAACAATATCATACTGCACTGTCAGACCTCCATTGAATGGCCCGTTTCGGGTTTAGGACATACATCATCAAGTCCATCGTTCTCTCACACAATAACGTATCACAGAACATAGAAGATGTTTTCCAGAACATGAGAAGTTCAACATGGGAGTCTGATGAGTGGAGAACTGATTGGTTGTGTTATCGAGTATGCAAAGAAAGACTATGAGGGCTTTTTTCCGCTCCAGCACACCTCATGTTGGACTTCTGCAAGGGTCAAGGCTTCACTTTGCAGGAATCAAGTAAAAATCACATCAGTTTTATCGAGAAAAAGCAGTTGATAGATGTGATTGGTCCAGATTTGAAAGAGGAAGACCAGCCGGGTCTACAATCTGAAACCCCTTTTCCAAACACACTCCTTCAAGAACACGAAGTGCTGTTGGAGTCCAGTTGGTCACATCAAGCTCACCAGGTGTAACAACTGAACGAAGAAGCCGGCGAAAGCCTTCACGCTGTGAAGAGCTCAGTACTCTTGCAAGAACGTTGAGAACTATTTTTCTGTCGCCAGTGCTAGCAGTGCCACAGAGAACCAGTAAACGTTGCGCTGCATCGTAAGTATTCAGGGTCTCCAGAGCTTTCAATGCAGAAAACCAGGATTCTTGGTCATCAGCTCGGAGTAGACTATCACAGTACACAATTACTCCAGGATCTTTTCGAGACGCAAGTTCTAGCAATGCGGGCTCACGAAGAATGATATTAAGAGAATCAGTCTTGACCGTATCCCAGAGGCTTTCAGTAAGAGTCTGACTGTGTGCCACGATTGTATCATCGAGCGTGGTGTCTGATGAAACCAGTGTCAGTTGATTCCGCATCATACAACTACGTAAGTACTGACACTAATAAGCCCCTACTGATTGAATGAGGCTATAATATTAAGTACAAGCATGATTACTGAGTTGTTGAGATGCCGAGGAAGAAGGAGAAAAATAAGTCAGGTAAATCAACCACTACAGAGTGGTTAAGAGAGAGCCGAACGACTCATGATGCCAATATCCTAAGACGACTTATTTCCAAGACGTTTCATTGGCAAATTAATGAAAGTGAACTCAACTCATCATTATTTGAGAAGACCTATGGACTGAAATCGATACCAAAGACAGCTGTATCAAATGAGATGCTCAATCGAGCTCTTGGTTTTGAAAAAATCCGAGATGAAATTAAAATTAGTATAAGAAAAGTGCAACCCAGAGGAAAATCACTAATCGCTCAAATTAAGTCACTCCTGCCTAATCTTCCAGATATCGAGGTCGAATCACTGTCATATGTGTTCAGTAGAATTGTATCTGAACGAATTCCAAAAGAAACCCGATGGCCATTCGTCCCAAAAGGTTTGGATGCACTCACAGCAGCCCTTCTCAATTTGTACATTATCTCTAGTACAGTGAACCAGAAGGTTCCTTGGTTATTGACTTTATGGAAATTAAAAATCAAAGAGGTTAAGGTTGCAGCTCTGGAATCAATCAAAAAGTCATTGTCACAAGATGCAGACAGGAGTTTTATCGAAGAAGTTATGGAAAAGGTAGATAGAGATATCAGAATCGCACACGGTCAAGTTTCAGAGCTTGACATCACGCTTTCTCAAGACCCATTATCTCGAAAGATAGCTGATTGGATTTTACTGATCTCATCAAAAGCCTCAGACCTACAAAAAATCAAAACCCAACTGAGAAAAGAAGTTTTAGAGAATATAGCAGACCTCAAGGGATTCAGTGCAACTCTAGAAACTAAAATAGATGTTCAAAGTACACCGATTACGAAGTGGGATATTCTAGCTCTTAGATCAGATGGGCCTGCAGCGTATAAACATGAACCATTATTGCAACTAATACGTTGTGAGATCAATATTCTCAGGTATGATGCAGTTCGAAAAATGTGCGTTAATTTCGCGCATTTGGAAGAACCAGGACATCCATTTCTAAATGACCTCAATGAAGTATCAGATCTAACTGGCAGGACTGCATATTATGAAATGCATAGGCTTGAGCCACTTTTTAATGAATGTTACATTCCAGCTCTACAAAAAATTGGTTTGCGATATCGATTTATTTTCACACCAAATCAGAAACCGGGAATTCGCTCTGATGGTCTTATAGAACGGATGATTCTGTTGAAGAGAAAAAAGGATGAGAAGGATGTTGAAGAAAGTAGAGAGATTAACCAAGATATTCGTGGTTGCACAATTCACATAGAACCGAATTGGTCACAAGGACCAGACCCACGTCAATTTCAGAAAGGAACGTATGAAGCAGTAGTAGAAGATGAAATCGTATCATTGAATCTTAATCATTTTGACCTGGAAAATGAAGAGTGGCTTACCGAAAAAGATGAACGGCCAAGAGGACTTCAGAAAGATAGTCTTCTACTTCAGAGATCAACCGTCAGAGTAGATAATAAACCATTTTTACTCTCTGCCAGACAAGCCGAACTTATTGGTTTGCTCTGGAGTCTGCAAGGTCCAAGAAGTCAACGAAAATGGCTTCTAGATTCAGTAGGGTATCCGCGACAAACAGGAAACCGAATGCTCCGAACAATGCTAGACAATCAAGTATTGCGATTGTTGTATCTACCAGCACTTGAGTTCAGTGGATTACCAGATGGTCTGATTGCATACGCTAACTGCATCGATAGAAAATCCAGAGACCAATTTGTTAATTACATCATAGAGTCACAACCTTTTGCTCGCATCTACATTGGGGATTCAAATGATGTGATTGCTCGAATTCGAACTCCTTTGAAGAAAAGTGATTCTGTATCTGGAGACCTCAAAGAAAAATTGCCTGAATTTTCTGATAGATTCTTTACTGCAAGAATGAGACAAACAAAGACCTACAAGATTGCAACTATACACAAACTCAGACAACCAAGAACAGGAGAATGGACTGATCCGTGGAAAGATATGACCTAATCTAAAGCCATTGCTCAAGAGATGACTGTCGATTTCCGAAAGTACGCCATAAACTGGTTATTTTTTGAGCAGTAGTTTCTGCACGTTCTGCAGGCATAACAGCTTCAAGAGTACGAAGAACCTTTGGTATTAGTGGAGGTTTCAATTTGAATTCCATACCTGCTGTAGACAGATATGATGCCTCATCAAACACGTCACGAGCCTCGATGAAGTCTATACGTTCACTGGCAATGAATCCTCTAGCCTTAAGTAATCCCTCAAGACCTCCATGTTTTTGTAGAAGAACTGAACCACGTCGAGGTCCAATTCCTTTGACACCCTGTTTGTGAAAATCACATCCACATACTATTGCGAGGTCTCTAAGATGTTCAAGATCCAACTGCATATTTTCTTCAAAATCACTTAGGGTTGCTCGTAGAATCTTGCCATTGGATAACTGCAGCTGTTTGGAGACATGAGGAGAACCGAACAATAAAGCATCAGCATCATTTGAAACAACTGTTTTCACAACACCATCTCTACAGAGGGCAGCGGCAAACATTTCAGCTTCTGAAGGGGCTGTGAGTACTGGAACACCTACTACTCGACCGAGATCTCTCATATGCTCTGCAGCAAAGTACATCCTGAGAGCAGGACTTTTCCACAACTCAGTTGCCAAATCCTCATCATAGGGATCACCGTCCTGTTGGAATTTTTTGTAAACTTCTGCAGCTCTCTGAACAAGTTGGGGATTTGGCTTTCGTTTCCTCGTTTCGGGAGGCCCATCGAATACGAAAATAGGTAGAATATGATTGCTTAAGGTGATCTTGACTAGACTGACGAAGAGTCCAACATGGGAAAGAGGTAACCTTCCATCTTGCCCATTGTTTTGTTTGATCACAGATATACGACGAGAGAGATAATTTGGAACATCAATAGCAATTGTGCCTGGTGCAATCTCTGCGGATGATTTCCATGTCCAAGCGATAACATCACCCCAGTTCTTTACACCCATATCCATCACCTTATGCTTCGAATTCCTTTGGAACTGACTCGTAATATCACACCAGGGGGAGGTGATGGGAGTGTACAACGTTCCACTAAGATTCGGACTACATCTTCTCCTTCGCGAAGTCTATCAACACGGATGACACTATCAACCGCATGGGACAATACATTTCCGCCAATTGGAATAGGCTGGCCTGATATCCAATTTCGAGAGGAGTGGTCTGTAATCATAACATGAGTGTCAATGTCATTTATTACTCGTCTAATAGAATCAAGAGCTCCAAACAGAGTTCTCTGACGACCGCGACTCCCTGGAGCACCAGATAAGTTGAGAGCAGCTGTTAGATTGTCGAGTACGACAAGAGAGACCTGACCGAAATCACGAAGCATCTTCACCTTCTCAACGACGTCGTCGAGACCTAATACTTGGCCAACAGCAACCCTCCTGAGAACTTCTGCTGAGTCATCCAGAGAGCTGCAGAGCAATTTTACAAGAGTGGGACTGTAATTAGTCCCTGAATCTAGAAAAACGCAAGAAGCAGATTCCATCCTAGCAGCGGATACTATGATTGTATGCGCCAAGATACTCAACGGAGCTCTTTCAGGTCCATGAAACAGACTGATTTGTTGTGGGACAAACAAATCTCCAATTGTATTATCCAATAGTCTTGGTTGTAAACGAATGTAGGGTTCAGTGATTGTATCCATAGATTCAAGCGGCTGTCTCAACTGGTTTTTCAACCTCCTTCAGCAATGCGTATTCACGGTGTAGCAAAACATCGACCTCCTTACCTTGTTCTAATTCTTCAACAATGAGACCAGGGGCGTCCATATCGGGAACCAGAATCCTAAGTCCTGCGGTTGTGGGAAATACAGTCATACGAACTGGAGCAAGTGTAAGTAAATCATTGATTGACTTCTCATTTCTTGCAAGACGATAGTTATCCATTCCCAGTCCATTTTGAGAATCAATGATTGGAACCAACTGGATTGCTTCAGCAAGGAGTTGGGATGTCTGCTTCTTTATGCCAATAGAGAGGTCATTCAGTAATTTCATTATCTGGTCAAGCTTAGCAGAGCTGTTGTTTTCTGTTACAAATAGAACATCACAATCAACAAAATGCGTGAGTGAAATTGGTAAGAGTGGTCGGTCACGCATCAACTGGATTACTTTGTTTCGAGATCCATTCTCTAAAATCAAAATGTTGTGAAAGGTGTTCACAGAGAACGAGTCACCGTCACCTATAGGAACAATTCGTTTCGCCACACTATTCAGAGACCCATTTGATTGAATTTGAGATATGAATTCTCGAATAGGAGATGTAAGCGCGCGAGGTTCTTTGATGAAGGAACAAAATCCTGCTGTTGCACCAGCTGCAATTCCAGAGAAAACTAAACCATATGGTAACACGATAACAAAAGCAACAACAGCCAAGTACCCAACCGCTGCATAAGAAAGAATGTTCAGGATCAATCTAGTAGGTGATTCTTCGGACACACGCTTTGCAATCAGTAGTAAACTCAAAGTCAGAAGAATAACACCGACTAGAGGAGAAACATCACCTAGTCTGAAAGCTAGTACAATCGATACAACAGACGCAAGTAGTTCAGTTCCAGCAACAAGAGCTATTGCTCCAGCAATTGCGTACCCAATAAGTTTCGTTATTAGTCCTTTTCCAATCATTGTTTCAAACTCCTTCAGAAGCCCGAGAATGGAAGATACTTGGTATAATCTCAAGAACTCCTGTTTGATCCACCTTTAGCTGGGCAGCGTCTTGCTTTGAATCATCGATTTTCCTTACAATATGAGTTGGAGACCCCGATAGGTCTCTATTGAGACAAAGGTCATGATCAATCCATTTAGCAATGGTAGAATGATGTACAGCATGATTTTCAGAATCTTCAAACATTCTGCTTTCACTTGTTATTACAATCGTCAAGTCATTAGTAACAACTAGTCCTGCAAGTGTAGGGAGAACATCTTCGACGATTTCTCTTCCCCAAAGGATTGGATCCTCACGAGCAAGATCAAGGACTCTGGTAATCGGATCAATCACTATCAATGATGGCAAATCTGTATTTGGAAGGTTCCGAATTAATTCTAGTAACTCGGATTGATCGTCGGTCATTGTGATCGTGACATTATCTGAATGTCCTCCAGATACCTCAATGTTCCGCTTTAGATATCTTACAAAGCTTTTCTTCCCGTCAGTATTTATCCATTCAACTCTTGCATGTTTAGAAACATCTGCTGCAAGAGCTACAGCAAATAATGTCTTACCAACACCAGCAGATCCCCAAAGATGAATGAGACCTCCCAGACCTAAGGAAGTCATTAGAGTACTCCTATGCGCCAGTTGAGCCACTCTCCCCCGTGGTCTCACTCGGTACCCGAATATACTCTAAATCTTCAGTTAAAGACAGTTGGTCTATGTCTTTGAATTTTGCATCCTTTTTCCTCTTCTTCTTCTCACTACCTTCTACTATATCAGATGCAACTACTGTGATGTCATCAAGTGAATCATCAATTTTCTCTTCGATAGCTTCGGAGGATTCTTCAATTGCAGATGAATCTCTCATCATTTCAACAACTTCGTCCTCGTCTTCAGATTTCTCTTCAACAATTTCAACAATCTGAGGAATTTCTTCATCATCCTGTACTTCAATAGGTTGAGATACATCAGGAGGATCATCAAAGGTTGGTCCTGGTTCTGCAAGATTCTTATCAAATATCTCTAAAGTTTCTTTCAATGAGCTATAGTTGAGGTGATTATCTATGCCCTCCTTGATATCGGGTCTAATTGCTCCAATATTGTATAGTGAATTTACGAGCTCAGTCAAGTGACCGACAGCCTCTCCGAAGTTAATAGGTCGAAGCAGATGGCCTGTGAGTCCAACATAGCCAAGAGCAAGTTTTTCCTCTTCGATGTTGCCACCTAGATGTTCAAAGAGTCCAATGAAGCGGCGTAACCCAGTATCACCCATAAGAAGGCCTTTAGATGATGATTCAATCGGTGATAATCGTACACACTCATCCAGAACGGAGCATGAAAGATTAACCGTCTTTTCGAGATTACTGTTCTTCATTGCTTCTGCTGCTTCGGCAACGAGTGGAGAAACAACGAAGTTGACATGTCCTATGAGGTCGAGCTTCTCTTCATTCTCTTCAATTGATTTTGAAATCCTTGTTGCATCACCAATAGTTCGAAGCTGCTCTTGCTCTTTTGAAAGGGTATCAACGAAAGATGAAACTGATTTACGTGATGAACTCAATAGCCATCCACCAACGAGACCTGAAGCAGCACTCGCGATAATCGGGAGTAGCAATGATCCAGAATCAGCTAGAACTACTGCGATTACTGAAAAGAAACCTATGGCTAATGCGACCAGAGAGAGAACCCCAAACCACCCTCTGGAAATACCAGACTCCAAAAGATTCCACTTGTCTTCGACAACACTCTTCTTCAAATCAGGAAGTCTTGATCGTGCATCGCTCTGACGGATTAGAGCAAATTGATCTGCAGTTACAATACGTCCGTTTTCAGTCAACCAAGTAAGGTCAGCAGATGGTCTAGCATTTTCAGTGATTACATAGACTGTTCGAGTTTCATGCATCAATGAAATTGAACCGTTTGCCATCCCACGCATTAGCGGAAGGCGAACTCTACCAAATGGTGTAATGACATTATGTTCAGTCAGAAAATCATCAAGACCCACATCACAGAGAACTTTCTCTAGCGGCCTGTTTACCGTTTCTAACACTGCTGCACGCATGGCAAGACCGCCCTTGCCAAATTCTGCTTTTCTTAAGTCAAGAACAAAGATGACATCAACATGGACTCCTCTTGTTCCTGGAACAGATTCCATTCTTACACCTAAGGTCAATCCATTCGGATACCTGAATGTAAGATGCTCGGTCAGCTTTAGAGCTGACTCAATATCATACTCTTTCTCCTGTATGGGTTCAGTCTTGATTTCCTTGTCTTCTTCGTTTGAACTGATAGTATCAGACTCCATCATTAATCATCCTCCTCGATTTTACTACCTAATCTATTATCCAATGCATCAGCGAGACCCTGTGAGAGCTCAAAGGGTCTAGCCAAGCCTCCCAGATCGGACAACACCGAGATCGCATGAAGAAGCCATCTTGATGTGTCAATTAATCCGTAAACATCACCAATATTCATACCAAACTGCTCTGCAAGATCACGTATCGGAATCTGTGTTGTGACTAGAAAACTTGTGAGATTATCAAATGAATCATCTAGTGACATTCCAGTTTCAATAGATACAACATGACGCAACAGCCATAGTAATTCCGTAGTGTTCTTTGCCATCGGTAAGAGAGCTAATATTTCTCGAACAGTGGGAATACTCAGGTATAATCGGTTAGCAGCCCGACCTAATTTGGTCGGTTTCAATTTCCCCTCAGTTGCACCCTCGACTAATCCCAAACGAATAAGTAATCCGAGAGGGCTTGATTCTGATAGTGAGAGGGGAATTACATAATCAGCTATGGTTCCCAGTTCATTTGCTGCAGCCATTCCCAATGTCACAAGATGGTGACAGAGGATTCCTTCCTCATTCATTGGAGTACCACAAGAACACATAGCTCCTTCTACAGTACCGGTGACTGAAAGTCTTGCAGAGAATCTGCATGTAAATTGGCCACCATCCAAACTAGTAACAATACCTCCAATAACAGTCTCATTCTTTTCACGCAGTACCGTCTTGCCTAGTACACTCTTTCGTGCAGACTGAATAGTTTCAGGAAGAGCATGGCGCTCCAAAACAATTTTGGCAGAAATCTCACCTAGTTGCAGTACTCTCATTGGAGACTTTGCGTCACGTATAGCACAGTAAACCAGATAGGAATTGCCAAAGATACCATTCTCAATCTCCTCAATCGTCGCAGAACCTAACAT
>Ga0307423_1001038_pt1 | contig 17369 bp, 16 predicted proteins | sample SalMarWE160310MG_FD_202154 | JGI IMG/M metagenome (GOLD analysis project Ga0307423, IMG submission 202154) | Salt marsh sediment microbial communities from the Plum Island Ecosystem LTER, Massachusetts, United States - WE1603-10 | ecosystem: Environmental > Aquatic > Marine > Intertidal zone >...
GGGCGTCGTCAAGCGATAAGAACCAATGAGTGTTCAGGCATTCGTCCCGGAAGCTGCCGTTGAACGACTCTATGAGGTCATTATCAGTAGTAATAACTGGTACGGCTGAATTCCAGCACCGCACAGGCCCGGCCCACCCCTGCCCGGTAGGCCAGATCCAGACTGTCCACCAGGCGGCGCTTGAGGACTGGCTTTATAATTTTCTTGAAAGCACATCCTGCAGCATCTGCTTGTCCAGAGAAAGATCGGCCACCATGCGCTTTAGACGGCGGTTTTCTTCCTCAAGCTGCTTCAGGCGCCGCACCTCGGCCACCCCAAGACCGCCATACTTCTTCTTCCAAACATAAAAGGTGGCTTCCGAGATGCCCATCTTGCGGCATACCTCGGCCACCCGGGTGCCGGTCTCCGCCTGACGTAGGGCGAACGTGATCTGCTCGTCGGTAAACTTCGATCTCTTCACGGCAAAATCCCTCCTCCTCAGGAAAGGTCATTATGCCAGAATCCTCTACTTTTCAGCGGTACCGTTTACTGGGGGGAGGTCAATGAGACAAGCTAACAAAAATCGCCACCAGTCACCCTCTCACATACCAGTCTACTGCTTACTTTTCCTTCAATATCTAGTCATGTATAGAACCTGTCACCATTCGCCTAATTTCTCCGAACCGATGCTCCTCGCCTCATCTACCGAATACGCACTTCTTTTTATTTATTCCAACAGCCAGGCCGGGCCAAATCGGCCCGGCCTGGCTGTTGGAATACCCCCCCGCCAGAAGCGGGCTATTTTTTGGAACCTAGCGCTTTCAACTCGGCGTCGGTGCGGCAAATTTCCTCGCCTTGGATGGCGATAAAGTTCTGCGGGATGGAAAAGCCGTATTGCTTATTCTTGGCGGTCTCACCCCACAGGCAGTCCTCCACCACCTGATGGTCCGCGCCTCGCATGATCTTATAGCCTTCCGGCGTGTCCCAGGCCAGGGGTTCCCTTTCCACCGCCGCGATGATCTTGGCCGGGTCCAGCGTACCGGCGCGCTCCACCGCTGCCTTGATGAAATAGACCCCCGCGTAAGTTTCGCCGGCCATGTAGTCTGGGTATTGCTTGAACTTTTTCCGGTAGGACTCCACAAAACGCCGGTTCAGGTCCGACTGGGGCGAAGTGAAGAAATAACGGGAAGACACATAGATGCCGTCCGGCATGTCCCCGGCCATGGGCACCAGTACCTCCAGGGCCCCGGCGCAGGGGAAAGCGAACTTGACCTTTTTGAACAGGCCGGTGGGCAGGGCCTGCTTGATGAAGGTGACCGCATCGCCGCCCCACAGGGGGGACCAGACCGCATCCGGCTTGGCCTCCTGTATCTTTTTGATGTACTCGCTGTAGTCCTTGGCAAGGAATTTGGGGAACAGCTCGCCCACGAACTCCACGTCCGGCCGCAACTCCTTGAGCTTTTCCTTGAACATCTTCCAGGAAGAATGGCCGTAGTTGTAATCCGGCCCGATGACCATATAGCGCTTGTAGGGTTTGGAGGCCATGAGATAGGCGCCAGAGCGGGCGTGCATCATGGCGTTGCTCAAGGTGCTGAAAATGTAGGGGTGAAGTTTGGCCCCGGTAAGGGCGTCGGTGGCCGCCTGGGTCGTCACCAAGATCTTTTTGTTGTTCTTGGCGAACTCCGACAGGGCCATGGCCAGGCCGCTGGAGGTGGGTCCCATAAGGAAATCCACTTTTTCCTTTTTAACGAACTTCTCGGCCAGCGCCAGGACCACGTCCTTTTTCAGCTTGGTGTCCTCGCAGGCGGCCCATAGTTTCCGGCCCAGGATGCCGCCGGCCGCGTTGATTTCCTCCACCGCCATTTGGATGGCCTGGCAGCCGTGCACTCCGTAACCGCCAACCTTTCCGCTGGAAATGAACATAGCCCCAATCTTGATGGGCGCCCCCGCTGCCAGGGCCGAACCAGCGGCCCAAAGCAGGACCAAGCCCGCCAATAACATCCCCTTGATCAATTGTTTCCCCTTCATGCTACCTCCCTTGATTGATCCAGATCATGCAGCACGAGCCAAGTGTCACTGTATGTTGACACTCTCAATGCATGCCTTCACTGGGCTGGACTGTGTTAAGTCGCCTCAACTATCGTCAAGCAAAGCAATTTCTTTTTGGGAACACAGCGCAGACCACAAGACCCTAAATTTGGTTAAAGTATTTTGTTAATTGTGTTGGTAGTGCAAAGTGCGTGCCCGGAATACCCGTGGCGCCTATTAGAGTCAACCTGCCTAAATGTCGTGTTTTTTCGGGAGAGACCAGGCAGGCGTGGCTGTGGCTACTGGAAAAGATTCAGCGCGGTGGCTGAAATTTTTCCAGTACTCTGCGAAACGCAAGCTAAACCGGGAATGCTTAGGAGCACCCGTAATTGTCTGTTTCCGCCTACTACCGCTGGCGGCGGCGCTTCAGGAAGCAAGGATTTGCTGGTCTTCAAGATCGATAGCCTTACAAGGGCCGCATCGGCAAAGAGAATAACTTTCCCCGCGGTAGGGCAACTGCAATGACAAGGTTTGTGCCGGCAGCTTCTTCCAAACTTTTGGATGGTTTTTGAGAGGAGGCCCCCGGAAAAAACTGCTTATGCTTTATGCCCGAATTTTTAAGCAGCAGGGCACAAAATAAGGCCGGCCCCGATTCCGGAGCCGGCCCTCTGAATCTCTTGCTAAGGCCCTTACTTCTTCTTAGGATGGCACTCGTTGCATTTGGTGGGGCCCTTTTTCATTTTCTTGTGGCAGTCCTTGCAGTTCTTGTGGAAGGCGTTGTACAGGCTCAGCATCTTGCCTTCGTTCTTCTTGGCGGACTTATGACAGCTGGCGCACATGGCGACCTTGTCGCCTTCCTTCCATACGTTCTTGCCGTCCTTCATCACATGGTGGCATTCGGTGCACTTAATCTTTAGGTCCACCGAGTGATGCTTGTGGCCGAAGGTCACGGCGCCCTTGGTGTTCTTCGTAAACAGAGAATCCTTAATTTCCAGGACATCCTTGACGGTACCCGACTTGGTGGTCTGGGCGATGGCGCCAGCACCCATCATCACGACCGCGGCAAAAGCGACCATGATCGCAATAGCGATAAAACCTTTTTTCATGGTTATCTCTTCCTCCCCTGAATTGGCCAAAAAATACAAGAGAAATACTTCACTAGATTTGCCCCCACTTATAGCTCCGCCAAACGGGGCTTGTCAAGGGGTTTTCCCTTATGTGCGCTTGCGAAAAAGTCCTGAAATCTACTAAGTTATGATGATTCATTTCGGCGGGAGGCAGACTGCTTTTCTTGCTCGGCCTCTTTGACTTCCTCCCAGAGAGCGTCCATCTGCTGGAGGTTCAGATCCGCCAAACTGAGGTTCCGGCTGGCAGCCAGGGCTTCCATGGCTTGGAAACGGCGGGTAAAACGATTATTGGCGCCCCTTAAGGCCTGTTCGGCTCCCAAGCCTTGGTGGCGCGCCCACTGCACCCAGGTGAAAAGCAGGTCGCCCAGTTCGCTTTCTGCCTCTTCCTGGCCAGCCGCCTGGATCAACTCGCGGGTTTCCTCCTGGGCTTTTTGCCAGACCTCTTCGGCACCCGGCCAATCAAAACCCACCCTGGCGGCGCGCTGGCCGAGACGATGCGCCCGTATGAGGGATGGGGAGGCCAGGGGCACGCTGTCCAGCAGGCCGTCTTCCCGCCCTTTGCGCTCGGCGGCCTTGAGCTTGCCCCACAGCCCTTTCACCTCCTTCGCGTCCTTGACTTTGGTTTCGCCAAACACGTGGGGATGCCTGCGGATCATTTTAGCGGTCACCTGTTCGATCACTTGGCCAAGATCGAACTGGCCGGCCTCGGCATAAAGGTTGGCCATGAAAACCACTTGAAAAAGCAGGTCGCCCAGCTCGCCAAGGGCCTCGTCGGCGCAGCCGGATTCCACCGCCTCCACCGCCTCATAAGCCTCTTCCAAGAGGTAGGGCGCTACGCTGCGGGTGGTTTGCTCGCGGTCCCAGGGGCAGCCGTCCGGCGCGCGCAGGCGCTTAACCAGATCCAATAGCCCGGCCAGGGCCTGGGCGGCCCTCATGCCGTCATCGCTTTGTTTCACGGGGTTTTGCCCTTGCCGCCGGGCTTGTCGGGGTTCTTAAGGCGTTCGATGCGTTTGTGGAGGTTCATGGTGAACTCGTCGGGCACCAAGTCCACCACCACCTCGCCGGCCCGCAGCACATAGGGCGTCATGAAGGAGCCTTCCAGCATGCGGGGCATTTTAAAGGGAATCACGATGACCACGATATGCAAAAGAATGTAGCAGACCAACACGCCCTTGATGAGGCCCACCGCTGCGCCGGCCAGCCGGTCGACGCCGGAAAACGGACCCGAGTTGACCAGGCGCGATATGGCCAGCCCCAGGTAGGTAAAAAAAATGAAGATTATGATCAGGATGATGCCAAAGGCCGCCACATCCCACCAAACGCTTTTGGAGCCGGCCAGTTCGGCTAGAAAATGGCCCAGGGGTTCATAGGCCATGGCGCTGACCACCACCGCGGTCACCACTCCCGCCAGGCCCATGACCTCGCGTACAAAACCGCGCATCAGCGCCCTCACCAAAAAAAAGACCAACAGCACCATCAGGCTGAGGTCGAGTATGTTGGGCCCGGTTTCCATGGACTAATGCTGTAGCACGTAGCTGGTGCAGTGTCAAGCCTCCACGCAGCTTGTGAAAATATATTTATTAATCATAACGGTGGGTTAATAGACTGGCCTCTGCCGCGGCCAAGCATAGTTTCCCTTGCCCGCGATTAGGCCCTATGGTAAAGATGGTTGCATGGCATGTCACTCGGTTATCATTGAGCTGCCCGGCGGCACGGGTACGGACATCCACGACGTGACCGCGCAGGTGGCCAGTGCCGTGGCTGACAGCAAGGTGCGCTCCGGGCTGGTCACGGTTCATGTGGCCGGCTCCACCGGAGCAGTCACCACCATTGAATACGAATCCGGAGCCTTGGCCGATTTGCAGGCGCTCCTGGACCGCTTGGCTCCCCAAGGCGCGGACTACGCCCATGAAAAGCGTTGGCACGATGGCAACGGCCATTCCCACCTGCGCGCCGCGCTCCTGGGGCCTTCCTTGACGGTGCCGGTCTGCGAGGGCCGGCCGTTATTGGGCACCTGGCAACAGATCATCGTGCTGGATTTTGACAACAAGCCCAGACAGCGCCGGGTAATGGTGCAAGTGCTGGGGGAGGAAGCTTGAACGTGCCCAATTCAGGCGAACTGCGTCTTAGCTTTGCCGACTCCGAGGCCTTGCGCACCTTGTTGGGGGCCAGGGACGCCCACCTCAAGGTGGTGGCGCAGAACACCGGGGCCAAGGCCCGCAGCCGCGGGGGCGATATCGTACTCACGGGAACCCCCGAGGAAACCCAGTTGGCGGGCCAAGTGCTCTCCCAGCTTTACGAGCTTATCTGCCAGGGCTTTCCCGTCTTTGAAATGGACGTGGAATTCGCGGTGCGCATTTTATCCGCCGACGCCGAGGCGTCCCTGAAAGACGTGTTCCTGGACCAGATATACCTCACCGGCAAAAAGCGCATCATTAGCCCCAAGACGCTAATGCAGAAGGCCTACATGGAGGCCATCCGCAACAACGATATAGTTTTCGGCATCGGACCGGCGGGCACCGGCAAGACCTATCTGGCCATGGCCATGGCGGTGGACGCCATGATAAAAGGCAAGGTGGATCGCATCGTGCTGGCCCGGCCCGCGGTGGAGGCCGGTGAGAAGCTGGGCTTTCTGCCGGGCGATCTGGCCGAGAAGGTAAATCCCTATTTGCGGCCCCTTTACGACGCCCTGCACGACATGATGGATTTTGAAAAGACCCAGCGCCTCATGGGCAAGGGAGTCATCGAGGTGGCGCCCCTGGCCTTTATGCGCGGCCGCACCTTGAACAACTCGTTTGTCATCCTGGATGAGGCCCAGAACGCCACCAACGAACAGATGAAGATGTTTCTCACCCGCTTGGGTTATGATTCCCAGGCGGTGGTGACCGGCGATATCACCCAGGTAGATCTGCCGGGCGGCATCCGCTCCGGCCTGACCGAAGCCCGCCGTATCCTGACCGACATTCCGGGCATCGTGTTTCTGCATTTCAGCGAAGCCGACGTGGTGCGGCATCGCTTGGTGAGAAACATAATTATGGCCTACGACAAGGAAGGAGCCTGACATGCCCCAGGAAGGCCCCGCGATCGTGCGCCCCGCCCCAGAGGCCTCCAAGGCCGGCGGCCTCAGGCAAAGTCTTTTAAGCCTGCACGGCAGGGTGAAGGAGCTTTCCCAGGGGCGCCTGAGCCCGGAATGGGTGGGCATCGGCTTTTTGGCCTTGTTCGTGGCGCTCACCGTTATCCCCCACCCTTGGCGGCTGCAGGCCATGCCCATGGTGGTGGGGCTGGCCCTCTTGGCTGGAGCCCTTCTCTGGGTGGTCCACCGTTTCTGGCTGGATGCCTTGACCCTGGCCGGGGGGCGGGCGGGGCTCAAGCAGATCCTTTTTCTGGCCGCGGTGCTGGCCCTTCTGGTGGCGCTGGCGCGGGGCTATCATCTTTTCGCGGGGGCGGTGGCGGGTGATTGGGCCCCGGCCGGGCCGCTGGCCCTGGCCTTTGGCGCGCCCCTGGCCGCCGGTCCGCTTCTGGTGGCGCTCTTTTTGGGCCCTGCCGCGGGCATGCTCACCGCCTTGTGCCTGGCGGTGATGGCCGGATTCATGTGGTCCGACCCCATGGGCCTGTTTGCCTTTTATTTCATCAGCGGGCTTACCGCCGCTCTGTTCGCCAGGAGCGGCCGTACCCGCCTTTCCTTGATTAAAGCGGGCGTTTTTTCCGCCGGTGCCGGCTTCTTCGTCCTCTTGGGCCTGGCCCTGATGCACGGTTGGATTTTCAGCCTGGAATTCCTGCTGGCCCTGGCCGCGGTGGGCGTGGGCGGGCCCCTGGCCGGCATCCTGGCGGCGGGCGGGGCGCCTTTGGTGGAGATGGCGTTCGGCTACAACACCGATGCCAGCCTCATGGAACTGGCCAGCCTGGACAACCAGGCGCTGCAGGAGCTCATGCTGAAGGCGCCGGGCACCTATCACCACAGCCTGGTGGTGGGCAGCCTGGTGGAGGCCTGCGCCAGGGAAATCGGGGCCAACCATTTGCTGGCCAGGGTGGCGGCGCTTTATCACGACATCGGCAAGATCAAGAAAGCCGACTATTTCGTGGAGAACCAACTGGGCTGCCCCAACCGCCACGAGAAGCTGGCCACCTCCATGAGCGCGCTGATTCTCATCAGCCATGTGAAGGAGGGCGTGGAGATTGCTAAGCGTCATCGCCTGGGTCAGGCCATCATCGATATCATGGCCCAGCACCATGGGACCCGGCTGATCCATTATTTTTATAACAAGGCTCTGGAAGGCCGCCGGGCGGCGGGGCAAAGCGAACCGGACCCGGAGAACTTCCGTTATCCCGGACCTCGTCCCCAGACCCGCGAGGCCGGGCTGGTTATGCTGGCCGACACGGTTGAGGCCGCGGCCCGCAGCCTGGAAAACCCCACCCCCGCGCGCCTGCAAGGTCTGGTGCAGAACCAGATCAACAAGGTGTTCGCCGAGGGGCAGTTGGATGAATGCGAGCTAACGCTAAAGGATCTGCACAAGATAGCCAAAAGCTTCAACACCATCCTGAACGGGATCTTCCACCAGAGAGTGGAATATCCCGAGCCGGCTGACAAGGCGAGAAGGAAGCATGGAGATCCAGATTCAAAATCTCAGCGGGCTGGGGCCGGCCAAGCTGAAAGGGCTGCGGACGAGGCTCAAACGGATCTTAGAAGACTTGGCATGTCCTCCGGAGGCTGAGCTCTCGGTGATGCTGACCGGCGACCCTGAAATCGCCGAGCTAAACCAGCGCTACCTGAACCGCCCGGGCCCCACCAACGTGATAGCCTTCCCCCAGCAGGAAGGGGAGCTGGCCGGGCTCACGCCGGGGCTTTTGGGCGACGTGGTGGTCAGCCTGGACACCGCCCGACGCGAGGCCCGGGAAAACGGCCTAGACCCGGACCAGCACCTGGTGCGGCTTTTGATCCACGGACTTTTGCACTTGTTGGGCCATGACCATGTGCATAATGAGGAAGAGGCCCGGGCCATGGAGGAGCTGACTGAAAAGCTACTCAGGGATTCGGCGGGGCCTATTAAGGAGGAAGCGTAGTGGCCAGGTTATCGGTGAATGTGGACCATGTGGCCACCCTGCGCCAGGCGCGGGGCATTGACGAACCAGACCCGGTTTGGGCCGCGGTGCTGGCGGAAAAGGCCGGGGCCGACGGCATCATCGTGCACTTGCGCGAAGACCGCCGCCACATTCAGGACCGCGATCTCAAGGTCTTGCGCCAGGTGATAAAAGGCAAGCTCAACATGGAGATGGCGGCCACCGAGGAGATGATCGGCATCGCCTCCATGGTGGGGCCCGACCTCTGCACCCTGGTGCCGGAACACCGCCAGGAACTCACCACCGAAGGCGGCCTGGACGTGAAAAACAACCTGGAGCACATCAAGGATACCGTGGCCCAGCTCAACGAGGCCAACATCCCGGTGAGCCTTTTCATCGACCCTGAAACCGAGCAGGTGAAAGCGGCCCACATGGCCGGGGCCCAGGTGGTGGAGCTGCACACCGGCACCTACGCCAACGCCCAAACCGAGCGTGATATCCGTAAACAACTGGACGCCATCGATGATGTGGCCCGCTTGGCCGCCAGGCTGAAGATCCGGGTGTCTGCCGGGCATGGGCTTAACCTGCGCAACACGCCCCCCCTCTTAAGGATGCCGGAAATTGAGGAGTACTCCATCGGGCATTCCATCGTGGCCCGGGCGGTATTCGTGGGGTTCGAGCAGGCCGTGACCGAGATGCTTAGCCTGGTGCGCCAAAGCGCTCCGCCCAGGCCGCCCGAGCCGCCCAAACGCAGATTATAGGCGTCCGTTTTCCGGGCTCCAGCCCGGAGCACAAAAAAAGGCTTGGCCGCGGCCAAGCCTTTTCTAATCTTAGCGCCGGTTAAAGCGCCGGTGAGGGCGCTTCATCAGGAACGCGAGGGCGATACCGCCGGCAGGGCGGCTTGATGGGTTGGCTGCATCTTTACGCGACCGCTGAGAGTGAGTATATTTTCATTGGTCAAGTCCAAGACGGCTTGGTCGGCCCGGACCTTGCTCACCAGGCGTCCGTTCCTATACATGTCCATTTCCACGTTGTTTAGGGTTATGGCGTCCAAATCCGGCGGCGTTTCCATGCCGGCCGCCCGGAAGGACCAGGTCGGCTGGCCTGCGTTGCGCACCGTGGCGGCCACCGGGCCGATGTTTTGGCGCAGGGCATATGCCGCGGCCGGCGGCGCCGCGGAATTGCTAAGCGCCAGGGCCATGCTAGAGCCGACGGTGAGCGAGAGCGCCATGGCGCCGGCCCACTGCGCCGCGGGCCGCCAATTCCAGGCCAGGGTCCGCGGCCGGGGGGTGTTGCTGGCGATCTGGCGGGTGAGCCAGCCTGAATTATGGGGCGTGCAAAGGGCGTAGGTGGCCACCCAGGAGAGGGTCAAAAGATTGTAAAGGCCGTAGGGCAGACCCCACAACGCCGAGCTGTTGCGGTGCATGATGACGTAGAAAAGAGCCAGGAGCGCGCCGGCCATGAGGGCGCCGAACAGCATGTTCAGGCCGACGCCGATTGGATAGGCGGCCAGGAAGCCAAGCCCAGCCACCTTGATCGCCTGGATCACGGTGAGGTTGATCACTTCTAGGATGAAGTTGATCCGGGCCCCGGCTTTGGGCGTGTTGCGAAAATTCTTGAAGATGAAGCGGGACATGCCCAGGCATTCGCGGACGTTGCTGCGCGCCCACCTTAAAAACATCTTGCACAGGTTCTGATAGGTGGTGGGCACCTCGGTATAAACCAGCGCGTTGCGCTGGAACGATACGTGATAGCCGTTTTGCAGGATCAGGTTGGTCAGGGCCCGGTCCTCGCCGATGTTGGCCGGTTTGCCCATGAAGGTCTGCCGCAACCAACCCTCCAACACCGGCAGGACCGCTTCGTCCCGGTAGGCGCTCAGGGCGCCGGGGGTGCAGATCACGGTGTTGACCCTGCTCTGGCTGGCCCGGATGAAATCGAAGCTGAAGGTGAACGACACCTCCATCATGCGCGGAATGAGACCTTGCCTGCGGTTCAGCACCCGCACGTTGCCGGCCACGGCGCCTAATTTGCGGTCGCGGGCAAGGGGGCTCACCAGGTTGCGTACGGTGTCCGGGAGCACCATGGAGTCGCTGTCGATGGTCACGAACAGTTCGCTGGAGCCGCGTTTGAAACCTTCATACAGAGCAAAGCGCTTGCCCATGTTCCTGGGCTGGCGGACCAGCATGATGCGCTCCGGTGCTTCCGCGTGGGCGCGCTGCATCCAAAGCCAGGTGTCGTCCTTGCTGCCGTCGTCGATGGCGATGATCCGCAGCCGATCCGCCGGGTAGTCGCTGGCCAGAACGCTGCGCAGGGCCTCGGCCACCTGGCGCCCCTCGTTGTAGGCGGGCACGATCACCGTGACCGCAGGCAGTTCGGCATCAGCGCAGGGCGGGGTGGGGCGGTAGGTGCTGGTCAGGTAAATGCGCCAAACCAGCGCCGTCAGGTTTGCGGTCACCAGTAGCGAACCCAGAACCAAGATCGGCCTGGCCCATTGCATAAGCCACAGGTAATCAAAGGCGGCGCCTAATTCGTCCTTGCCCCGGAAAACAAGCAATGCCAAAAAAAAGGCGCCCGCCACAATGAGGCACTTCAATAAAAAGATGCCTTTGGAACTGGCGTGGTGCGGATCACTAATGACTAAGCCCTGCGACATAATTCCAACTCCCTGGCCGAGATGGGACAACCCACTGCTGGTTATAAGGCCAAGCAGTAAAACGCGGGACGGCGTCTTTTTGGTTTTGCATAAAAATAAGCGGCTGATCCGGAAAGGAATCCGCGTCCAGCCGCATGATGAACCGAAGTATATCACCGCGTCTGGGAAGACGACATCGGGGGTGATGCGATTTTGGCAAGTATTAGCGCACAAGCGCTCAGGGGTTAAAATAGTCAATAGCTCGGAATTATTAACTAATACAATTAAAACCATATTGGTAGGTATTTATGGGATAAAAATAATTTTGCGATTGCTGGTTCGATTCATTGAAAAACCGTCCCTAACGGCCCCGCTTTTACCCCAATGCGGATTCATGGTATAAATTCAAATTGCACCGGAAGTTGCCTGAAAAAGTAAAGTTTTGTAAAGATTATGATTATCGGCGTGGGTCTGGACATAGCTCAGGTGGAGCGGGTGGAGCGGGCCTGGCAAAGGTTCGGCGAGCGTTTTATCCAGCGCTGTTTCACCGAAGCCGAGGCGGCCGAGGCCCTGGCCAGGGCCAATCCCGCCCAGGCCTTGGCCATGCGCTTTGCGGCCAAGGAGGCCTTTTCCAAGGCGATCGGCCTGGGCATGCGGGGTTTAGCCTGGCGCGAGATCGAAGTGGTGCACGATGAGCGCGGCAAGCCATCGCTTTTGCTGCACGGCCGGGCCAGCCGCTTGCTAAAAGACCAGGGAGCAACCAACTGCTTTGTCAGCCTCTCCGACGACGGCGGCTTGGCCGCGGCGGTGGTGGTGCTGGAAAAATCATAAAAAGGAAAGAGCCATGCTTTTGGTGACAGCCGAGCAGATGAGGGAAGCCGACCGCCAGACCATCGAGGACATCGGCATCCCCGGCATGGTGCTCATGGAAAACGCGGCCCAAGGCGCGGCCAAGGTGATTATGGAGGCGGTGGAGGACGTGGTTCTCCTGGACTTGGCGGTTTTTTGCGGGCGGGGCAACAACGGCGGCGACGGCCTGGCCATTGCCCGCATCCTGGCCAACCGGGGAGCCCGGGCCACGGTTTACCTTTTCGCCAAGAAGAAAGACCTCACTGGCGACGCGGCCGCCAACCTGGCCATAGCCCTGGCCTGCGGCGTGGAAGTGGAGGAGGTTCCCGGCGACAAGGCGTTCGAAAAGTATGAGGCGGCCATGGCCGGGCACGAGCTGTACGTGGACGCGCTTCTGGGCACCGGCCTCAATTCGCCGGTCAAGGGGCGCTATGCGGCGGCCATCGAGCTGTTGAACAGCCTGGGGCGTCCGATTCTGGCGGTGGACATCCCCAGCGGACTCAGCGCCGACACCGGCCGGCCCCTGGGCTTGGCGGTGATGGCCGATTGGACCGCCACCTTCGGGCTTTTGAAGCAAGGCTTGATGCTGGAGGCGGGCGAATACGTGGGCGAGCTTAACCTGGTGGACATCTCCATTCCGCCCCGGGTGGTGGAGAGCCTGGGCGCCATGGCCTACCTGCTGGAGCCCGAGCTGATCGCGGCCATGCTGAACCCGCGCCCGGATGACGCGCACAAGGGCTCTTTTGGCCATCTCTTGATCGTGGGCGGCAGCCTGGGCAAGTCCGGCGCGCCCTGCCTGGCGGCGATCGGCGGCCAGCGCGCCGGGGCGGGCCTGATCACCGTGGCTTTGCCCCAGGGGCTTAACCAGGTGGCCGAGGTGAAATTGACCGCGGCCATGAGCCAGCCCCTGCCCGAGACCAGCGAGGGCTCGCTGGCCAAGGCGGCCTTGCCGGTGCTGTTGGACATGTCCGCCGAGCGCGGCGCCCTGGTGCTGGGGCCGGGCCTGGGGCGGCATGACGAGAGCGCCGAACTGGCCCGCGAACTGGCCGCCCAGGTGAGAATACCGCTTCTCATCGACGCCGACGGGCTGAACGCCTTGGCCGGTCATCTGGAAAATTTCAGATTTGCCAGCCACGACGTGGTGCTGACCCCCCATCCCGGCGAGGCGGCCCGGCTTTTGGGCTGCACCACGGCCGAGGTGCAGGAGGACCGGCCGGCCGCGGCCCGCCGCTTGGCCGACTTGAGCGGCGCGGTGGTGGTGCTGAAGGGCGCGCGCAGCGTGATCGCCCAGCCCACCGGCCAGATATGGATCAATCCCACCGGCAACACCCTACTGGCCTCGGGCGGCAGCGGCGACGTGCTGGCCGGCTTGATCGGAGGCCTCTTGGCCCAGGGCTGCGACGCCCTGGCCGCGGCCTGCGCCGGAGTTTTCGTGCACGGCCTGGCCGCGGACCTGGCCTCCCGGGATTTCGGCCGGCGCGGCATGGCCGCCGAGGAGTTGGCGGATTACTTGCCCGAGGCCTTCGCCGTCTTGGAATCGGAAGAGGGTTGCAGTGAGGAAGACCAGCCGGATGAATCAGCTTGAGGCTTGCGCGGAAACCCGGGCGATGGTAAATCCTGCAAATGAGCGCGCTGAACTGGCGCTGGCCTTAAAGGACGAGGAAGCAACCCTTGCTTTGGGCCGCGTGCTGGGGCGGACGCTGGCGGCGGGCGACGTGGTGCTCCTCACCGGCGAATTGGGCGCAGGCAAGACAGTGCTGGCCCGGGGCCTGGCCCGGGGCCTGGGAGTGGGGCCGGAATACACCATATCCTCGCCCAGCTTCACCTTGCTAAACGTTTACCCCGGGCGCGTCAGGTTCTACCACGCCGACCTCTACCGGCTGGAACCGGGCGAGGCCCTGGATTTGGAGCTTTTGGAAGAGGCGGCAGACGGTGTCCTGGCCGTGGAATGGGCCGAGCGCCTGGCCGAAACCTGGCCAGCGGCAAGCCTTGTGGTGGAGTTGGCCCTGGCTGAAGGCGACAGGCGGCGAGCGCGGCTCAAGGGGCCGGTTGAATTTATGGAGCGCATAAAGCGCATGATGGCTAACGCAAAGTAGGCTCTGGCATATGGCGCTCATTGTCCAGAAATACGGCGGCACCTCGGTGGGCAGCATCGAGCGCATCCGGTGCGTGGCCAAAAAGGTCAAGGTCCTGGCCGATGAGGGCAACCAACTGGTGGTGGTGCTTTCGGCCATGGCCGGCGAGACCGACCGGCTCCTCAAACTGGCGCAGGCGGTGCATCCCGATCCCGACGAGCGCGAGCTGGACGTGCTTTTGGCCACCGGCGAACAGCAGTCGGTGGCGCTTTTTTCCATTGCGGCCCACGCTATGGGCCTGGACGCCCATTCGCTCCTGGGCTTTCAGGCCGGGCTTTTGACCAACCAGCGCTACGGCAGGGCCCGCATAGAATTGGTGGACGCGCTGCGGGTGCACGAGCTTCTGGGCGAGGGCAAGGTGGTGGTGGTGGCCGGCTTCCAGGGCGTGGACGAGGACACCGGCGATTTGACCACCCTGGGCCGGGGCGGATCGGACACCACGGCCGTGGCCATGGCTGCGGCCCTCAAGGCCGATGTCTGCGAGATCTACACCGATGTGGAAGGCGTATACACCACCGATCCCAACATCGTGCCTGAGGCCCGCAAGCTGAAGCAAATATCATACGAAGAGATGCTGGAGATGGCCTCCTTGGGGGCCAAGGTGTTGGACATCCGTTCGGTGGAGTTCGCCGCCAAGTTCGGCGTGAGGATTCATGTCCGCTCCACTTTCAGCGACAGGGAGGGCACCATGGTGGTTCCCGAGGAACAAATCCAGGAACGGCTCATCATCAGCGGCGTGGCCTACAACAAGAACGAGGCCCGCATCACCATAAAGGGCGTGCCCGATCAGCCGGGCGTGGCCCACAAGGTCTTTACCCCAATCTCCGACGCCGGCATCGTGGTTGACGTGATCATCCAGAATACCGGCGTGGACGGCTCGACCGATCTCACCTTCACCGTGCCCAAGACCGACTACAAGAAGGCCATGGGGCTGCTTGCCACGGTGAGCCGGGAGATTGGCGCCAAGGAGGTTCTCGGCGATCCCAACATCGCCAAAGTATCAATTATCGGCATCGGCATGCGCAACCATGCTGGTGTGGCCACCAAGATGTTTGGCGCCTTGGCAAAAGAGGGCATCAACATCCAGACCATTAATACGAGCGAGATCAAGGTATCCTGCGTGATCGACGAGAAATACACGGAGCTTGCGGTGCGGACCCTGCACAAAGCCTTCGGTTTAGCCGAAGGACTGGAGCCCGCGTCCGAGGATATCTAGACCTAAGGCCACACTCCTCGAGCTGGATCAAAACCCAGCGGCATAAGCGGTTTGCATCAGCGGACGGGACCGGTCCAGCCTTTAAGAGGACCCGGCCAGTCCGGCAAAGGGAGTGTTTCAAGATGGCAAAACCTAAAGTACAGCTTTACGACACCACCTTACGCGACGGCACTCAAGCCGAGGGCTTTTCGCTCTCGGTGGATGACAAGTTAAAGGTGCTCAGCGCCCTGGACGGCCTGGGCATGCATTATATCGAGGGCGGCTGGCCGGGCTCCAACCCCCGCGACGAGGAGTTCTTCCAGCGCGCCAAGCAGATCAAGCTGAAAAACAGCGCCTTGGTGGCCTTCGGCTCCACCCATCATCCCAAGAAGAAGCCCGGCGACGACGCCAACCTGGCGGCGCTCTTGAACGCCGGGGCACAAGTCGTTGCATTAGTTGGGAAATCGTGGACAACTCACCTGCGACAGCAGCTCAAGATCAGCTTGGAGCGCAACCTGGCCATGGTGAGCGGCTCCGTAAAATTCATGGACAAGAAGGGACTCCGGGTCTTCTTCGACGCCGAGCATTTTTTCGACGGCTATAAGGATGACCCGGACTACGCTTTAGCCGTGTTGGACGCCGCCGCCGAAGCCGGAGCCGAGGCCCTGGTGCTTTGCGACACCAACGGCGGCAACCTGCCCGCCACCATAGCCGAGATCACCGCAAAGGTGGTTGCCAGGCACAAAGCGCTCACCATCGGCATCCACAGTCACAATGATTCCGAACTGGCCGTGGCCTGCAGCTTGGCTGCGGTGGCCGCCGGCGCCCGTCAAGTGCAAGGCACCATCGCTGGTTTTGGCGAGCGCTGCGGCAACGCTAATCTCTGCTCAATCATCCCCAACCTGCAGCTTAAGATGGGCTATTCCTGCCTGGCCAAGAGGCAGCTCAAGCAGCTGACCCGCACCACGCGCTATTTGTTTGAGCTCGCCAATATCCCGCCCGACCGCTATCTGCCCTACGTGGGTTCCGCGGCCTTCACCCACAAGGGCGGCCTGCACATCAGCGCGGTGGAAAAGGATCCGGTGCTCTATGAGCACGTGCCGCCCGAAGCGCTGGGCAATGAGCGGCGGCTTTTGGTAAGCGACCTGGCCGGCCGGGCCGCGGTGCTGGCCAAAGCCAAGATCTGGGGTATCGACCTGGATGGCAAGGAGGAGCAAACCCAAGCCATTCTGAAAGCGCTCAAGGATCGGGAAAACGAGGGGTTCCAGTACGAGGGCGCCGAGGCCAGCTTCGAGCTTCTCATGCACCGTGCCCGCGGCGCCAAGGCCCACTACTTCGACCTGGTGGGTTTCCGGGTCATGGACTACAAGGCGGCGGAGAATGATCCGCCTTTGGCCGAGGCCACGGTCAGGGTGCGGGTGGGCGACCAGGAGGAGCACACCGCCGCCAGCGGCGATGGTCCGGTGCACGCATTGGACCAAGCCATTAGGAAAGCTTTGGGGCGCTTCTTCCCGGTTCTGCAACAAGTGCGATTGGTGGATTACAAGGTGCGTGTGCTGACGGGCGCGGACGGAACCGCTGCCAAAGTTAGGGTTTTGATTGAGTCCTCGGACGGCAAAACCACCTGGGGCACGGTGGGAGTGAGCGAGGACGTTTTGGAGGCTTCCTGGCAAGCTTTGGGCGACTCCATTCGCTATAAATTGTATCAGGAGTCGCGGCGTAAATAGAAAAACCCTCGACCTGGGCCCATGCTTGCCCAGGCCGAGGTCCTGATGCTATTCTGTAGCATGCTTGAAACGCGGCCCGCCATTAGGGCGGGAGTTTCCGGCAGCGATAATATTCAGTCCTTGCCGCAAGTTGAGGGCGCGCTTAGCCGCTCCGGCGGCAGAGGACCGTAAATACCAGGCAGGGAGGGGTTTCATGTCCAACGGATTGGGAGTCACCGTAACCCAGCACCTCTTGAGCCAGCAGGAAAAGCAGGCCGGGGCAACTGGCGCGTTCACCCGCATGCTAAATGAGCTTATCCTTTCGGCCAAAATCATCAGCCGCGAGGTTACTAAAGCCGGGTTGGTGGAGATTCTCGGTTTCACTGGCGAGCGCAACGTGCAAGGAGAGCAAGTGCGCAAGCTTGATGAATTCGCCCATGACATTATCTGCCGTCGCATGGCCCAAAGCCGCTACATCTGCGTTATGGGTTCGGAAGAGGACGCCGACCCCATCGAGATGCCTGATGGCGTGGAAAGGGGCGAATACGTTCTGCTGTTCGATCCCCTGGACGGCTCATCCAACATCGACGCCAATGTTTCCATCGGCACCATATTCAGCATTCTGCGCAAGCAGTCCGCGGGGGTTGACTATCAGATGAG
>Ga0307423_1001040_pt1 | contig 17359 bp, 13 predicted proteins | sample SalMarWE160310MG_FD_202154 | JGI IMG/M metagenome (GOLD analysis project Ga0307423, IMG submission 202154) | Salt marsh sediment microbial communities from the Plum Island Ecosystem LTER, Massachusetts, United States - WE1603-10 | ecosystem: Environmental > Aquatic > Marine > Intertidal zone >...
TTCGGAGAGAAAAGGCAAGAGGCAACACCGTCCCCGCGACGCGATAGACTCTCCCGCACCGTGGACGACGCGACCAGAATTCCGAGACGACTCGTCATCATCGACGCAGCGAACTGCTTGTATCGCGCGTTCTTCGGGCTCCCTCCGCTGCGAGCGGCGGACGGTTTCCCCACCAACGCCGTCCTTGGCTTCGCAAAGATGCTCTCCAAGGTGATCCGGGAGGAGAAGCCCGACGCCGTCGCCGTCGTCTTCGACCCTCCCGGTGGCAGCTTCCGCAACGAGATCTATCCGGACTACAAGGCGACCCGGGACGCGCAGCCGGAAGACCTCTCGGCCCAGTTTCCCGTGGCCAGGGAGCTGGTGGAAGCTCATCGGATTCCCGTCCTCGAGGTCCCCGGCTTCGAGGCCGATGACGTGATTGCCACCCTGGTGAAGAATGCGCCCCCTGATGCCGAGGTGGCGATCGTCTCCACGGACAAGGATCTGATGCAGCTCGTCGACGAGCGCGTCTCCCTGATCGACACCATGAAGGGGACTCGGATCGGCCCCGCCGATGTGGAGACCCGCTTCGGTGTAGCGCCCGATCGGCTCCTGGATGCGCGCGCTCTCGCCGGTGATGCCAGCGACAACATTCCCGGCGTCCGGGGAATCGGCGAGAAGGGGGCCGCCCGCTTGATCTCGGAGTGGGGGGATCTCGAGACCCTTCTCGCGAGCGCCGAGAAGGTCAAGGCCAAGAAGGCCCGGGAGGCGCTCCTCCACCAGGCCGAGGAGGCACGTCTCTCCAAGCGTCTGGCCACGCTCCGCGACGACGTTCCGCTGGAGTGTCGGTTCGAGTCCCTGGCGCTGGGCCGGCAGGACGACGAAGCCCTGCGCGCTCTCTACCGTCGCCTGGGCTTCACTCAGCTCCTCGAGAGCCTGGGAGCGGATGAGGGAGCGGCCGATCAGCCAGCGGATCGGACCGCGGTCGAGACGGTGACCTGCCTCTCCGACCTGGAGAAGCTGGTTGCGCAGCTGGCCGAGCTGGATCGGATCGCGGTGGTGATGATCGGCGACGAGAAGAAGGGCGGCCTGGTGGATGAGCCCGCCGGGCTCTGCTTTGCCCTGACCGGCGATCGGGCAGCCTATCTTCCGATCGGCACGCCGACCCTCCTCGAGCGCGCCTGCATTCCCATGGACGAGGTGACGCCGTTGCTGCGGAGTCTTTTCGAATCCCCCGTCTCCCTCCCCTGGCTGAGCCGCGACAGCAAGCGGCTGCAGACCCTGCTCGGAGAGAGCGGGGTGCGCGCCAGGCTTCCCGACTTCGACCTCGAGCTGGCAGCCCATTTGCTCGACCCGGCGGGTCCGCACACCATCCAGGCCCTGGCGAGCCAGCATCTCGGCCGCAAGATCCGAAGCTGGGAGGAGGTGGCGGGACGAGGTGCCAAGGCGACTTCGGCGCAGGAGCTGGCTCCCGAGGTGGTGGCCGGATGGGGAGCCGAGGAGGTCTGTGCCCTCCGCGAGCTGGCACCGCGTCTGGCCCGGCGCCTGAAGGAAGACGGTCTGGAGCCGCTGTTCGAGGACGTGGAGCTTCCCCTCACGGCGGTTCTCTCCGGCATGGAGCGCGCGGGCGTGCGGGTCGACGAGGCCGTCCTCGCCGAGCTCTCCGATGAGTACGCGAGCGAGCTCTCTCGCATCGAGGGCCGGATCTTCGCCCTCGCCGGCGAGCGCTTCCAAGTGGGCTCGCCCAAGCAGCTCCAGCGCATCCTGTTCGAGAAGCTCAAGCTACCCGTCATCAAGAAGACCAAGACCGGCTACTCCACCGACGAGGGGGTGCTCGAGCAGCTCTCGGTCCACCACGAGTTGCCCGGCGAGGTGCTGGCCTACCGCAGGCTCGCGAAGCTCAAGAGCACCTACGTCGATGCCCTGCCTCGCCTGGTGGATCCGACCACGGGCCGGATCCATCCCACCTTCCACCAGTCCGGAGCGGCGACAGGGCGCCTCTCTTCCTCGCACCCGAACGTGCAGAACATCCCGATCCGGAGCCAGGAGGGCATCCGCATCCGGGAGGCCTTCGTCCCCGCGGAGGGCCAGCGACTGCTCTCGGCCGACTACTCCCAGGTGGAGCTCCGCATCCTCGCCCACTTCTCCCGGGACGAGAGTCTGATCGAGGCCTTTCGCTCCGGTGAGGACATCCACCAGCGCACGGCGGCCGAGGTCTCCGGCATCTCTCCCGAGCAGGTGACGGCCACTCAGCGGGCTCACGCCAAGGCCATCAATTTCGGGATCATCTACGGCTCCAGCGCCTTCGGCATCGCCAACCAGCTGGGCATCGCCCAGGCCGATGCCCAGAGTACGATCGATGCCTACTTCGCTCAGTACCGGGGGGTACGCTGCTTCCTCGACGCCACGGTGGAGACGGCGAAGCGCGACGGCTTCGTTCGCACCCTGCTGGGACGCCGCCGCTATCTGCCCGACCTGGTCTCTCGCAACCGGGTGCTGCGTCAGGCCGCGGAGCGGATGGCGGTCAACACGGTGATCCAGGGAACTGCCGCCGATCTGATCAAGAAGGCGATGGTGGAGGTGGCCCAGGTCCTGGAGGACCGGGAGCTCTCGGCCCGGATGATCCTCCAGGTGCACGATGAGCTGGTCTTCGAAGTCTCCGACGCCGAGGCGGAGCAGTTGGAGTCACTGGTCCGGGAACGGATGGAGTCGGTCTACGCACTGGAGGTTCCACTGGTCGTGGAGGTCGGTCTGGGCTCGAACTGGCGAAAGGCGCATTGATCCCCCGGGGGCCCCGAATAGCGGGTGTGCGCAGCACGTCGAATCCTGCGGGAGCACCGAGTGCGGATGGTGTGCAGCGGGGAGATGAAACGATCGCGAGTACGAGTGGGGCGATCACGGCACCGGATCTCGACGGGATCTCCGACGAGGAGGCGATCCGGGGAGTTCTCGCCGGCAATCGCGATGCCTTCGCGGTGCTCGTGGAGCGGTACCAAGGCAGGGCCTTTCGCCTGGCCCAGCGGGTGCTGCGCAACGAAGAGTCCGCTCGGGATGCGGTGCAGGACGCCTTCCTGAAGGCGTACAGCGCCCTTTCCCGATTCCAGGGCCGGTCGAGCTTCTACACCTGGCTCTACCGGCTGGTAATGAATCAATGCCTCGACATGAAACGCCGCGACAGGTCCGATCGCCAGGTGGGTTGGGAGGAGGACGGGAGTGGCGAGGGCAGCGCCGATTCGCTGCCGCCGCCGGAGGTAGACGGCGTGCGCTTTGCGCCAGCCGCCTCGATGATGCGGAAGCAGCTTCGCGAGCGGATCGCCGAGGCCATCGAGCGGCTACCCGAGGGTCCCCGCGAGACCCTGATCCTGCGCGAGGTGGAAGGGCTCAGCTATGCGGAGATCGCCGAGAGCCAGAACGTTCCCAAGGGAACGGTGATGAGCAGACTCCATTACGCGCGCAAGCAGCTTCAGACCTACCTGATCGAGATGGGAGTAGCGACCCGTGCTGACGCACGGGTGGGGGAAGAGCCGAAGTGAGCGCACGAGACAGAATCAACGAACAGCTCCAGGCCTACTACGATGGTGAGCTCCACGGCCTGGCCCGCTGGCGCGTCGAACGCAGGCTGGCCCGAGATCCGGCTGCGAGACAGGAGCTTCTCGCTTTCGAGGAGACGGGTCGGCTGCTCCGCGAGGTGGAGGGCGAGCAAGCCGCACCGGACCTCTGGGAGACGATCCGGTTACGGCTGCCGGCTCTCGATGCGCAGCGAGCCGAGCTGGAAGAAGCTGCTGGCTTGGCGCGGTCTCGGCTCTGGGCACTGTCTCCCTGGGTCGGCGTGGGCGTGGGCGTGGCGGCCGCGGTGCTGGCATTGGCGATCGGAGTCGAATGGGGCGATGCTTCCGTTCCCGGATCCGTGCGCTGGATCGACTCCGGAGGCAAGCCGCTGATGGTGCTCCAGGACGACAGCCAAGCGACGATCATCTGGGTGATCGAGGGAGAGACCGGGGATCTCTCGGGGAGGTCGGGTCGTGCGGTCATCTAGTCGACGCCGTCGGTGGCTGGTCGCGTCGCTAGTGGCTGCGTTGCCGCTGGCGGGGCCGGTGGTTGCCCAAGATTCCCGACCCATCGAATTCGACGTCACGGTGGTCCAAGTCTCCAGCGGCAAGGGAGGCGTCGAGGCCAGCGCCCGGGCTCAGCGGGTCGACCGCATCATCGGTCAACAGATCAAGTACGAGTCGCTCAAGGTGCTCGACTTCAGGCGCCGGCAGGTACAGCTCAACCAGATCGGCAGCGTGACTCTGCCCGGCGGCAAGCGCTTCCGCTTCCGACCGATGGATCTCAGTGATGAGGGGGTGCTGGTGGCAGTGGACGTGGAGCGGTCGGCCCGGGGCGACTTCCGGATTCCCAGGCGGAAGCCATTCGTGTTCGGTGGGCAGCGCTACCGGGACGGCCAGCTGGTGATCCTGCTGGAGCCCAACTACTGAGACGACCCGCGGGGTAGAGAATCCGCGAATTTCTCGGAGCTCCCGCTGCCACATTTGGCCGGATCCGACCACCTAAGGGGAGAAAGCCAAATATCCCCTTCCCAGGGAGGCCCGGAGCTGATTCGTCAGCTCCGGGCTCTTTCATTCTGGGGTAGTCCAAGCGGTTCCCCGCGGGGTTCATCGCTCCCGCGCTCCTGCCCGGAGGGGGGCGCGATTGCCGCCACCGAAGGGCGAGCCAGCATCGCTCTCGAGGACGTTCTTTGTTCCACCTGGGCGGAACAGGTAGGCTGCCCGCGGAAGATCCCCAGGTCGTCAGGCAGGGCGGCATTTCACAGGAGGCAAGGCGAGCGAGATGAGTATGCAGCTTCCGAAGCAGGGAATCGGGCGCGGTGAGCTCTTCGAGGACATGCGCAAGCGGAAGGAGCAGGACGCCGACTGGCACGGCGGCCGGACCTTCAGCCTCATCTATCCGGTCAGTGACGAGGTGGACGGCATCCTCGCCGAGGCAAACAAGCTCTACATGTTCGAGAACGCGCTCAATCCCTTCCGCTTCCCGAGCCTTCGCCAGATGGAAGTGGATGTGGTCTCGATGGTGGCGGGGCTCCTGAATGCGCCGGACGGCGCAGACGGCTGCATGACCTCCGGTGGAACCGAGAGCATTCTGATGGCGGTGATGGCGGCCCGGAATCGGGCGCGCGCGGAGCGAGGCGTCACCGAGCCCGAGCTCCTGGCTCCCGTCACCGCGCACCCCGCCTTCGCCAAGGCCGCAAAGTATCTCGGGCTCAGTCACCGCCAGATTCCCATCGGTGCGGATCTGCGGGCGGACGTGAAGGCGGCCGAGAGCATGATCGGCGAGCAGACCGCGCTGGTGGTGGGATCTGCGCCGAACTACCCCTTCGGGACCGTCGACCCGATCCCCGAGCTGGCTGGCCTCGCCGCCGAGCGGGGTATCTCCTTTCACACCGATTCGTGTCTAGGGAGCTTCCTCTTGCCCTTCCTGGAGCGGCTCGGTCATCCGGTTCCGCCTTTCGATTTCCGCGTCCCCGGTGTCACCACTATGTCCGCAGACGTCCACAAGTACGGCTACTGCACCAAGGGCGCCTCCGTCGTGCTCCACCGGGATGGATCCCATCTCAAGCAGTATCAGCTCTTCATGTACTCGGACTGGCCCGGCGGGATCTACGGCTCGTTCTCGATGGCGGGGGCGCGCCCGGCCGCGCCGATCGCCGCGGCCTGGGCGATCATGCGCTACCTGGGCGAGGAGGGGTATCTGCGACTGGCGGCAGATCTCCTCGCCACCACCGAGAAGATCCGCTCCGGGATCGACGCGACCGACGGACTCCGCGTGATCGGAGAGCCCGTGATGAGCGTCTTCTCCTTCACCGCAGACGGGCTCGACATCGGCGCCATCGGCGACGTCATGGACGATCGCGGTTGGAACCTCGATCGTCAGACGCCCCCCGATGCTCTTCACATGATGCTGAGCCCCAAGCACGGCAGCGTGGCGGATCGCTTCATCGAGGACCTGCGCGAAGCCGTCGAGCGGCACGGTACCTCCCGAGGGGTCGAGGCGCGCTACAGCTAGCCTGCCGTAACTGGTTTCAGTTCCCGCGCGTACTCGGGGGTAGAATGGAGACCGATCCCCGGGAGAGGCGTCGGTCGTCGAATATCCCTGGCACCACCGCCTGGGCGCCGCTTCTGATCGCGAGCCCCGGATTCGTGGCAGCGGTCTCGCCTGGTTCGAACGGAGATCCCGGTTACGCTTGGGGTTCTGCGAGAGAACCGGGCGAGGTCGGATGGAAGGCGAGGCGCCGAGACGGGAGGATCGTACAGAGCGCTGGCGAGCTTGGATGGCGGCCGCCCAGCAGGGGGACGCCGACGCCTACCAGAGGCTCCTGACCGAACTGCTCCCCTTCGTCAGCGGCATCGTGCGGGGGCGCGTGGGTGACGACCCGGTCGCGGAGGACATCGTGCAAGAGGTGCTGCTCTCGATCCACACCGCTCGGCACACCTTCCGACCCGAGCGACCCCTCGAGCCCTGGGTTCGCACCATCGCCCGCAACGCCGTGGTCGACTGGACACGGAGGCGGGCACGTGCTCGGGGACGGGAGTCCGGCGTGGATGCAGCGGACCTGGCGGCTCCGGATCCGAACGGTGCCCACACGCCTCTGTCACCAGGGGTGGAGCGTGCGCTCTCCTCTCTTCCGGAAGCTCAGAGACAGGCCGTCGTGATGCTGAAGCTGGAGGGCCTCACAGTGGCGGAAGCCGCGGAAAGGGCCGGAACGACTCCAGGTGCCCTCAAGCTGCGCGCACATCGGGGCTATCGCGCACTGCGCGACCTGTTCGGGAGGGAACTCGTGTGAGCGGCCATCAGACTCTGATCCGAGAGTTGGCCCGGGATCTCGAGCCCGTCCAGCCGATTCCGCGGATCCGAACCGTGATGGCAGGGGTGATCGCGCTCTGGTTCGCAGTGGCCGCCATTGGCCTCACCGTGCTGGGGCTGCGTCCGGATCTCGCGGAGGCGATGATCGGCGTGCGTGGCGTCGCGGCCGTCGTCGCCGGCCTGGGACTGGCGGGCCTGGGTGGAGTCGCCGCCGCCCTCGCCATGGGTGTCCCGGGGCGCGAAGTCCTTGCGCGGGCTGCCCTGGTGCTCGCGGTCTTCGGCATGGTGGTCGCCGTGGGGGTCGGGACTCTGCTGTTCGCGATGAGTCCCGTGACCGAGGCGCGAGTTCCCTGGAGCGGTGATCTCGCCTGCCTCACCGTGGCCGTCCTGGTCGGGCTTCTCCCCGCGGTGGGGGTGGTCTGGTTCGCCGGACGGGCCTTGCCCTTCCGCCCGGTCATCGCTGTGCTGGCGACAGCGGCGGGGACGGTGGCCCTCGGCGCCGTTACCGCCGAGGCGAGCTGCCCCCACTCGGAGATGCGGCACCTCCTGGTGGCGCACGCGCTGGCGCCGGTCTTCGGCGTGTTGCTGCTGACCCTTCCGCTGCTGGTAGCCCTGAAGCGGTTCGCGCGCTCCAGTCAGGGTTTGGATTCGCCTTCTTCTCGATTGCTCGACGATTCCGAACCCAGTCCGTAGCCCTCCAGGTCCTCCGCGCTGGCGACGTCCGAGTCGGATCGTTCCTTCTCTTTCTGCCCGCGCGTCTCCCGCTTCATCGCCGCCTTCTCAGCCTTCTTGCGCTCGCGCTGGCGCTTGAGCACAGACATCTTGCTTTTCTTTGCCATGGCGTCTTCCGATACCCGCTGACCGCGCGGCCTGCATTCAGGGGCGCCGCCTCGCCCGGGCGAGGCCGGTGTCTAGATCGGGGCGCGATCCGTCTCCGTCTGACCGGACCGCCCGAGACCCTCCAGCGGATCCGGGTTGCCGGCACTGCTACGGAGATCGAATCCGCTAATAGCGGTCGCGTCCCCCTCCAGGGCCCCCACGGCCTCCGCCCCCGCGGCCTCCGCCCCCGCGACCTCCGCCTCCGCGGCGATCGTGCGCTTCGTCCACCCTGATGTTGCGGCCGCCGAGGTCTTTACCGTCCAGTGCCTGTCTAGCGGCATCGGCACCGGAGGCTTCCATCTCGATGAATGCAAAGCCCCTGGGGCGGCCGGTCTCGCGATCGGTGATCACGTTGACCGACTCGACGGTTCCGTGTTGCCCGAACACTTCTCTGAGTTCTTCCTCGGTGGCGCTGAAGGGAAGGTTTCCGACGTACAGCTTCTTCGTCAATTCGGTTTCTCTCCTCGCGACCCAGGTGGTGCCTTCCTCGGGCGCGAGAATCGCCGAAATCCAGATCGGACCGTCCAACCGTGGGATCCCGTGCGAAACTGACAGTTGCCTCGCTCGGCTTGGCTCGAAGCTGCAGCTCGGGCTGGCCGGGCTAGGTGAGAAAGGCAGACCCGATTGGAAACACCAAGAGACGGGAAGGACCCGAGTTCTGTGCGCCGATCAAAAAATGCCCCTCGGCGACAGCTTAACAGAGGAACCGAGCTGGTTGTGCGAGATTCGGCGCGATGGACCTCCACTTAACCGTGGTCTAATCCCCACGCCACTGATCCCGACCTGGGTTGCCCGCTTCGAGGATCCCGGCCTTTCTGGCATCGCGCGCGAGACCGTCTACGAAAGTGCCAGCCACCAGCAGAGCGGAATCGAGGCGATGGAGGCCGCGGCCAGGCCCCACTGGACCAGGGCGCCCGGCGGTCGGGAAAGGGCCAGTGCGACGAGGCTCCCGAGAACTCCCCCCACCAAGAGCCCGAACAGGTGTGCCCCGAAGTCCACGCGCTCCCCAGCTGTTCCCAGCATCGCCAAGAGCGCGAGAGCGGCGGCGACGGGCGCCCAGGAGCGGCGGCCGCGGGCCCCGCGCCGCCTGCGGCGAACCAGCCCGACTCCGCCGAGAACTCCCACCGCGCCGAAGACGGCCGTAGAGGCTCCGACGGAGACGTGGAGGTCACCGCGAAAGCAGGCGTTCAGGAGATTGCCACCGGCGCCGGCTGCGAGCACCAGGGCGCAGCCCAGACCCTGGCCCCAGCTGCGGCACACCGCCGTCACGAAGAGCGCTCCAGCGATGGCGTTGGCCATGGCGTGGGCGAAATCGGCGTGGAGGGTGAGCGCGGTGACGCTGCGCCACACCTCCCCGAGAAGAATCTGTCGGGAATCCGCGCTGCCCCGTTCGAACCAGATCGCCCCCTCGCTCCAGGGACCGGTGACCAGAAAGAATGCTAGCAGCCCTATCGAGGCCGCGAACCCGGCGACCAGCTGACCGGAGACCACGGGCTCGGCGGGGGGAAGCTCCGGGCGGCGGTTCTCGCGCGCATAGGCGGCGAGGATCTGCGCCGCTGGCTCCTCCTGACGCGCCGGGACCCGGAGGGCGTATGCACCCCGCTCGCGCACCACGGTTGGGGCGAGGCCTTCGGCGAGCAGCACCAGGGCCCACTCGTCGGCGAGCCTGCGGGTGGCTGCGACCTTGGGCCAGCCTTCGTCGTCCATCTCGGGTCAGTCGCAGCCAGGCCGCGTGGTGGCGGCCACCTGCGCCAGGAGCGCCTCGTCGACATTTCCACCGCTCAACAGCACGCCGCATCGTCCCTGTCCTTCTCGAAGCGCGAGCGCCAGCGATGCGGCTCCCGAGGGCTCGAGGACCAACCGAAGCTTGTGGAGCGCGAAGCGCATGGCGTCGAGCATCTCGGTGTCGGACACCAGCTCCACCCTCGAGAGGAGCTTCTTCAGCACCGTCCAGGTCCAGGCACCGGGTGTCCTCACGCGCAGGCCGTCGGCGATGGTGCGCGGCGCTGGAATCTTGTGGCGCTCGCCGGTGGCGAGGCTCAGCTGGGTATCGTTGGCATCCTCCGGCTCGACACCCACGATCTCGGCGCTCGGCGCCAGGGCGTTCACGACCACCGCGCAGCCGGACATCAGGCCGCCGCCACTCAGCGGGGCGTAGAAGCGGTCGATCGAACCCGCATCCTCGAGGAGTTCCAGAGCCGCGGTACCCTGGCCGGCTGCGATGCGCGGGTCGTCAAAGGGCGGCACGGGGAGCAGGCCGCGCTCTTCCGCCAGCTCTTGGGCGCGTTGCGCTCGCTCGTCGCTGTCCGGTCCGACGATGATCACCTCCGCTCCGTCGGCCTCGGTGCGTTCCCGCTTCCGGGGCGGGGCGTCCGAGGGCATCACGATCACCGCGGGGATGCCCAGTACCGCGGCGGCCCGCGCGACTGCCTGAGCGTGGTTGCCCGAGGAATGCGCCACCACTCCCGGGCAGCCCTCCGGAAGCTGGAGCATCAGGTTGAACGCCCCCCGGAGCTTGAAGGCTCCCGTGGGCTGGAGGGACTCGGGCTTGAGGAACAACTCACAATCCCGCCGCAGCGGGTAGCGGAGGAGCGGGGTGCGGACCACGTAGGGGGCGATCCGCTCGGCGGCTTCCCGGACCGCGTCGATGCGCAGCACACGGTGCTCCAACTCTGCTGCCACGGAGGCTCCCCCGGCGATCTCGGTACGCTACCTGGTGAGAAAGGCAGGCTAACCCGCGAACACTCGTCTCCGCTGCACTCGTCCGGGGGCTTGGGAACCGGCCGAGGCGAGGACGGATTCGACGGCCCGCTCGAGAGGGTCGCCGGTGCAGAGCTTCTCTGCCAGCTCCCGGGCCCGATCGGTGAGGAACTCGTTCTCCAGGCTGGCCGAGATCAGCGCGGCCAGCCTGGCGGAGGAGAGCTTGGTGCGTGGGAGCGGCGGCGGTGCGACACCCAGCAGGTGCACGCGATGCGCCCAGTAGTACTGATCCAGGAGGTGGGGAATCACGATCTGCGGGGCCCCCGACCGGGCTGCCGTGGTGGTGGTGCCGGCGCCGCCGTGGTGGACCACCGCGGCGACCTTGGAGAAGACGTTCGCGTGGGGGAGGGAGCCGGCGCCGAAGATGAAATCGGGAAGCGGGCCGTCGCCCAGACCGGCCCAGCCCCTCGAGAGAATCGCTCTGCACCCGGCCCGCTCGACGGCGCCGACCAGGAGGCGCGTGGTTCCGGCGGGATCCGAGTCCATCATGCTGCCAAAGCCCAGGTACACGGGAGGCGGTCCGGCCTGCAGGAAGGATTCGAGCTTGAGGGGCAGGGGCGTCTCGTCTGCGGGGAGCAGGTAGCCGACTTGGTCCACCTGCACCGGGGCGTCGTCGGGCGCGGGAGCCAGTGCCTCGTCGGTCGCCAGGAGAATCCGTTCGGTGGTCAGATAGCGATAGGTGTCCGTCACGGGGCCGAGGCCGAGTGCCGTACGGTGGCGGTTGAGATCGCGCCGCAGCAGGTGATCCTGAAGCCGCAAGAAGCCACCCCACGCAAGCCGATTCACCCAGCGAGGGAGCGACTGATTGGGTACCACTGCGGGAGGGTAATCGGCGGAGCGAAGCAAGGCCGGGCAGTAGGCGATGGGGAGATAGGGGATCCCCCAGGCCTCGGAGACGGAAGGCCCGGCGAGCTGGACGCCGCCTCCGATGATCATGTCGGCGCCGGCCGCGGCCCTGGGCAAGGTTTCGAACTGCTCTCCCAGGACCCGCTGAAACACCCGCTTCGACTGCAGCGCCCAGACCACGGCTCCGCGGTGGAGCGTATCGGCGTTCTCCGCGAGCAGACCGTGGATGTCGGTTCCCAGGGGCCGGAACTCGAGCCCGCGCTCTTCTACCAGGCGGCTCAGATCGGGAGGGGCGCACACCACTGCCTCGTGTCCGCGCTCGACCAGGCGCGCCGCCAGGCCCACCAGAGGCTGTACGTCTCCTTGCGAGCCCTCTGCGGCCAGCGCGAATCGCATCGAGGTTCCTCGTCTTGATGGTCCTTCTGCACATCGATCGGTCTAGATGTAGGCTTTAGGCCCCATCTGTACGCAGAGCCTGAAATCCCCAGGGGGGCATCGGCTGTCCTGCTTGGCTCTCAGCGGACTTGATCGAGGAAGATGGGCGAGGACCAGGCGCGCTCTTCGACCGGGGCGAGGCAGTCCTCGTCGAAGGGTGTGCGGTAGTCGCCGTAGCAGGGGCTGGTGCGCACCACGTTGCCCTCCACATCGAATTCGGCGCGCAGGTTCGCCCCGTTGATGGCCGGCGTTGCTTCCTGGATGGCCCGAGCGTAGTAGAGCACATCGCGGTCGGACTCCGCGTAGTCGGGATCCTCGAAGCGGACCACGCAGCCGTCCTCTCGCGGCTCGCACTCGAAGCGCTTCCACGGATCCTCGATCAGGTTCTTCACGTCCTCCCCGCCGTACGCCTGGGGGTGGATGCGGATCACCTCGATGGCGACGATGGGATGCCGCAGGTCGCTCGCGTAATAGCACTCGCCGCGACACAGCCGATCCAGGCGCTCGGGCGACAGCCCTCGGACGCTCTCCTCTGGGCAACCGTCCTTCTGGGCGAAGGCTCCCACTGCCCGCACCTCGAAGCGCGGGGTCTCGGAGAAGAAGAGGGACGATCCCATCGGGAGCGGGCCGTCGGGGCCGTTCAGCAGATCGAACCAGAGCAGGATGCGCGGGCCGCTGGTGCCGTAGACCTCGCGGCGCCCCAGGGCCTGCCAGATCGCCTCGCGGGTTCGTCCCTCCGCGTGCACGGCGACCAGCCCCCCTGGATACAGGAAGCTCGCCACGCGTTCCGTGTCGGCGGCCAGAAGGCTGCGCCCCGCGGGAACCGGCTGGGGAACTCGGGGGTCGACGTCTCCCCGCGACTGCATGCGGCGGGCGAGCTTGTCGTAGAACGCGGAGCGCGCTCCGGTCGCCTCGGTCATCATGCGTCTCTCGTACTGCTTGTAGCCGGTGCCGGGGCGGGCGGTGTGATTGTCGCTGGAGGCGACGAAGCCGTAGCGGAAGCGCAGCGGATCGCCGTCCGGCCCAGGCTCGTCGAAGTTGGAGAGCGCCATCGTGTACTGCACGGATTCCCGTGGGCGATAGCTGAAGGCCGGCTTGAAGCAGTCACGGCACTGCCCGCAGTCGAGCCAGTCCTCGCCGCGGGTGTCGGGGAAGAGGAGGTGGGGTGAGACGTTCGCCTGCAGCGCCAGGCGCTTCGCCTCCTCGACCCGCTCCTCACACTCCTGCTCCGAAAGGTCCCCGCAGCGCTCCCGCATGATCTCGCCGGCGCGCCAGCAGCAGGGCAGGTAGTCCGGAGTGGGAGGGGGGCAGACCGGAGCGCCGTCCGGGCCCAGCTCGAACTCGCGCCAGTCCCGGTACTCCTCGGAGCTCCCGTGGCCGGACATGATCTCGATCAGCCGCTGGCGCTCCGGATCGTGCTGGCTCGCGGTGAGCTGCTTGTCCATCGAGCTCCCCGGTGGTGTATAGAGACCCCATGTCGTGCCGTGGGGAATCACCTCGGCGTCATAGCCCCACTGGGCGAGCTTCTCGAAGAGCACCTCGGGAGTCGGCGCGTTCTCGAGGCAGTCGGGGGGAAGCTCGCGCGTGTTGACGCCCCGCTCGCATCGCTTCTGCTTGGAGAGCTCGTCCAGAAGCCACAGGAAATCGGCGTACTCACCCCAGTGGAGCGGATCGACGAAGCGCGCGGAGCTCGCCAGGCCGAGACCGGCGAAGAGCCCGGGGCCCTCGTCGGCGAGGGAGTTGATCGGCCGGGCCGGAAGCTCGTCGTCTCCGAGTCCGGGGAAGATCACGTTCTTGTGTCCATAATGGGTCTCCGGCGTGGGGCCCACCTGGGTCCATTCGAAGCCCAGGAAAGCGACCAGGTCGGGATCCGCCGGGTCTCCTCCGCGCTCGTTGCACTGCCGAACGCTCTCCTTCTCGAGCGTCCAGTGCAGGGGTGTGAGCGCCTCGGCGTGGTCCGTCAGCGCGAAGAAGTCGAGCGCCGAGCAGTAGCGGGCGAAGTCGCAGGCGTCGGCCGGCGGGTGCGCCCCCTCGCCCGCCAGCAGCGGGAGGGAGAACATGAAGGCGTCGGTCGAGTAGGTGGTGTGGACGTGGAGGTCGCCGAAGAGAATCCGCTTGACGGGGAGCGCGCGCTCGGCACCCGCCCGATCCGCGAGCCCCAGGGCGGCCTCTCGCTGAGCGAAGGCGGCGGCTTCCAGTGCCGCGTCGGGCCGGCGCGCTCCCTGGATCTCTCCCGGTGAGCGATCGCTGCCCCCGCAGGCCGGAATCCATAGCAGTAGGACGATCGAGGCGAGAGCGGCTCTCGGCGGCATGGGCGGTCCTTTCCTGGATCGAAGTGGAATGAGACCCGGGTCGAAGCGGCGGGATGCTACAGCCGTCGCTGAAGCATCGCACCTTCCGGGAACTGCGTGGCGGTCAGATGCCAGGCCACCAGCACCCCCTCGGTGATGCCGGGTCGCGGCGGCGACCACTTCGCCAGCCGCGCGGCCATCTCCCCGTCGCTGAGGGCCGCATCGACGCGCTTGTTCTCGCAGTCGATGGTGACGAGGTCGCCCTCCTCGAGGGCCGCGATCGGTCCGCCCAGCTGCGCCTCGGGAGAGACGTAGCCGACGCACAGCGCACCCTCGGTGGCGCCGCTGAAGCGGGAGTCGGTGACCACGGCGACATCGGTGAGGCCCAGCGTGCCGAGGAGGAGCGGGACGCGGAAGTTCTCGCTGAACCCGGGGCCGCCGCGCGGACCCTGGTAGCGAATCACCAGCACATCTCCTGAGTGGATCTTCCCTCCGAAGATCGCGAACATCGCCTCCCGCTGACCAGAGAACAGCTTCGCCGGGCCCGTGAATCGCTGATTCTGCCCCCCGCTGATCGTGTAGCGACACAGCGAACCGTCGGGGGCCAGGTTTCCGCGCAGCACCTTGATTCCACCGGTCGGGTAGATCGGTCGATCTGCGGGCAGGATGACCTCCTCGCGGCGCACCTCTGCGGCATCGACCAGGTCGCCCACGGTGGCTCCCGCGACGGTCGGACGCTCGAGGTGAAGCTTGTCTCGAATCCGCTTGAGGATCGCCATTGCGCCCCCGGCCTCGTGGATGTCGACGACGGTGAAGGGGCCGCTGGGGCGAATCGGGCAGTAGTAGGGCGTGTCGTCGCTCAGGAAATCGAAGGTGTCGATGTCGATGGCGAGGCGCATCCACTTGGCCAGCGACAGCAGGTGCAGGATGCCGTTGGTGCCGGCGGCGAGCGCCATGATCAATCGCGCCGCGTCCTCGATTGCCTCCGCCGTGACCAGATCGCTGAAGCGAAGCCCTTCCCGCACGAGCTGCACGATGCGGAAGCCCGTCTCCTTGGCCTGCCGGAGCTTCTCCATGTCGTTGCCCGGCGTGGTCGAAGCGCCGGGAAGGCAGAGGCCCATCACCTCCGTCGCCATCTGCACGGTGTTCGCCGTGGTTAGCTCCGGGCAGGCGCCGCAGCCGGTCACCCAGCTGCCCTCCATGTCGTGCATCTGCTCGCGCATCTGCTCGGAGTCGATCTTTCCCGACAGGTACTCGTTGATCAGGGTCAGCGCGACGTCGGTGGGAAACGCCGTCGGCTGACCGCGGAAGCTGCCCGGTCTGGCGGGGCCGCCGGGCAGGAAGATGGTGGGCAGGTTCAGCCGGGCCGCGCCCAGCCAGTGCCCCGGGACGATCTTGTCGCAGGTGCCGATGCACACCAGACCCTGCGCGTTGTAATTGCGCAGCTGGATCTCGACGCTGTCGGCGATCGCGTCGCGCTGCGGCAGGTCGTAGAGCATCACCTCGTCGTCGGTTCCGACGTCGCGGCAGTGTCCGGCGCACGGTGCGATCGTCGAGAACTCGATGGGTACGCCGCCGCCCAGCAGTACGCCCTCCTTGACGGCGTCACCGAGCTGCCGAAGGTGCATGTGGCCGAGCCCCACGTCCTGCGGACTGTTGGCGATCGCGATGGCGGGCCGTTCCAGCTCCGCGTCGATGTATCCGCTGGCCTTCCAGAAGAACCGGTCCGGTCGTAGCTCCGCGAATACCTCTGCCGACTTCGCCAGCCGCTCCGGATCGATCTTCTCGAACTTCTTCATGCTCCTTCTCCCTCGAGTTCATCTTCGAGATACGGGGCGACCAGGGCGTGGGTGTCGACTCGCGCGCCGATCCGCGCGCAGAGAAAGAAGGTCCCGGCGAGCTTGCGGTGCAGGAAGATCGTCTCCGGTGGCGGTGGGCGCATGAAGCCGTGCCGCACCACCAGATCGAAGCCGGCGTCGCGGGCGCGCGCGGCCAGCCGCGAGCCGCCGAAGTCGTAGACTCCGGGGTGGCGAAGGGGCTCCCCGAGCAGGATGATCAGGTCCGCCAGGGCCTTCGCCCTTCCCTCGGACTCGTCGCCTCCGAGATAGCCGATGGCGATGGCCGCCTGGCGGATTTCCTCGCCATCACGGCTGATCATGGCGCGACAAATCCGCCGGTAACGCTCCACGAATTCCGGGGGAAACTCCCTCGCCGCGCCGAAGTCCAGCAACACCAGTCGGCTCGTGTCGGTCTCGAAGAGATAGTTGGCGAAGTTGGGATCGGTCTGCATGAAGCCGAACTCGAAGAGCTCGCGAAACATCAGGCGCTGCAGGTGCTCGCCCGCGCGGTCGCGCCGGCTCTGCGGGTGATCGGGGCTGCGAAGATCTTCGATGGGGCGCCCCCACGCGCGCTCCATGGCCAGGACCCGCTTCGTCGTCAGGTCATCGTATACGCGTGGGACGCGGACTGCGGGATCGTCGGCCACCAGGCTCCGGTAGCGCTGCATGTGCTCCGCCTCGCACTGGTAGTCGGCCTCCTGCTTCAGCTGACGCTTCGCCTCGGCCACGATTCCCGAGATGTCGACCTCCACGGGCAGGATGCGCGTCATGCGCAGCAGACTGGCCAGGTTGTTCACGTCGCTGTCGATGCTGCGCGCCACACCGGGGTACTGGATCTTGAGGGCGACCTCGCGGCCGTCGGCCGTGACGGCCGGGTGGACCTGTCCGATGGAGGCCGCGGCGAGGGGATCGAAGTCGAACTCGCGGAAGCGCTTCTCCCAGCCCTTGCCGTAGGCGCGGCCGAGGACGCGCCGCACCTGTGAGGCCGGCATGGTGTCCGCCGTAGAGCGCAGCACGCCCAGCGCCTCGGCGAATTCGGGGGGCAGGAGATCGTCGCCCTCGAGGGAGAGCAGCTGGCCGAGCTTCATGGCCGCGCCACGCATCTGCGAGAGGCGGCGGGCCAGCTTCCTGGCGCGCGGCGCGGAGAGGAAGATGCTGGCGGCGTCCATCGGGCCCGCGCCCACCAGGCGCTTGGCACCTTCGGCGAGCCCGCCCGCCGCAAACTCACCGGCCATCCAGCCCAGGCGCGCCAGGCGCTCCAGACGCCCAGTGGGCACTCTCGTCTGACGACGATTCTTCCGGCTCTCGGTCACCTGGAGATCGTATCGGAACTGCCCGGATCCGGCGTCCGAGTGGTTCTTCTCATTGCCGCGCGAGCCTGGCAGAATGGCGGCCCGTCGGATTCCACCGGGGCTCTCTGAGTCCCGTCCAGTCGGAGGAGGAGAGGCGGAGATGTTTCCGGGAACCCAC
>Ga0307423_1001041_pt1 | contig 17358 bp, 17 predicted proteins | sample SalMarWE160310MG_FD_202154 | JGI IMG/M metagenome (GOLD analysis project Ga0307423, IMG submission 202154) | Salt marsh sediment microbial communities from the Plum Island Ecosystem LTER, Massachusetts, United States - WE1603-10 | ecosystem: Environmental > Aquatic > Marine > Intertidal zone >...
AGGGGTACTCCATCGATCAGGCGAGGGAGGTGATGCAGGCGCTGACCGGAGAGATCGAGTTCATCGAGCAGCCCGTCGACGCCGGCGACCTCGACGGCCTCGTCGCCCTCGCGGCGGAGGCCGTGGTGCCGGTGATGGCGGATGAAGCGGTGCTGGGGCCCGACCAGGCCCACGAGCTGATGGACCGCGGCCTGCGACTCCTGTGCGTCAAGCTGATGAAGAGCGGCGGCATCTCCGCCGCCGCGCGGCTCTGCGATCTCGCGCAGGAGCGCGGTGCCCGCGTCATGATCGGCTGCATGGACGAGCTGCCGATTTCGCTGGCGGGTGCGGCGCACCTGGCGCTCTCCCATCCCGCGGTTGCCTACGCGGATCTGGACGGCCACATCGGCATGCGGCAAAGCGTGGCGAGCGGCGGGCTCGAGATCCGCAGCGGCAGGGTTTCCGTCACCGGTGCGCCCGGCCTCGGCGTGCAGGTCGACGAGCGCCAGCTCGACGAGTTTCGGATCTTCTGAGGCTGACCTCAAGCCCCCGGGCCGAGCGTATCTTCTGCCCCCGCCGTGTCTTCGGTCTTCCTCTCCATCGTGATCCCGGTGAAGCCGTAGAAGATCGAGACGATCGGAGTCAGCAGGTTGAGGAAGGCATACGGCAGGTATGCCAGCGGGTAGACGCCCAGCGTGGCCCACATGAAGGCGCCACAGCTGTTCCACGGGATGAGCGGTGAGGTCAGGGTTCCCGAGTCTTCCAGGACTCGGGAGAGATTCTTCGGGTGGAGTCCCCGCTTGTCGAAGGCGTTCTTGTACATCCGGCCCGGAATCACGATCGATATGTACTGATCCGAGGCCAGGGCGTTCATTGCGATGCAGCTCGCGACGGTGGTCGCCACCAGCGAGCCGGTTCCCTTGACCATCGCGAGCAGCGATGCGGCGATGACCTCGAGCATGCCCGTGCGCTCCATGATCCCGCCGAAGGAGAGGGCGCAGAGGATCAGGGCGACGGTCTCCATCATGCTCATCAGGCCGCCCCGGGTGAGGAGGTCGTCCACCTCGGCGACTCCCGTGGCCGAGACGTAGCCTGAGTGGGCGGCCTGGATCACGTCGGCGAGCGAGCTCGATTGAGTCGCGATCGCGCAGATACCTCCGATCAGCGTCCCTCCCAGCAGCGCTGGCAGTGGCGGGACGCGCTTTACGACCATCGCGATGACCAGGACCGGGGGGAGCAGGAGCAGGGGATGGATGGTGAAGTTGGCGTCCATCGTCTCCAGCATGGCTCCGATCTGCCGAGCTTCCAGTGTGCCGCCCGCGTACTGCATCCCGATCACCGCGTAGAGGATCAGGGCGATCACGAATCCCGGTGCGGTCGTGTAGACCATGTGCCGGATGTGGGAGAAGAGGTCGGTTCCCGCCACCGCCGGCGCCAGATTCGTGGTGTCCGAGAGGGGCGACATCTTGTCGCCGAAGTAGGCTCCGGAGATGATGGCGCCCGCCACCATGGGGAGAGGGATTCCCAGCGCGGCGCCCACACCGATCAGGGACAGCCCGACGGTACCGGCCGTCGACCATGAGGATCCCGTGCCCAGCGATACGATCGAGCAGATGAGCATCGTCGCGACCAGGAAGTTGCCGGGGGAGAGGATCTTCAGTCCGTAGAAGATCATCGCCGGCACCACGCCACCCAGGATCCACGTCCCGATCATGGTGCCGACGACCATCAGGATGAGGATCGCGCCCATGGCGAGGTGGATGCCGTGTGTCATTCCGGCATGGACGTCCTTCCAGGGGATGCCGTGAAACACCGCCACGACTCCGGCCACGGCCGCCGCAGCGATCAGGGGTATGTGCGGCGTGAGTCCGTACACGCTGATCGCCAGGACGAGCGCGCCGATCAGGAAGACCACGGGGACGAGAGCAACACCCAGGCGGATCGGCCCTTGATCCTGAGGATCGGTCATTCGGATGGGCTCTCCTGTCGGTCCTCGGCCGCCGGCCAGCTTCGCACTGGTTGGTGGAGAGGGGCCCGCAGGATACCATCAGGAGGTACCGAGCACAGGCTTCGGTTGGACCTGGACGAGAGCCTGGAGGGAGGAAGCGATGAGGGAGTTTCGCGGGAAGCTCGCCGTGATCACCGGAGTCGGGACCGGCATCGGCCGCGAGCTGGCGTGCCAGCTGGCGACGGAAGGCTGCCACCTGGCGACCTGTGACATATCCGTCGAAAACATGATGGAGACGAAGCAGGCATGCCAGGAGCTCGCGCCGGCGGACACGCGCATCAGCGCCCATCAGTGCGATGTCTCGGACGAGGTCCAGGTGGTCGCCTTCCGCGATGCCGTGTTGCGAGAGCACCGGACGGGTCACATCCATCTGCTCTTCAGCAACGCGGGCATCGGGGGCGGTGGCAGCTTTCTCCTCGACGACCGCGCCGACTGGGACAAGACCTTCGGCGTCTGCTGGTTCGGCGTCTACTACTGCGCACGCGCCTTCCTGCCTCTGCTGGTCGCCAGCTCGGAGGGGTACATCGTCAACATCAGCAGCGTCAACGGCTTCTGGGCGACGCTAGGACCGGGCGTTCCCCATACGGCGTACAGCGCGGCGAAATTCGCCGTCAAGGGATTCACGGAAGCGCTGCTGAACGATCTGCGGAGCTACGCTCCACATGTCAAGGCCGCGGTGGTGATGCCGGGACACATCGGCACCTCGATCGCTTTCAACACCCGTGCGGTGCTCGGCAAGCCCAGCGCAAAGAACATGGCGGCCGATGAGCTGGCGGAGCTCCGAGTGAGGCTGGAGCGTCAGGGAATCCCCACCAAGGAGATCGGCGACGAGCTGCTCAAGGGTCTCATCGAGCAGCGCATGCAGGACTTCCGCGACAAGGCTCCCACGAGCGCAGCAGAAGCGGCGACGATCATCCTGGATGGCGTTCGTAACGAGAGGTGGCGGATCCTGGTGGGAGAGGATGCGCAGGCTCTGGATCGGCGGGTGCGAGAGCATCCCGAGATGGCGTACGAGCCGTCCTTCCTCAGCGGAATTCAGGCGGAGGGATTCCTCACCGAGGCGGCTGCCGCCCTTCCCGGAGCGGAGTCACCACCGGACGCGGCCGGCTCCTAGCCCGCTTTTTCTCACCAGGTCGCCTGCGAGGGCGCCTCTGCGTCGGGCCGGCAGGGGGTTTCCTCGCCCTGGCAGGGGGTTTCACCGGAGATTGCCGCCAGCGAGCCTCCTTTGGCCTCAAGACCTCACCGCGGAGCGCCGATCCCGTCGTCTGAGTATGGGAGGGAGACCCGGTGCTCGTGGTGCTGCTGTCGACCGTTCTCTCGGTGCTCGCCTGTAGCTACGTCGGCCTTCGGATGCTCTCGCTGGCCAGGAGAACCGGGAAGCTCCCCGAGCTGGGCATGGGCCTGGGTCTCTCCGCATTCGCGCTCACACAGGTGAGCCGGCTGGTGCTCGGTGGGCTCGGCGATCGCCTCGACCCGGAGCTCATGCTCGGCGTGTACGTGTTCATGCAGGTCGTCTACCTGCTTTCCCAATTCGGGCTCTGCCTCTTCACCGTGGGCGCGTTCGGCTCCAGGAGCCACTGGCGCTGGGCGCTGGTGGTGGCGCTCGTCGCCCTTGGCGCGCTCAGCAGGACGATGATGGTGCAGGCGTGGGCGCCCCTGCTCCTGAGCGGTGCTCCCATCCAGATCGCCCAGTTCTGGGACATGGCGTCGGTCGCGAGCTTCGCCTTGGCCTTTGGCTGGATGGCTGTCGAATCGCTCCACTACCACGGGCTCTTGCGCCGCCGCCTGGCGCTGGGCCTCGCCGACCCCGTGGTGGTCAATCGGTTCTTCGTCTGGGGCGCGGGCGCCGCTACAACCTCGATCTTGGTTCTGCTTCTGCTGGGACTCTATCTCCAGGGGATCACGCTGATGGGGGACTCACTGGCGGCCTCGGTTCTGGTGACCCTCAGCGGCGTGGTGATGGCGGTGGTCCCGTGGCTCACCTTCGCTCCACCCAGCGCCTACCTGCGCTTCGTGCAGAGGCGCGCCGAGCGCAGCGGAATCGGTCAGGCCTGATTCCGAAACGTTCGAGTTCGCCGCTTGGTATGCGTGTGACTCGGGCGTGGTTCCATGGGGCGAGCTGAAGGCCAGGAACCGGGGATAGCCCCTGATCAGTCTGATGTACTCTCCGAGCAGGATTCTCCAGATGGCCGATCCTTTCGGGAGGGGCTGGCGCGCAGATGAAAGCGATTCAGACCGAGCGGCTGCTGCTGCGCCCGTGGAGGGACGCGGACCTCCACGCCTTCGCGGAGATGAATGCGGATGTGAGGGTGATGGAGCACTTCCCCTCGACCTCCTCGCGCGAGCAGAGCAAAGCCTCGATGGCCGGGATCCGCGGGCACTTCGATCAGCACGGCTATGGGTTCTGGGCGGTGGAGGTCAAGGGGGGTGACCCCTTCATCGGTTTCGTCGGGCTCGGCACGGTTTCCTTCGACGCCCACTTCACGCCCGCCGTCGAGATCGGGTGGCGCCTCGCACACGCGAGCTGGGGGCAGGGCTTCGCGAGCGAGGCCGCGAGGGCTTCGCTCCGCTTTGGATTCCTCGAGCTCGGGCTCGACGAAGTCGTCTCCTTCACGAACGCCGCCAATCACCGCTCCAGGGCCGTGATGGAGAGGATTGGCATGCATCACGTGGCCGTCGATGACTTCGATCATCCTCACGTCCCCGAAGGCCATCCCATGCGCCGTCACCTCCTCTATCGGCTCCGACGGTCGGAGTGGGCATCCGCGCGAGCGAGAGACGAGGGCGCATGACGACGGCCAGGAGAGGAGGCGGGCGACCGCTGCGTGGCGAGGTCAACAGTCGGGCACGTTCACCGCGAGACCGCCTTGGGACGTTTCCTTGTAGCGCCTGGACATGTCCAGCCCGGTCTGCCGCATGGTGGAAATGACCTGGTCCAGTGAAACGATGTGACGACCATCCCCACGCAGAGCCAGTCTGGCGGCATTGATCCCCTTGACGGCCCCCATCGCGTTGCGCTCGATACAGGGAATCTGCACCAGGCCGCCGACCGGGTCGCAGGTCAGCCCGAGGTTGTGCTCCATGCCGATCTCGGCCGCATTCTCGACCTGGGCATTGGATCCGCCAAACGCCGCTGCCAGGCCCGCCGCCGCCATCGAGCAAGCGACCCCTACCTCACCCTGGCAGCCCATCTCGGCGCCGGAGAGGGACGCGTTCTTCTTGTAGAGAATGCCGATGGAACCCGCCGTCAGGAGAAAACGGATCATCCCCTCGGTCGTCGGGGCGGTGGTGCACTCCAGGTAGTACTTCAGCACTGCCGGGATGATGCCGGCTGATCCGTTGGTAGGTGCGGTGACCACCCGACCACCGGCTGCGTTCTCCTCGCCGACGGCCATCGCCCAGACGTTGACCCAATCCAGGGCGTCCAATGGACCTCTCCCGGTCGAGGAGACCAGCTCACTGGCCAGACGAAGCGCCCGTCGCGGGACATGGAGCGCTCCGGGCAGCGCTCCCTCCGTCCGCAGCCCTCGTTGAATACACCCTTCCATGGTGGACCAGACGTACTGGCACCGCTGTCGGACGGCGAACTCGGGCTGCCAGGCGGCCTCGTTGGCCAGCGTGATGCCGGCAATATCCAGCCCCGTTCGCTCGCCGATGGCGAGGAGTTCGGCGGCCGAATCGAATGGGTAACGCGACCGGCCCGGACGTCCGTCTACCGCTCGGGTCTCGTCTCCGCCCTCGAGGATGAAACCGCCACCGATGGAATAGTACTCCCGCTGGAGCACCGCTCTACCCCGCGCATCGTTGGCGGTGAAACGCATGCCGTTTCCGTGCTCGGGCAGGAGCTGGTCGCCCTTCAAGACGAGGTCCCTGCTCTCGGCGAAATCGATGGTCTTGCCTCCCGCCAATCTCACCTGGCCCTCGGACCGGATCCGCTCCAGGGTGGCTCCGATGCTGTCGGGGTCGATCTCGTCCGGGAGGTGACCTTCCAGGCCCAGCAGAATCGCACCGTCGATGCAGTGACCGTGTCCCGTCAGTGCCAGAGAGCCGAACAGCTCGACGGAAAGCTGCTGCACGCTGTCTGTCTCTCCAGCCAACGCTGCCGCGAAGCGAGCCGCGGCTCGCATGGGTCCCATGGTATGGGAGCTCGAGGGCCCAATACCGATCTTGAAGATGTCGAAGATGCTGCTACTCATCGCATTGGCCTGATACGAAGAATGACGTCCGTGAGATCGAGGTGTTTGGACATGACCCAGCACTGCCACGCATATGAATGGACACGCCGCGACAAGCTCATCTACTTCCTCGCCCTGGCTCCTTTCCTCGTCGCCTTCGTGGGAGCGCTCGCCCTGATTGCGACGATATCGGTCTATTGGACGATCGCCTTGATCGCGCTCCATCTGCTCGGGAGCCTGTTTCAGGCCGGCTGTTGTATCGGGTGCCCTTATCGAGGGAGGTACTGCCCCGCCTTGTTCGGAATATTCCTGGCGAATGTATTCTCCGCGAGAGTCTACAAGAATCGCGAGTACGACCAGAAGTTCTTCAGCAGGAATGCGGCCCTCGCCGAGACGGTCGTGGCCATCATAGCGATTCTCTGTTGCGTCCTGCTCTTCAGGATCCACTGGACTCTCCCATTCGTCTTCCTGGCTCTCGGTGCGATCCACGTCTATCTCTTCTTCAGACGGCTCTGTCCGAAATGCGGCTACAATGAGACCTGTCCCGGCGGCCGGGCGGCGCTGAAGTGGAGGAAGAAGGCCGAGGGTTGGAGCCATGGCGAGCCTTAGGATCGCACTGCTGCAGATCGTCTCCTGCGGGATGGATCAGCAGGCAAACCTCCTGAAGGGGGAGCATCGCTGCCCGCTCGATACCGAGGCGGGGGCAGTGAAGATCGGGGCGATGATCTGGAGAGGCGAATGATCGAAGAGAAGATCCAGGAGATGTGGGCCAGGACGCGGAAGCTGATGGAAGAGGGGACGCTCGAAGATCACCTGCCGGAGCAGATGGCGTACTTCGCGCGAGAGGTATTGCCGCTGCTGGCTCTCCAGGGCTTCTTCAAGGGCGTTGGCAATCTCGATCAGGAGGCGGCGAGCACCGTATTGAGCGAGACGGGAAGGCTCTGTGGCGGCTTCACGCTCGCGAGCATGGGCGCGAGCGGCCTGGAGATCCCCACTGATGACGTCGATGCCTTCCTCGAGGCCCACGCGCAGACCGAAAGCGTTGCCAGTGGAGGGAGGTCGAAGCTCACGAGAGATGGCGATGCGGTCACGATCGTGATCGAGGGGGGTTGTGTGTGTCCGCTGGTCAAGACTCTGGAGATCGAGGCCAGTCCCAACCATTGTCATTGCACTGTCAGCCATCTAAAGCATCTCTACGAGACAGGTCTCGGCATGCCGGTGGAGGTGGAGCTGATGGAGACCTGTCTTCGCGGCGGAGACACCTGCACGATCCGGATCTCGTGGTGACTACGCCGCCAATAGCGGTAGACTCGCGGTGAGGGCCCACCTCGGTCGAGGCGAAGCTCCAGAGGAGGAGGCGGGATGAGGCGGGGAATGCTGATCGCCTGTACGGTCTTCACCGCGGTGTCGTGCGCTTCGACGGTGCCGCCGGTGGCCGAGACGGCGCTCGACTGGCAGACAGTGGCCGACGAAGGCGTGCCGGCCATCGTCACCCGGGACCCGGACGGAAGCGAGCGGGTGACGAAGCTCTGGCTCGTGGTCGTGGACGGAGAGGGTCTGATCCGCACGGGTGATACCCGATGGTTCCAGAACATCGAGCGCGATCCGAACGTGGTCTTTCGGATCGGCGGCTACGCCTATCCCCTTCGCGCCGAGCTGGTCACCGATTCGCCGCTCGAGAAGCGCGCCAACGCCGCCTTCCGCGAGAAGTACGGGTTTCAGGACTGGCTCATCCACCCGTTCGGAGAGCCCGACAAAAACGTGATACGACTCGTGCCACGCGAGTAGAAACCTTCATAGAGCGAGAGGATCAGCGAACCCATGACCCATCCCTTCCGTTTTGGCGTCCAGCTGCACGAGCTGCCCGCTGGCGACTGGCGCGACCGCGTGCGAAGGATCGAAGCTCTCGGTTACTCCTCCATCTTCTGGCCCGACCACTTCGGCACCCAGTGGGAGCCGGTAGCGGCGCTGGCGGCCGTCGCGGCAGCCACGGAGACCATCCGGGTGGGATCGCTGGTCTACGACGTGGATTACCGTCACCCGGTGGTGCTCGCCAAGGCGGCAGCGACGACCCACCTGCTCTCCGGAGGCCGCTTCGAGTTCGGAATCGGCGCCGGGTGGATGGAGTCGGATTACCTGGAGGCGGGGATTCCCTTTGACCGGCCGGGCCTGCGCATCCAGCGTCTCGAGGAGGCCCTGGCGATCATCCGGGGGATGTGGACGGAGGAGAAGACCAGCTTTGCGGGGAAGCAATACCGGACCGAGGCGGCCCAGCGGGCCGCGAACCTGCCGGAGGGCTCGGTGCCGTCCATCCTGATCGGCGGCGGTGGTCCCCGACTCCTGCGGCTGGCCGGGCGTCACGCCGACATCGTGGGCATCAGCGCGATGGTCGACCAGGGCAAGGTCGTTCCGGAGACGGCGCGGAATGTGACGCGGGACCGCGTGCTCGAGAAGATCGCCTGGGTAAGGAAGGCCGCGGAGCAGGCGGGCCGCGACCCCGAGGCCATCGAGTTCAATACGCTCACCTTCGTCTGCGCCATCACCGATGATCCAAAGCCGCTGCGCGAGATGGTCTCGGGCAACACCGGGATGAGCGCAGAAGAGGTGGCCAAGTGCCCGCTATTCCTGGTGGGTTCGGGCCCGGAGATCTGCGACCGCCTGGAGCAGCAGCGGAAGGAGAGCGGCATCAGCTATGTCGTGATCCAGGGGGGCGACTTCGATCTGGTGGAGCGCTTCGCCGCAGAGGTCGTAGCACCGCTCAGCGGGAAGTAGCCCGACCTTGCCATGCAGCCCGGTGGGCGAAGCCTGCGCTCGACGGAGCTGTGTCCTCAGTCGGAGAGACGCGCCATCTTCTCCACCAGTGACTCGATTCCCGGCGGGGGCATCGTCGAGGGATTCTGACCATCCATAATGTTCCTCACACGGTGCTCGATCATGTAGTTCCAGTCGGGGTGGGTCAGGATGTAGAAGCGCTCTTCGCGAATGGCGGAGAGCACCTGATCGCCCACGGTGCGAGAGGTGAGACCCTTGTCGATCTGCTCGCTGAACCACTCGTAGAAGATCTGCGACTGCGGATCCGTGGGCTCCGGTGAAGCGTCCGGCCGGTCGGCGGGACGGTTGCGCTCCGCGTCCATGATCTTCGTCGCCACGAAGCCGGGACAGAGCACCGAGACCTTCGTCTTGGCGCCGGCTCCCTCCAGCTCCAGGTAGAGGTGCTCGGAAAGCGCGACCACGCCGAACTTCGTCACGGCGTAGGATGCGATGTCTGCACCGGCGACCAGCCCCGCGATCGAAGCTGTATTCACGATGTGCGACTCGGATCCCTGCTCCAGCATGATCGGCACGAAGGAGCGCACGCCGTGGACGACACCCATCAGGTTGACGTCGATGGTCCACTTCCAGTCGTCGAGCGTGGTCTCCCAGCTGGATCCGGAGGCGACCGCGACTCCGGCGTTGTTGCAGAGCACGTGGACGGCCCCGAACCTCTTCAGCGACTCGTCGGCGAGCATCTGAACCTGCTCGGCTTTCGAGACGTCGGTCACCACGGCATGGACCTCAGCACCCTCGTTCCGGAGCGCGTCGGTGGTGTCGGTCAGCGCCTTCTCTTCGACATCGCTGAGCACCACCTTCATGCCCGCCGCGGCAAAGCTCTCGGCCATGCCGCGCCCGATGCCGCTGGCGGCGCCCGTGATCACCGCAACCTTGTCAGCCACGTCTCGCATCTCGCCTCCTCGTCCGAGCGGTTCCCGGCAGGGATGCCGGGAACCGCGAATGGTCCGACCAGAGGCTTCATCCTACCTCGCGTCCGGTGCGAGAGGCCACACCACCCCGGGGCCCGAAGCTGCCGATTCGCGTCGATGCCTTCGATCGCGCCTGGGCGGCGGCCACGTGGATCGCGAGCGGTGAGTGCCACTCAGGGGCTCGCCGCCATCGAAGCGAAACGGGCGACGGCGACCGCGGGCTGGCATACTCTCCGACGTGGCGATTCTGCACCGCTCTCTGGTCCTTTCCGCGCTGCTCGTCGGGGTTCTCGTCCTGGGCTCCGCTCTGGCCGGGGAGGAGCATCCGTGGCTCGTCGTCGACGCGCCGAGCGAGGCCGAATCGAAGGTGCAGCATGCGCTCCTCGAAGTGCGTGGCCACGGCGGCGAACGCCGCGGGAGTGGCCACGATGTGGTGATCGCGATCGACGTCTCCGAGAGCACCCTGGAGGACACGGGGATCGATCTGGATCGCGATGGACCGCTGGGCGGTTCCGATCCCGCCCTCCTGAGCTGGCTCGAGAGCCAGGCGGGCGACGAGTCTCTCGTGGAGCGGCTGCGTGACCGGCAGGACTTCGACGACACCGTTCTGGCCGCAGAGCTCGAAGCTGCCCGTGTTCTCTCTGAGCGCCTCGATCCCAACCGGTTTCGCGTGGCGATTGTGACCTTTGCCGAGGACGCTCACGTTTTGGCGCCCCTCGGAAGCTCTCGGTCACGCCTCGATCAGGCGCTTCGGGGCTTGCACCAGGACTTCTACCTGGAGCTCGCCGGAACGAACTTCGCAGCGGCCGTCGCGCTGGCCCACCAGATCCTCCGCCCGGAGCCAGGTGTCGCGGACGATCGGCTCCGCTCGATCGTCTTCCTCTCCGACGGGGCTCCCACCAGGCCGATCCACGGAGACCGGGCCGAGAGGTACGCTCTGACCGCGGCAATGGCCGCCGCTCTCGACGGGATCCACCTCTACGCCTTTGCCATCGGGCCCGAGGCCGAGGCCGGACTCCACGTCATGGAGCGCATGGCGGTCTGGTCCGGTGGACGTCTCGAGACCGTATCGCGTCCAGCTTCCGTGGTCTCCAGGCTGCGACAGCTCGACCTCGTGGGCATGGCCGAGGTCAGCGTCGTGAACGAGACCACGGGAGCGGAGGCGCGCGCCTTGCGCACCTTCCCGGACGGGAGCTTCGACGGCTTCGTCGAGCTGGCCGGCGGACGCAACCGTCTGCGCTTTGCCGCGCGAGGCATCGACGACGCGGTCTACCAGGTGGAGCGCTGGGTCACCTACGAGCAGCCGAACGGGCAGCCCGAGGTCTCCGCAGGGCCCGCGGGTTCCGAGGGTCCGGCTGAGGACGACCGCGTCAAGGAGCTCCGTCGCCGGACGGCCGAGATCGAGGCCTGGGCCGACCTCGAGCGAAGCCGGGAGCAACAGCGCAAGGAGCTGAAGCTGCGGGTCGAGGAGAAGGACGGCCTCTAGCGGCCTGCGTTCCCCTCACGCTGCTCGGGACTCAGATCTCCGGTGAGTTCCAGGGGCCGGACATCTTGGCGGCGGAGGCGAAGACGCCCCAGGAGCCGCAGCGATCGCAGTCCACATCATTGCCGTAGCAGCAGAATGGGGTGGTGAAGTGATCGCCCTCGATGTAGAGCGGCAGCATGGTCTGCATCATCGGGCAGTGGTCGGTGACCAGCTTGGCGGTGGCTGGCCGCATCAGCTCGAGGCTGCGGGTCGAGTTCCAGATGAAGCCCGGATAGCGGCGCTTCAGGTCGAAGACCAGGTCGATCACCGCCTCTCGCTCCTCGTTGCTATCCCAGGCTCGGGGCGAGACCTCTCCAGCGCGGGGCACGTAGAAGCTGAAGGTCAGGCCTGGGGCATTGGTCGGGAGCAGGTCGCGCACCAGCTCCTCGAGGTGGCCCTGATTCTCGCGGTGCGCCACGCACTGCACCACCACCTGGGAGCGGAAGTCCTCCGGGATCGCGGCGATCGTCTTCATGACCCGGTCGAAGACGCCCGGTCCGCGCACCGCATCGTTCACCTCCCGGGGGCCGTCCAGGGAGATGATGTAGGTGATGTCGGGTCCGAAGTCCTTGAGCGGGACCGTGCCATTGGTGGTGATGTGATTGCGTGGGAAGAGAGAGATGCCCTTCTCGACGGTGCGCCAGCGGAGCATGGGCTCCCCGCCCATCCACATCATGAAGCGAATTCCGTGCCGGTCCCGGAGACGTCGCAGCTCGGAGAGGAGACGCTCGGGCTTCATCTCACCTTCGGGCTGGTTCGGGTTCCCTTCCCGGAAGATGAAGCAATGCTGGCACTTGAGGTTGCAGTGATTCGTCACGTTCACCATGGCGCCCGGATAGAGGGGCGGCGGCTCCATGGTCAGCCGCCGGGATCCCAGAGATGCCGGGCGCGCCCCCGAGGTGGCTGAGGCCTGGGGGCCGCTGGGGGGCGTGGGGGGAGTGAAGTCCTTGGTCTTCATGTTCGGCTCCCGGCCGCTCCGGCCCAGAACTCTCCGCGGTTGCCCAGATGGGTGCGCAATTTCACTCATCGGGACCAACCCCGCAAATATAGCGATGATTCGCCACCGGTACGCGCTCTCGATTCGCAGGACCACCCCGAAGGCCGGGAATGGGTATGCTCGGGGCCACCGGAAGGGAGGAATCACGATGCCGTCGAAAGACGTCCTGTATCAGGTGGACGGTGCGATCGCCCTGGTGACACTGAACCGCCCGAAGTACCGCAACGCGCAGAGCTGGCCGCTACTCGATGCACTCGACGATGCCCTGGACCGCGCCGTGCGGGACGAGGCGGTGCGTGTCGTGCTGGTGCGCGGAGCGGGGGAGCACTTCTCCTCGGGCCACGACCTGGGGACGCCCGAGCAGCGGGCCGACTGGAAGGCGCGGGACATCCCCGAGGGCGGGATCCAGTTCTACGAAGCCTTTCGCAAATACAACCTCGATTACACGCTGAAATGGCGGAACCTCCCCAAGCCGACCATCGCCCTGGTGCAGGGCTACTGCATCTTCGGTGGCTGGATGATCGCAGCGGCCATGGACCTGGTGTTCGCCACGCCCGACGCGCGCTTCCTGGCCGGGTTGGTCGAGTACTTCTCGCTTCCCTGGGACATCCATCCGCGCAAGGCCAAGGAGCTCGTCTTCGAGAGCCGCTTCATCGACGCGGAGGAGGCGCGGGAGCTGGGCTTCGTGAACCGCATCTACCCGCCGGCGGATCTGGAGCGCGAGGCGCTGGCTTACGCACGTCGCGTCGCCGAGAACGGGCGCACGGCATTGCGCGTTTCGAAGCTCGCGATCAACAAGGCCCAGGACATCCAGGGCTACAGTGCGGCGATGGAGGCCGCCTTCGCCGACTATCTGGTGATGGCCCAATCCGGCGGCGGGGCCTTCCCTCGCGAGGGCGAGCGCCGCCTGGGTGCCGTCGACCTGGCCCTGCGCGGCCTGCGCGGGGAGCGGCCGGGCCTCGAACCCCGCTAGAACGCGGATCGATCGGACTGCGCTGTTCGGCCGTCAGCTTCAGCGGCTGGTTGGGTGGCCCATTCCGACGAGGTCGTCCCTAGTCGGAAGGGAAGATGGCCCTCCAGTCCTGCTTCATATCTACGACCGTCCAGCCGCGGGCCTTCGCTTCATCGAGGCCCTTGTCGAGGCGGCCAATGCTGGACTTTCTGTCGTAGGCCCATTCACGTTCGGCATCGGTGTGATGAACATAGAGGCAAAAGCTCTGGCTGCCGCCCGCCGCGACCCACTGGAGCATCTGCAAGTCGCCATCGGAATTTCCGAAGGCCGCGACGGGACGCCGGCCGATGTGTCGATTGATGCCGACCGGCTTTCCGGCCTTGTCATCGATGAAGTCGATCTCCGGCAGCCGGACGAGAACCGGCTTCCCATCGCGCAGCTCGTACTCTGTCTTGATGCTGCTTCCGATGACCTGCTCGGGGGGGATGCCGTATATTCTCTCCGTCCACGGGCGCATGAACTCGATCCCACCGCCCGAAGCAATGAAGGTCTTGAAATCGTTGGCCTGCAGGTAGGCCACGAGCTCGAGCATGGGCTGGTAGACCATCTCAGTGTAGCGCCTGGCCGTCTTCGGATGCCTCGCTGTGGCAATCCAATCCTGAACGATGCGCTCGAATTCCTCTGTGGTCATCCCTGCGTGCGAAGCCATCACGAGCTCGAGGAGCGCATGCTCGCCGCCTGCGATGACCGTGCTGAGATCCCCTTCGAGTGCGGCCTTGAACGGCTGCTTCTGCTCCCACTCGGGATGGAGTGGCGCAAGTGCCCTCACGCGGTCCAGCGCGAAGGCCAGCTGGACATACATCGGCTGCTCTGCCCAGAGCGTGCCATCGTTGTCGAAAGTGGCGATACGTTCCGCAGGCGCCACATAGTCCGGGCTTCCTTTCGTGGTCACTCTCGCAACAAAATCGATGACGGCGCTCCTTGCTGCGCCATCATTCCAGGAAGGCAACGCCGAGGTCTCAGCGATCGCCTGACCACCAATGCCGAGAGCGATCGCCAGCGCGAGTGTGGCCAGCAGCAATCGGTTCATTGCAGGAACTCCTTCCATCGGCACTGCTACCATCGGTCAGCGCCCTCCCTTTGGGCGGCGTTCGAGTGACTCACTCGAGGACCTTCCCGAGGCTCGCTCGGTCCTCGATCGAGTAACCGAGCCGCTCATAGAACGCAATGACCTCGGCGTTCGAGGATCGAACTTGCAGATTGAGCTTCGGACAGCCGAGCGCCTTCAACCTTGCTTCGGCTTCGCGCATCAGCTCCCGGCCGAGGCCGCGGCGCCGACAGCTGGAGCGAACGGCAAGATGATAGACCCAACCCCGATAGCCGTCGAACCCCGCGATGACGGTCCCGACGATATCCCCCTCGGACTCGCCAACGAGAAACAGCTCGCGCTGCACGCGGAGCTTACGACCGATCACGGCTCGGGGCTCGTTCCTCGACGGATCGTCCGCGAAGACCTCGCTCCATAGAGCAACGACCGAAGGCTCGTCATCCTCGAGAAAGGGCCGGACTCGAAGTGTGTTCCACGGCATGATTGGCTGACTACGCAAACGTTTATTTCCCTTCTCCGATCGCTGTCCAACGCTGAGCATACGCTGGGAACGGGTGGCGATGAACGAGGCGCCGGTTCGTCCGCTACATGCTCTTGTTGGGCGGCACGTTCTACAGTGGCTTCGACATGAACAGCACTCCGCCAGCCTCCGGCTGATACACTGCCTGCGCAAAGCCAGCCGCCTCGTACACCCGCCTCGCGCGACGGTTGTTCTCCTGCACTTCAAGGGTCAGCCTGCAGCAACCCATCGTCCGGCCCTTGAGCGCAATGGCATCGAGGAGCCGACGCCCCACCCCCAGCCCCCGGTGCTCCGACCGAACGGCAAGGTCATGGATGTTGATGAGCGGCCTGGCTGCGAAGGTTGCGAAGCCAAGGAAGCAGATGGCGAGCCCCACCGGTTCATCGCTCCAATAGGCCAGAAACACGATGGTTGTCGGATGGCCGCGAAGGCCGGGTATCAGGCGGCGCCTGGCATCAGCCGGGAGCGGTGCCCCGTTCCCCATGGGATCTCGGGCGTAGGTATCCAGGAGCTCCAAGGTGGCTTCCTGGTGCGCGGGGCGGCTCAGGTCCGCCTCAACGACCTCGACTGCCTCGATCTCCACCGACCCTCCCCTTCGTTCGCCACCGGGTAGGCCCCGGGCTGTCACCAGCCCCAGGCCCCCCTAAGAACCGTACGTGAGAGTTTCCCCTCATACGGCTCAAGCCTAATCAAAGGCCAGTTGCCCAACTGACCCAGCTGTAGAGTGTACGGATCGTGTCGCCACCTGTCGCATCCTCGATTCTAGAACGCAGGTTGGACGACGGACCTGTGCCTGGCCAGTGAGCCCCTCCGCTGCTTTCGCTCGCGGAAGTAGCTCGCGTGGTCGGGGTCGAAGACCGTTGCCTCCCCACGTACCTTGATGTGTCTATGAATGCGTAGGCTACTCGCCTGGAAGAGATCGACGTCTGTGTCGATCCCGTCTGCATTGCGAGTCTTGGCGGTGAAGACCCACCGCCGACCTCGATGGCTTCGGAAGTACTTCTTCCGCAGCCATCGCCAGCCCTTGTGCGGGTGCCGTCTACGGATCCAGCGCAAGAGGCTCTTGAAGATGGCGGCGTCGACGAACTTGAAGATGCCGCTCGATACCAGATGGCGGAAAGCATGCGCCCAGCCCCGCACCTTGCGATTCAGGGCGCGGATGAACTCCGCCGTCGTCATCGAACGTGCCCTTCGAATGAACTCCCGTATACTCCGGACGAAACCGACGACGTTGCGCTTCGACGGCTTGATCAAGAGCTTGCCATTGTACTTCCGTACGTTGGCACCGAGAAAGTCGAACCCAGTATCGATGTGCGTGATCTTCGTCTTCTCCGGAGAGAGACGCAGACCCCGTTCTGCAAGGAAAGCCGAGACTGCCGGGAGAATGTTCTCTTCCAGCAGCTCACGCGAGTTGCCAGTAATGACAAAGTCATCAGCAAAGCGAACCGTGTTCACTTTGGAGCGGCGTGGAGCCGCTCCCCTCGCCACCTCCTCGAGCCCATCCAACGCGAGGTTGGCGAGCACGGGGGAGATGATCCCGCCTTGCGGGGTTCCCTGCTCGGTTGCAAAGAACCGAGCTTCTTCGAAGTAGCCAGACGTCAACCACGAGCGAAGAATGGAGCGATCGATCAACACATGCTCCAGCAACCACTCGTGACTGATTCGATCGAAACAGGATTCAATATCGCCCTCGAGCACCCACTCTGCCGAATATGATTTCGCCAAAGTGATGAAGCACTGCTCGAGCGCATCCGCTGTTGAGCGACCCAAACGGAAACCGTATGAATTGGGATCGGCCCGGGTCTCTGCCACGGGATTCAAGGCCAGAAGGTATAGGGCCTGCATGGCCCTATCTTTCATCGTCGGAATCCCGAGAGGACGTTGTCCTCCTCGGCTCTTCGGAATATGGATCCTGCGCAGGGGTTGGGCACGGTAGCCCCGCCGTTGCAACGACCGAGTCGCCAGCATCTTCTGGCGTGGCGTTCGCCACAGCACACCGTCAACGCCGGGGGTATTCTTCCCCCGATTACTCGTCACTCTGCGCACCGCCAACGCCTTTGCGGCGAAGGAGTGCGTGAGAATCCACTGCAGCGCTTGCGCCCTGCCGTTGTGATTCTCTTTCACAGCCTCTGCAATACGCACCTGGAGCCGCTGAACCTGGCGATGAAGGGCAGCCCAATCAAGGGACTCCCATTCCTTTGCCAAAGCCGGGGGCGCACCGATCAACGCTTCGCCGCTGTCGCCATTTGCCTTCCCCCTCTTCGTTGGTTCTCCAAACTCTCTTGCAGAGATAGACCTGTCGGACGTGGGCTCACTTTCGTGCCGGGTGACGTCCAAACCCGTATCCGCCTCAT
>Ga0307423_1001042_pt1 | contig 17350 bp, 14 predicted proteins | sample SalMarWE160310MG_FD_202154 | JGI IMG/M metagenome (GOLD analysis project Ga0307423, IMG submission 202154) | Salt marsh sediment microbial communities from the Plum Island Ecosystem LTER, Massachusetts, United States - WE1603-10 | ecosystem: Environmental > Aquatic > Marine > Intertidal zone >...
TTCGAGACGGACACGGAGAAGGTGGCGGAGCTGGTCCGCACCATTCAGAAGACCAACCTGCGCAAGACCAGTCTCTCGAAGCTCGTGATACAATCCTAGCCATGCCCGACCAGACCCCCCTCGAAAGCCCCCGGTTGGCCGTGATCTCCGAGGAGCCCGAGGTCTCCCCCCCCGACGCCGGGGGAAGCACCGCGCCGGATCGAAGGGGCCGAAACGCGCTCTTCGGGCTCCTGGCCGGGGCCTTGGTGATCTGCGCCCTGGGCTGGATCTTCCAGGCGCGGGAGGCCCGCGAGCTGGCGGTGTCCCTGGAGGCGACCCGGACCGCCCTCGGCCGCGCGCAGGCCGAGTTGCGCGCCTACGACCGGCATCTCTCCGAGGTCGGCGATCAGATCGGTGTGCTCCAGGAGCAACTCGACTCTCTCCAGGCGCTGGTGGAGGAGGGCCCTCGGCGCGGCCAGGAGCCTTGAACCGTCCGCCAGTCCCTCCTTCCCCGTCTCTCCCGCCACGGATGGCCCTCGCCCCCGCCCCACCTGATCCCGCTCAACTTCTGAGTCCCACCGCCGATACATGAGGGGAAGGCGCCTCGTGCGCCCGCGTTCTCTAGGTAAGAGGCGGCGCCATGATCTTCGATTCGATCGCAGGGGTTTTCTCGAGTGACCTGGCCATCGATCTCGGGACGGCCAACACGCTGGTCTACGTGCGTGGAAAAGGGCTCATCTGCTCCGAGCCCAGCGTCGTGGCTGTTGCCAAGGATGCGAACGGGCGCGACGAGAGAGTCCTCGCGGTCGGCCACGAGGCGAAGGAGATGCTCGGCCGGACGCCGGGCGGGATCCGCGCGATTCGTCCCATCAAGGATGGAGTGATCGCCGACTTCGAGATCACCGAGGCGATGCTTCGTTATTTCATTCAGCGCGCCCACAACCGGCGAAAACTGGTTCGCCCGCGCATCGTGATCTGCGTGCCGCCCTGCATCACCAGCGTGGAGAAGCGAGCGGTGCGCGAGTCCGCCCTCTCGGCAGGCGCCCGCGAGGTCTTCCTGATCGAGGAGCCGATGGCGGCAGCCATCGGGGCGGGCCTCGACGTCACCGCGCCCACGGGCAACATGATCGTGGACGTCGGCGGCGGCACCACGGACGTCGCAGTGATCTCCCTCTCGGGCATCGTGACCTCGCGCTCGATCCGCTGCGGTGGCGACGCCATGGACGAGGCGGTCATCAACTATGTGAAGCGCAAGTACAACATGTTGATCGGTGAGCGTTCCGCCGAACAGGTGAAGATGACCATCGCCGCCGCCTCGCCCACCAGCAAGACGGCCACCATGGAGATCAAGGGACGCGACCTGGTCGCCGGAATCCCGAAGGTCGTGGTGACGACGAGCGACGAGATCCGCGAGGCCCTGGTCGAGCCGATCGGGCAGATCGTGGAGACGGTTCACCTCACACTGGAGCGAACGCCGCCCGAGCTGGCCGCCGACATCGTCGACCGGGGAATCATGCTCGTGGGCGGCGGATCGCTGCTCACGGATCTCGACCAGGTGCTGCGCCAGGAGACGAAGCTTCCGATCCTGCGCAGCGAAGATCCCTTCACCGCTGTCGTCCATGGCGCTGGTCGCGCCCTCGACAACCTCGATCTCCTGAGAGAGGTCGCCATCGCCTGAGCGAGTCGCAGGGGCGTGCGCTCCGCGGCGCGCCGATGGATCAGGTGAAACCCCTCGCGGTTCAACGCGGGCGCGGCGGGCTGCTTCTCCTCTTCTGGAAGCGGTCGACTGCGGCAGCGTGCTCTGCGTAGCTGCTCGAGAACTCGTGGGTTCCGTCATTCCGCGAGACGAAGTAGAGGTAGCTTGAGCTGGCCGGCGCCACGGTGGCTCGCAGGGCGGCGGCGCCGGGATTCGCGATGGGACCCGGTGGCAGACCGGGGATCTGGTAGGTGTTGTACGGGTTTCCAGTGTCCTCGAGATCGGCGCGGCGGAGGTTCCCATCGAAGTGGGGGATGCCGTAGATGACCGCGGGATCGCTCTCCAGCCGCATTCCGCGCCGCAATCGGTTGTGGAAGACCGCGGCGATCAGGAAGCGTTCCCCGGGTACCCCGGTCTCCTTCTCGACGATCGAGGCCAGGGTGACGGTCTCCAGCATGGAGAGGCCGAGAGCCTCGCTCCCGGGCGCGATCTCCGGCCAGACGGCGTGGAACTGGTTCACCATGGCGCGAGCGATCTCCGCCGCCGGGAGCCCCCGGGCCAGCTGGTAGGTCTCCGGGAAGAGATAGCCTTCCAGGGATTCGCCCTCGACGTCGAGTTCGTTCACCAGATCCTGAGATCGGACGGCGGTGAGAAACTCGCCCGGGTCCGCCAGGCCTTCTTCCTCGAGTCGCTGCGCGATCTGAACCGCTGTGAGACCCTCTGGAATCACGAGCCGGTAGGTTCGCACCCGACCCTCGGCGATGCGCTGGAGGATCTCGCCGGTGGTGAGATGCGGTGAGAGATCGTACTCACCGGCCCGGAGTTCTCCCTCCAGCCCTCGCCAGCGCGCCAGAGTCTCGAAGGCCCATGCCTGACGCACGAGGTGCTCGCGCTCGAGATCTCGCGCGACCGTGCCGAGGCTCGACCCCCCTTGCACCCGGAAGGGGACGCTTCGCTCGCTCCCGGTAACGGGTGAGAGGGAGCGCACCGCAAAGACGCCCGCCCCGATCCCCACCACGGCGAGCAGGAGCGGGAGAGCCAGGATAAAGCGGCGTGCGTTCACCCCCTGCCCTCGCGTTCCAGGTACGCGCGCAGGAGAATCGCGGCCGCGACCGAGTCGATCACCGCGCGCTTCTTCTTCCCTTTGCGGCCCGTTGCCCGGAGGGCGCGTTCCGCTTCCCGCGTCGTCCAGCGCTCGTCCATGGTATCGACGGGGAGGCCGAGCTCCCCGGCCAGACGCTCCGCGAACTCCCGCGCTGCTTCGGCCTGGTGGCCCGAGCGCCCGTCCATGTGAATGGGGAGTCCCACGACGATCCGTTCCACCTGGCGCTCTTCGACGACCCGGCGGATGGCGGCGAGATCACCCTCGAGCCCTCGGCTCTCCAGCGTCCCGACCGGGAGCGCCACCTTCCCGCCGGGGTCCGAGACCGCCAAGCCGATTCGCTTGCCTCCGTGATCGATACCCAGTGTGCAGGCCACTTCGCTGGATGCTAGCCCGGATTGTCCATGAATCTCGCCGACGGCGTCATGAGTGATTCGGCCCCGGTCAGCCGGTCGTGAGCGCCTGCGCACGTCGGTCGAGGGCGGTCTGGGCCGCCCGACGTAGCTGGCTGTCGCGACTTCGGGCGGCCTGAGCCAGTGCGCCCACCGCTTCGTCCCCGGGAATCCGCCCCAGGGCGCTCGCGGCGGCCACCTTGAGCTCGCGCAAGCGCCTGCGCTTGAGAATGTCCTTGCGGAGCAGGAGTTCCGCCAGCGCCCCGGTCGCCTCGGGACGGGCCAGCCGACCCAGCGCGCGAATCGCCTCGCGGGCCCACTCGATCTCGCGAGACTGGATGGCCTGGTGCATCGCGTGCAGCAGGGGATCCACCGCGCGTGGGCTCGCCGAGGCGGCGAGACAGTAGGCCGCGAGCGCGGGAAGACCGTCGATGTCGCTATTCAGCACCGAGACCAGCACCTCGAGGGCGTTCGGGTCCCCGATCCGCACCAAGGCCCTGCCCGCCTCCTCGCGGAGCACGGCGTCCTCGCCCACCAGGATTTCCGCCAGCCGGGAAACCGCGCCGGGAATCTGGCTCTCGCCCGCAATCCGAATCGCGCTGCGCGAGCGGCCGGGCTCGCTGCCCTCCATGGCCTCGAGCAGCATGGGCAAGGTCTTTTCGCCCATGGCGATCAGGATTCCGCGAAGCTGCCCGCGCCGGCGCGAATCGGGTTCCCGCTCCGCAGCATCGAGCAGCGCGGGGACCACTTCCTCTCCCAGCTCGAGCAACACCTGGGCCGCCCGGACGCTCGCCAGGGAGCCCGGTGCGCAGGCCCGATCGATCAGGTCCTCGAGACGCGTGCCCGTGGCGAGGCTGGAGAGATGCTTGGCCGCCAGCTCCGCCTGACCCGCCGGTCGCTTGGCGTCGTCGCCCGCGTGACGCGCCAGCTCGAGAATGATCCGGTAGGTGTCGTCGAGGCGTCCCTCCTCGGAGAGCTGTTTGGCGATGACGACCATCCGGCCGACGATTTCCGCGTACTTCGCGCAATCTTCGCAGTCATCCATTTCGAGCAGCAAATCGACCAGCTGGGCCTTCCGGGCATCGGGAATCGCATTCTCGAGCGGCGGCTCATCCAGCTTCTGGTTCCGGCCGGGTTCCGGATCCGTCGGATTCTCGCGACGCTCCCCGGCGCGCGCGCGATCGGGTGCTTCGTCGGGGGAGTCGGGAGGTCCGGGATCCCGCGCCGGCAAAGGAATCTCCACCTCCTCCACCGGGTCCGGTGTTGCCGCCTCGGCGTTGCTCTCGACGGATGATTCCTCCGTCGGCTCCGGCCTCTTCGCCGCGAGCTTTGGAGGCGCTCCGTTCACCACGATCCCAGCTGGTACCCTGGCGTAGAGGGCATGCTCGAAGCCACCGTGCGCCTCGATGATGGTCCGATCGCTGGCGAGAAGCTCGACGAAGGCGGCGAGAGCCTCCGCATCGATCTCTGCCTCGAAGCGAACCCGACGCAAGCCCCTGGCGCAGCACTCGGCAGCCAGGCCCCCGAGTTCGCTGCGCGTGATCGGGGAGCGGGGGCGGGTCGACCAGAAGCCGGTCGGGCCGATCTCCAGCTCGAGCGCGCCATGGCGCTTCAGGTCACCCTGCCAGGCCCGAAATCCGTGTCGGAAGAGCGCGGCCAGCTTCGGGTCCCCGGGCTCGTAGAAGGCACGGCCCTTCACCACCCGCCCCAGCTCCACGAGCAGCGTGGCGAGATCGGACGCAGAACGCCCGTCCTCCGCCGGTTCCGGTTCGAAGAGGTCGGCCGAGTCCATGCAGAGCTCCGAGGGGTGTCGCCCCCGCCTCTGATCGGCCGGCCTCCCCGCTCTCTTGATTGAAGCGAGATGGGGCTTCCTCGGGATTTCTGGGGGATTTCACTCGCACCGGAATGCCAACGGGAGTACTGTTTCCCCAGCCGCCCGGTTCCCCCCACAGAGGCGGCGCGCACCCTCCCGGTCCTGGGCAGAATCGCCATCGCAACGCTCCAAGACCCTGAAATCAAAACGGAATCGAGGTCGGCACCGCGCTTTGCGCGGTTCTTGGCAGTGTTCGTGGCCAGTGCCGGCGGAGCCGGTTACCTGCCCGCTGCGCCTGGAACCTGGGGTTCGGCTCTCGCGGTGGCGATTTTCGTGTTATTTTCGCCGGTGGGATTCTGGCGGTTTGGCGTCACCTTGGTGGCGCTGTTCTTCCTGGGGATCTGGGCTTCGGACGCGGCGGAGCGGGTGCTTGGACGCAAGGATGACCGGCGCATCGTCATCGACGAGGTGGGGGGACAGCTCGTGACATTGGCGCCGCTCCTGGCTCTGGGATCTTCGCGATCTCTTTCCGCTCTTGTGACCGGATTCGTCCTGTTTCGGTGCTTCGATATCTGGAAGCCGGGGCCGGTCCGGTGGGCGGAACGGCGCTTCGCGGGTGGACTGGGCGTGATGATGGATGACCTCGTCGCAGGCGTGCTCTCAGCAGTATTGCTGGGGGCAGTGGTAGCGGTGTTCTGGTGAGGGCCGAGATTCTCACCATCGGCGACGAGCTCTTGCGCGGCGAGATCGTCGACTCCAACAAGGCCTTCCTCTCCGACCGGCTCTTCGGTCTCGACATCGAGACCCGCTTCCACGTCTCGGTCGGCGACGATCCGCGAGACATGGAAGACGCCTTCCGTCGCGCTGCGGGGCGAAGCGACGTCGTTCTCGTCTCCGGGGGGCTCGGGCCGACGCGCGACGACCTGACGATCGAGGTGCTGGCCAGAACCTTCGGGCGCAGTCTCCAGGTGGATCAAGCCTCACTCGAGGGGATCAAGGCCTTCTTTGCCCGCTTCGGCAGGGAGATGGCGCCCAACAATGCCAAGCAGGCGAACTTTCCACAGGGTGCCGAGGTGCTTCCCAACCCGATCGGAACGGCGCCCGGCTGTCTGCTCGAAGAATCCGGGACCCTGTTCTTCTGCATGCCCGGCGTGCCCCGCGAGCTCCACCAGATGATGGACGAGCAGGTTCTGCCGCGGATCGCCGAGCGCCTGGCGGGCGCCGAGGGCCGCCCCGTGGTCCGAACCGCCCTGCTGCGCACCTTCGGCATCGGCGAATCGAATCTCGACGCCGAGCTCGCCGACATCGCTCGGGAGGGCGGCGTGAGCCTGAGCTTCCGCACCGCGTTTCCCGACAACTATCTCCGTCCCGTGGCCCGCGGTGCCACCGCCTCCGAAGCCGAGGCGAAGCTGGCTCGGGTCTGCGATGCGATTCGCGAGCGGCTCGGTCCCCTGGTCTACGGCACCGACGCCGAGAGCATGGAGGAGGTGGTGGGGAAGCTCCTGCGCGAGCAGGGCAAGACCCTGGCGGTGGCCGAGTCCTGCACGGGGGGCCTGGTCGGCGAGCGCATCACCGCGGTGCCCGGCTCCTCCGACTACTTTCTCGGCGGCGTGGTCGCCTACGCGGACCGGATGAAGGCCGCGCTCCTCGGCGTTCCCGAGTCGCTGCTGCTGAAGTACGGCGCGGTTTCCGAGCCTGTGGCGCTCGCCATGGCAGAGGGAGCCCGCGAGCGCTTCGGCGCAGATCTGGCCGTCTCCACCACCGGCATCGCGGGTCCCGGCGGCGGCAGCGAGGCGAAGCCGGTGGGGCTGGTGTGGGTGGGCTTCTCCGGCGGTGACGAAAATGCCGCCCAGATGTTCGAGTTTCCCCTGGATCGCTCCCGTCACCGCATGGCGACGGCTCAGGTCGCACTCGATTGGGTCCGGCGAGCACTGCTCGGCGAGGAGCGGGTGGCGCTCCGCTACCTCCGGAGGTCGCGATGAGCGAGCGCGTGCGCAGCTTCTTCGCCGTGACGCTGTCGGAAGAGGCCCGCGCGGCGGCTGCGCAGCTGGCGGGCCGCCTGTGCGAATCGGAGAGGGGGGAGGGCGTTCGCTGGGTGCGGCCCGAAGGCTATCACTTGACCCTGCGCTTTCTCGGCAGTGTCGCCCGCGAGACCATCGCCGAGCTTGCGGAGGGTGTTGCCGAACAGGTCGCCCCGCTGGCTCCCTTTCCGATTCACCTCGCCGGTGCGTTGGTCTTTCCCTCTCCGCGGAGCCCCCGGGTCATCGCGCTCGCCGTCGAGCCAGAACCGACCCTTACCACCCTGGCGGAGCGGGTCGAGCGCGGCGTCGTGGCCGCGGGTCTTCCAGCGGAGCGGCGTCGTTTTCGGGCACACCTCACCCTGGGACGCGTCCGCAACCGGCGCTTTCCTTCCGTCGACGGAGAGGCGGCAATCGATTGCCCGGCGTTTCCCGTCGACGAAATCGTGCTCTTCCAGAGCGATCTGCATCGCACCGGTGCTGTCTATACCCCCCTGGAGCGCATCGCACTGCGAGGACGCAGCCCTGAAGAGGGCGCGTGCCAAGGCGGGCTCCTCCGACCGGTCCCCGCACGCACCGACTCACCCTGAATTCAATCATTCCAAGGAGAAGTCATGGCAACGAACGAACGAAGCGCGAACCGCGGAGACGGGAGGAAGAAGGCCATCCAGATGGCGGTCTCGACCATCGAGAAGCAGTTCGGGAAGGGTGCCATCCTCACCATGAACGAGGATGCCATCAACCGGGAGGTCGGTGCCTTCTCGAGCGGCTCGGTGAGTCTGGATCTGGCCCTCGGCATCGGTGGCTATCCGCGGGGACGCGTGGTGGAGATCTACGGCCCCGAGGCCAGCGGCAAGACCACCCTCACCCTGCACGCCGTGGCAGAAGTCCAGAAGACCGGTGGCGTGGCCGCCTTCATCGATGCCGAGCACGCCCTGGACGTCAACTACGCTCGCAGACTCGGTGTGCAGGTGGAGGAGCTGCTGGTCTCCCAGCCCGACACCGGGGAGCAGGCCCTGGAGATCACCGACGTGTTGCTGCGCTCCGGTGCCGTGGACGTGGTGGTGATCGACTCGGTGGCGGCGCTGGTGCCCCGCGCCGAGATCGAGGGAGAGATGGGCGACACCCACGTGGGTCTCCAGGCGCGTCTGATGAGTCAGGCGCTTCGCAAGCTCACCGGTACGGTGTCCAAGTCCAACGCTACGGTGATGTTCATCAACCAGATCCGCATGAAGATCGGCGTCATGTTCGGCAACCCGGAGACGACCAGCGGCGGCAACGCCCTCAAGTTCTACGCCTCCATGCGGCTCGACGTGCGTCGCATCGCTGCCATCAAGGATGGCGACGAGGTGGTGGGCAACCGCACCCGCGTCAAGGTGGTGAAGAACAAGGTGGCCCCGCCCTTCCGGCAGGCGGAGTTCGACATTCTCTACAACCAGGGGATCTCCCGAGAGGGGGATCTGATCGACCTGGGCGTGACCTGCGGCGTCGTGGAGAAGAGCGGCTCCTGGTACTCGTACGAAGGCGATCGCATCGGCCAGGGCCGCGAGAACGCCCGGCGCTTCCTGATCGAGAATCCGGATGTCGGCGAGCGCATCGCCGACGCGGTCTACGCGGCCAATGGACTCAAGCGGCAGGTGCGCGCGCGAGAGGAGGAGAGGGCTTCGGAGGCCCTGGCGGACAGCTAATACGAGGGTAAATCCACCTATTTCTCCGACCCGCGGGGAATTACCACGGCCAGTTCACCCCCTTGGGGACTCTCGAGCCTGGCCTGCGTTTCTCAAGAAGACCGTTCAAACGGTCGAAACGATTGCCGACGCAGGTAGGTCTAGATCAGGAGAGGGACCCGAGAGATGGAGCTGAACGAGATCCTGAAGATTGCCCTCAAGGGCGGGGCCTCGGACATTCACCTGAAGAGCGGGCTTCCCACCATGTTTCGCGTGGACGGAGCTCTGGTTCCGCTCAAGAACGGCGAGCGCCTGCTCCCCGAGGAGATGCAGAAGATCGCGTTTTCCCTGATGAATCCGGTGCAGAAAGCGCGCTTCGAGGAGGCCCGGGAGTGCGACCTGGCCTACGGCATTCCCGGACTCGGCCGCTTCCGCGTGAACATCTTTCAGCAGCGCGGCACCATCGGAATCGTCTTCCGGGTCATCCCCTTCGGCGTCAAGACGATCGAGCAGCTCCTCCTGCCCAGGGTGATCGAGAGAATCGCCATGGAGAACCGCGGGCTGGTGCTGGTCACCGGCACCACCGGCTCCGGTAAGTCGACCAGCCTCGCGGCGATGATCGATCACATCAACTCGAACCGGACCTGTCACATCATGACGATCGAGGATCCGATCGAGTTCCTGATTCGCGACCGCCGTTCCCTGGTGAACCAGCGCGAGATCGGCGTGGACACCCAGAGCTTCGCCAATGCGTTGCGCGCGGCCCTCCGGCAGGATCCCGACGTGATTCTCGTCGGTGAGATGCGCGACTTCGAAACCATCGAGACCGCCATCACCGCGGCCGAGACCGGGCATCTGGTGATGAGCACCCTCCACACCCTCGACGCCACCGAGACCATCAACCGGATCATCTCCGTGTTTCCGCCCTACCAGCAGAAGCAGGTCCGTCTCCAGCTGAGCGCGATCCTGAAGGCAGTGATCTCCCAGCGTCTGGTGCCCCGAGCCGACGGCAGGGGCCGGGTGCCCGCCCTCGAGGTGATGGTCGCCACGGCCCGGATCCGTGAGTGCATCAGCGACAAGGAGCGCACCAAGGAGCTGCCCGATGCCATCGCCAAGGGCTTCACCACCTACGGCATGCAGACATTCGACCAGAGCTTGATGCACCTGGTCAAGCAGGAGCTGGTGACCTACGAGGAGGCGCTCAAGCACGTCTCCAACCCGGACGACTTCGCGCTCCGTTTCCGCGGCATCGCCTCCACCTCCGACGGCACCTGGGACGACTTCGAGGGCAAGGAGGAGGACGAGAAGAAGTCCGACGAGGGCACCGACGAGGACCCCGGAGACTCGGACGCGGACTTCATCGAGCGCTTCTAGCCCGATTCCCCGGCAGCGGACCCGGCGCCAAAAGCAGGCTAGAATCTCCCTGTATCTTCGGGCACTTACCTGTGCAGGGAGTCCTCTCGATGGCAGCCGTTCCGCGCTCGGCGAAGGAGGTCCGCGAAGCCTTCCTGAGCTTCTTCGAGGTGAGGGCGCACCGGCGCCTTCCCAGCGCGTCTCTCGTCCCCGAAGGCGATGCGACGCTGCTCTTCGTGAACGCGGGGATGGTTCCCTTCAAGCGGCTCTTCCTCGGCGAAGAGAGCCGTGGCTACACCCGGGCCACCACCTCCCAGAAGTGCATGCGCGTCTCCGGGAAGCACAACGACCTCGAGGAGGTCGGCCGGAGCCGGCGACACCACACCTTCTTCGAGATGCTCGGAAACTTTTCCTTCGGCGACTACTTCAAGGTCGAGGCGATCCAGTTCGCATGGGAGCTGGTCACCGAGGTCTTCGGTCTCGAGAAGGAACAGCTGGTGGCGAGCGTCTTCCGGGAAGACGACGATGCCGCCCGGATCTGGGAGAAGGAGATCGGTCTGCCCGCCGGAAAGGTCTTCCGCCTCGACGAGGACGAGAACTTCTGGGCCATGGGTGACACTGGTCCCTGTGGCCCCTGCTCCGAGATCCACCTGGACCGCGGGCCCACCGGGAAGTGCACCAGCGCGGTCTGCGATCCCTCCTGCGAGTGCGGGCGCTGGCTCGAGTTCTGGAACCTGGTCTTCATGCAGTTCAACCGCGATGTCTCCGGCGAGATGACGCCGCTTCCCAAGCCCTCTGTCGACACCGGGGCGGGCCTGGAGCGGGTCGTCTCGATTCTCCAGGGCGTTCCCAGCGTCTACGACATCGAACTCTTCACGGCAATTCTCGCTCGCGCCCAGGACCTCTCGGGGGTCTCTCTCGGAGAGGATCCGGAGAGGGACGTCTCTCTGCGCGTGGTGGCCGACCACGCGCGCGCCGTGGCCTTCCTGATCGGCGATGGTGTGCTGCCGGCGAACGAGGGACGCGGCTACGTGCTGCGGCGGATCCTGCGCCGGGCGGCGCGTCACGGGGTGCTGCTCGGCGTGGATCGCCCCTTTCTGTACTCGGTGGCCGATGTGGTGATCGACGAGATGGGCGGGGCCTTTCCGGAGCTGGCGGAGCGCCGCGCCTACATCACCGATCGGATCCGGCGCGAGGAGGAGCGCTTTCTCGAGACGCTCTCCAAGGGGCTCGCGCTGCTGGAGAGCGAGATTCGCGAGGTCAAGGAGCGGGGTGGCGGGGTTCTCCCTGGCACCGTCGTCTTCAAGCTCTTCGACACCTACGGATTTCCGGTGGACCTCACCGAGGACATCCTCAGGAGTCACGATCTCGGGACCGACGAAGAGGGCTTCGAGACAGCCATGGCCGAGCAGCGCGCGCGTTCACGCGAGGCCTGGAAGGGAACCGGTGACGCCTCCGTCGGGGAGGTGCACGGGCGTATCGCGGCGGAGGTGGTCACGAGCTTCCGCGGCTACGACGGCCTCGAGGCGAGCTCGGAGATCCGCGCGCTCCTGGTAGGCGGGCGGAGCGTCGAGAGCGCGGACGAGGGAAGCGAAGTCGAGGTGGTGGTCGCGGAGACCCCCTTCTACGCCGAGAGCGGCGGGCAGGTGGGAGACTGCGGCACGATCTCCACGCCGGGTGGACGGGTCGAGATCACGGATACCCAGAAGCCGGTAGGCGACCTGATCGTGCACTTGGGAAAGGTGGCCTCGGGCGCGGTGCGAGTCGGCGAGATGGCGGAGCTCTCCGTCGACGCCGACGCCCGCTCGGCGACGGTGCGCAACCACTCCGGCACCCATCTGCTGCACGCGGCGCTGCGCCTGGTGATCGGCACCCAGGCCATGCAGAAGGGCTCCCTGGTGGCGCCGGACCGTCTGCGCTTCGACTTCACGCACGACACGCCGCTTTCGGAAGAGGAGATCGAGCGGATCGAGACGCTGGTGAATCGCTGGATCGAATCGAACGCTGTGGCGCAGGTCCGCGAGCTCTCCTACCAGGATGCGATCAAAGCCGGTGCCATCGCGATCTTCGAGGAGAAGTACGGAGATCGGGTACGTGTCGTCTCGTTCGGAGACGTCTCGACGGAGCTCTGCGGCGGCACCCACGCCCGCGCCACCGGCGACATCGGACTCCTCAAGGTCCTCTCCGAAACCGGGATCGCCGCCGGGGTGCGGCGAATCGAGGCGCTCACCGGCATGGGAGCGCTCCAGCACCTTCGTCAGCAGGAACGCACCCTGCGTCGGATCGGGGAGATGCTCAAGGTGCCGACGGAGGAGGCGGTCCGGCGCGTCGAGAGGCTCCTGGAGGAACGCAGGGCAGCGGATCGCGAGATCGTGGCGCTGCGAAAGGGCCAGCGCGGCGAGGCGGCCTCGGACCTGGTCTCGCGGGCGCGGGACGTGAACGGCACCAAGGTCATTGCCACTCGAGCCGAGGGCGTGAAGGGGAAGGACCTCCGCACCATGGTCGACGACCTGCGCGACAAGCTCCGGAGCGGCGTGGTGCTGCTGGCGTCGGAGTCCGACGGGAAGGTCTCCCTGGCTCTCGGTGTGACGCCCGACCTGAAGGACAAGCTCAAGGCCGGGGATCTGGTTCGGGAGGTGGCCGCCGTGGTCGGCGGGAAGGGCGGCGGCCGGGCCGACTTCGCGCAGGCCGGCGGCAACGATCCCGGACGGCTCGACGAGGCGTTCGAGAAGCTCTTCTCCCTGGTGCAAGCAGGCGGCGCGTGACCCTTCGCTTCGCCCCGAATCCCTTTGCGCCGGCGAGGCGGCGCACCCGGGAGGTTCGCGTCGGGGAGGTGGGGATCGGCGGCACGAATCCGATCCGCATCCAGTCGATGACCAACACGGATCCCGGCGATCCGACGGCCACCGCCGCGCAGGTCGAGGCTCTGGCCAGGGCGGGCTGCGAGATCGTCCGCCTCGCCACGCCCTCGGTGCGCGACGCAGAGAACCTCGCCGCGATTCGCAGCGAGCTCGACAAGCGCGGTGTCAAGGTTCCACTGGTAGCCGACATCCACTTCACCCCGAACGCCGCGATGATCGCCGCCGAGCACGTCGAGAAGGTCCGCGTCAACCCGGGGAACTACGCCGACAGGAAGCGCTTCGAAATCCGCGAGTACAGCGAGGACCAGTACCGGGAGGAGCTCGAGCGGGTGGCGGAGCGCTTCCGTCCCCTGGTCAAGCGGTGCAGGGAGCTCGGGAGGGCCATGCGCATCGGGACCAATCACGGCTCGCTCTCGGACCGCATCATGAACCGCTACGGCGACACGCCGCTCGGAATGGTCGAGAGCGCGCTCGAGTTCCTGGCGGTCTGCGAGGACGAGGGCTTCTTCGACGTGGTCTTCAGCATGAAGGCGAGCAATCCCCAGGTCACCATCCACGCCTATCGGCTGCTCGCTGCGCGGCTCGAGGAGCGCGCACCCGGCGAGCCCAGCTATCCCATGCACCTCGGCGTCACCGAGGCGGGCGATGGCGAGGAGGGCCGGGTCAAGAGCGCCATCGGCATCGGCGCGCTGCTGGAGGACGGGATCGGCGACACTATCCGCGTCTCCCTCACAGAGGATCCGGTGAAGGAGATTCCCGTCGCGCACCGACTGGCGCGCCGCTACGACGAGCGAGGACGCCGCGGATTCGCGTCACCGGATCCGGGCGCAGCCTTCGCCGCCGATCCCTATCGATACGGGCGGCGATCGACGACCTCCGTTGCATCGGTGGGAGGTGAGAATCCGGTTCGCGTCGAGGTGAATCTGGGCTCCGTGGCCGAGGACGCGCAGGAGGCCGCCCGGCAGATCGAGCTTTCCCTGAAGAGGCTAGGCGATCTCGAATGCGAGGGGCTGCTGGTGGAGGTCGCCGATGCCGCGGAGGCGATCCGAGCCAAGGCCTTCGCCGATCTGCTTACTGCTGCGGGTATCGGTATCCCACTGGCGATTCGCGTTCCGCCGGCCCTGGTCCCGGCTGTCGCGGGCGCCGCACGTGTGGTGGTGCGGATCGAGACACCGCTCGCCGCCGATCGGCTGCGCGAGATCGGCCGGGTCGGTTGCCCGGTGGAGTGGAATCTCCACCTGGAGGGGGAGCTCCTTCTTGAGGCCTTGGACCAGGCCGTCGCCAGCGGCTGCGAGGGACGGCTCGTCTCCGTGGAATCCGAGCTTCCGGTGCACGGCGCGCGGCTGCTGGCAGCTCGGCTCGAGGCGCGATCGGCCGGGCGCGTTCCCATCGTGCTCCACCACCGCGCCGACCCATCGCTGGATCCGGAGACGGGGCTGCTGCGTGCAGCGGTGGATCTGGGGGCGCCTCTTTGCGAAGGGATCGGCGACCTGGTCTCGCTGGGCGGCGTCGGCACCCTGGACCGCGACGTCTCGCTGGCCTACCGCATTCTCCAGGGCGCGCGCCTTCGCACCTCGTGGACCGAGTTCATCTCCTGCCCCTCCTGCGGGCGGACCCTCTTCGATCTCGAGGAGACCACGGCCCGCGTGAAGGCGCGCACCCAGCACCTCCCGGGCCTGAAGATCGCCGTGATGGGTTGCATCGTGAACGGCCTGGGAGAGATGGCCGACGCGGACTTCGGCTACGTGGGTGCCGGCCCCGGAAAGGTGAACCTCTACGCGGGTCGCGAGTGCGTGGTCCGGGGTGTCCCCGAGCAGGAGGCTCCCGACCGCCTGGTCGAGCTGATCCGAGAGCACGGGCGATGGATGGATCCCTAGCCGGGCTCAGCTCTCGGGATCGGGGGGCGGCGACGCCACCGACGGAAGCCTCACGTCCCCCTGGTTCGCCAGCTGCTCGGCGCTCTCGAAGGCGGCGAGTGTCCGGGAATCGGCGAGAAACGGGTGATCTCGACCCACCAGGGCGACCGCCAACAGCATCAGGATCACGACGACCAGGGCCGCCTCTGCGGCCCCCACCACGCCCCCAGCCAGTCGATCGGCGAAGCCCAGCCCCGCCCAGCGGACGCCCCTGCGGAGGAGACGCCCCGCCGCTGCCACGCTCACGATGATGGCGACGGCGATGACGGCGCCGGCGACGACTCGCGCCGCCAGGGGGCTGATCTCCAGGGGCAGGTTGACGAGCATCCAATCCGCAGCCGGTGCGGCTCCGAACCGCACTGCGATGCAGGCGGCGGCGAGCGCAGCCAAGGAGAAGACCTCGCGGATCATGCCGATGAAGAGACCGCGCATGACCGCCGCGATCAGGATCGCCAGTGCGGCCAGATCGACGGGTGAGATCGTCTCCACCGGATTTCTCCTGGCACCATTCTACCCTACCCGCTCGGGTGTGCTCCGTGGAGTAAGCCGGAGGGCGCGCTACCGCCTGAGATACACTCGGCGCGATGCTGGATGCCATCGTGGTCGGGGGCGGACACAACGGACTGACGGCCGCCGCCTATCTCGCCAGGGCCGGCTTGAAGACGCTGCTCTTCGAGCGCCGCGAGCTGGTCGGCGGGACCTGTGTGACCGAGGAGCTCTGGCCCGGCTTCCGGGTCTCGCGCGCCGCCTACGTGGCGGGACTCCTGCGACCTGCTCTGCTGCGCGAGCTTCGGCTGCGCGCACGGGGGCTCCGTCTGCTGGCGCGAAATCCCTCTTCCTTCACTCCGATCCCCGGTGAAGCCGGTCTTCTGCTGGGGCCGGACCGAGAGGCCTGCCGCGCCGAGATCCGCCAATTCTCGCACCGCGACGCCGATCGCTTCGGCGAATACGAGGGCATGCTCGACCGCGCAGCCGCCGCGATCGAGCCCCTGCTCGATGCGCCGCCCCCGGATCCGGCCCGTCTGCATCTCCGAGACATTCCACCGCTCCTCCGCCTGCTCCGGGGGGCCATCTTGCTGCGCCGCGATCTTCCTCGAGTTCTCGCCTTGCTGCTGGGGCCGGCCCGCTCGGCGCTCGAGAGCTGGTTCGACAGCGAGCCGCTCCGCGCCACCCTCGCCACCGACGCGATCATCGGCGCCTGGGCCTCCCCCTCCACGCCGGGGACGGGCTACGTCCTCTTCCACCACGTGATGGGTGAGACCAATGGTGCTCGGGGCGTCTGGGCCTATGTCGAGGGTGGCATGGGAAGGCTCTCCGAGCTGCTCGCCGCGGCGGCCCGCGAGGCAGGCGCCGAGATTCGAACCGGAGTGTCCATCGCTTCGGTGATCGTCGATGGGGGCGCCGCGCGTGGCGTGACTCTCGAGGATGGCACGGTCGTCGAGGCGCGTGTGGTGCTCTCCAGTGCGGATCCCCATCGCACCTTCGTCGATCTGATCGCTCCCGAGCAGCTGCCGGCAGAGCTGCTGCGGGGGATTCAGACCCTCGACTTCCGCAGCCCGGTTGCGAAGATCAACCTCGCCCTGGACCGCCTGCCCCGATTCGCCGGCCGCTCGGGCAGTGCCTCCGGGCCGGAGCACGTCGGCACCATCCACGTCGGCGCTTCGAGTCTCGACGACCTGGACCGCTCCTTCGAGGCCGCCTGCCGCGGCGAGATTCCCCAACGGCCCATGGTCGAGCTCACCCTTCCTTCGGCGCTGGATCGCTCCCTCGCGCCGGAGGGCAAGCACCTCGGCTCGATCTTCGTCCAGCACGTCCCCTATCAGCTGGCGAGTTCGAGCTGGGACGTGGAACGGGATCGCCTCGCCGACCGGGTCTTCGGGCTCCTCGACGAGGTAGCGCCGGGCTTCTCCGAGAGCGTCCTGCACCGGGAGGTGTTGAGCCCGCCGGATCTGGAGCGGATCTTCGCGCTCCGCGGCGGCAACATCTTCCACGGTGCCATGAGCCTGGATCGCCTCGGCTTCATGCGCCCGCTGCCCGGCTGCGCCCGTTACCGGACCCCGATTGCAAATCTCTATCTCTGTGGTGCGGGAACCCACCCGGGCGGTGGCGTGATGGGTGCCTGCGGTAGAAATGCGGCTGGAGAGGTGGTGAGGGCGCTATCCCGCTAGCCGTCCCTGTTCAGTCAGGGTGCCTCTGCGGTGATTTCCTCAGCCTGCACCATGCGGAGGTACATTCGTGCGTCTTCGCGTGAGGGATCTCGCTCGAGGACTGATTCCCACTCCGCCAGGGCCTGCGGAGTCCGACCCAGTGTGTAGTAGGTCAACCCGAGCTGCACGGCGGACTCGAGGTGGGCCGAATGGGTCCGGAGTACTCGCTTGAACTCGCCGATGGCGTGATTCGGGAGGCCGGCCTCGCGCAGCGCGATTCCGAGTCGATGGCGGATGTCGTGGAAGGTGGGGCAGCGATCCAGGGCCTTGCGATAGGCCTCGATGGCTTCCCGCAGCTCCCCGGCCTCGCGGTAGGCATCTCCCAGCACTGCGTGCAGGTTCGCCA
>Ga0307423_1001043_pt1 | contig 17325 bp, 10 predicted proteins | sample SalMarWE160310MG_FD_202154 | JGI IMG/M metagenome (GOLD analysis project Ga0307423, IMG submission 202154) | Salt marsh sediment microbial communities from the Plum Island Ecosystem LTER, Massachusetts, United States - WE1603-10 | ecosystem: Environmental > Aquatic > Marine > Intertidal zone >...
CGCGAGGGCCTCGCGGGAGCTCTCCTCGCCACCGGCTTCCCTTTCAAGGCCCACCGCCTGCTCGACCCCTACCTGTCGATCTTTCGCGATGTCTTCCTTCGCTGCAAGGCGATCCGGCGGCCTGGGGCGGCAGCTCTCGATCTCGCTTACACCGCGTGCGGCCTTTTCGACGGCTTTTTCGAGTTTCAGCTATCGGCCTGGGATATCGCGGCCGGCTCGCTGCTGGTCGAGGAGGCCGGGGGGGTCATAACGGGCATGGATGGCGGAACGAACTACCTCTCCTCCGGCAACGTGGTCTGCGGTACGGCGGGAGTTCATCGTGAGCTTCTCGAGGTTGTCTCGGCCCACCAGGAGAGCTGGCAGAAAAACCTCTGTGAGGACGAATAGGTGGCCTGGAGCGCGAAAAGGGCGACAGGTATTTCCCTCTGCATCGAAAATCCGCGCTTGTCACAACGAAGCCAAAGGCGAAGTTGGACAGGGCCGGGAGATATCCGCCCCCCCTGACCTGTATATCTCACCAGCTTTCGTCGCGAGGGCGGAAAGCTGTTGTGAGAAGTGGTGTTTGCGACCTGAGGGGCGCGGAGCGCGTACTTGCAGTACGTCGAGCACCCCGATGGCAGCATACGCCGCACATTGCTGCAGATTTCCGGCCGCAGCAGATAGTTGGTGAGATATGCTGGTTGAGGCTGTTGCCGTTTCGCGGCCAACATCAACACGAAACCACCGGCAAACGTGTGCTCCATCACCGTTCATTTTTTCAAACCCCTTGGGTCGGGCTATAATCCACCGAAATGAGCGAGGAACAGATCAGCTTCGGCGCAATGCGTGACAGGATCCAGGAAGCCATCTCCTGGACCCGGATGGAACAATACGAAGAGGCGATCATCGTATTTGAGGATTTCCTTTCCGTGCTCTCCTCAGAGGGAGACCTCCAGGACAAGCGCTTCGCCGCATCGGCCTTTTCATACTACGGGCTCTGTGTGGCGATGGTCCGACACAAGTACGCCGAGGCCGTCAAATATTGCAACGTATCGGTCAAGGCCAACTTCATGGATCCCGAGCACCGGATCAACCTGGCCCTGGTCTATCTCGAACGGGACGACCGCAAGAACGCAGTCAAGAACCTCGAAGCCGGTCTCCGCCTGCAGCCGTCGAACAAGCGGATCCACAAGATCTTCGCCGAGATCGGCCGCCGTAAGCCGGTGATGTTCTCCTTCCTCTCGCGCAGAAACCCGCTCAACGTGTGGATCGGCAGGCTGCGTGAACCCAAGGCCGACAGCTAGCCCTTGCCAGCAGCGGACAGGAACGTTATCCTACGCGTTGTGAATTTGTTCACGTGATATTCTCGCGTGACACCTGCACGACTGCACCGGACCGCCCACACCAGGGGCTAGGACCGCGGAGGTAATCCATGACAAAACGACGAACCGTGATGATTGACGGCAATGAAGCCACGGCCTCGGTCGCACACCGCATCAACGAGGTGTGCGCCATCTACCCGATCACCCCGTCTTCGAATATGGGCGAGTTTGCCGACGAGTGGTCGGCGCTGGGAAAGACCAACATCTGGGGCGTCGTCCCCGATGTGATCGAGATGCAGTCCGAAGGCGGCGCCTCCGCAGCGGTGCACGGCTCTCTCCAGGCCGGAGCCCTCACTACAACCTTCACTGCTTCTCAGGGGCTGCTGTTGATGATTCCGAGCATGTACAAGATTGCCGGCGAGCTGACCTCGGCGGTCTTCCACGTCTCTGCACGCACTGTCGCCACTCACGCCCTGTCGATCTTCGGCGACCATTCGGACATCAACGCGGTTCGCCCGACCGGGTGGGGGTTGGTTGCCTCGGGATCGGTGCAGGAGGCGCACGATATGGCGTGCATCACACAGATGGCGTCGCTTGCCAGCCGCATTCCCTTCGTCCACTTTTTCGACGGTTTCCGTACTTCGCACGAGGTGTCGAAGATCGAATACCTCGAGGACGACGATCTGAAACATCTCATCGACGACGATCTGATCCGCGCCCACCGTGACCGCGCCCTTTCCCCGGACCGGCCGGTCATCCGCGGCACCTCACAGAATCCGGATACCTTCTTCCAGGCGCGTGAAGCCATCAACCCCTTCTATGAAGCCTGCGCCGGTCACGTCGCCGACGCGATGGAAGCCTTCGGCAAGCGGGTCGGACGCGAGTATCGGCTCTTCGATTACGTGGGCGACCCGGACGCGGAACGAGTGGTGATCATCATGGGGTCGGGCGCCGAGGCAGTCCACGAAATGGTGGACTGGCTCAACGCCAAGGGCGAGAAGGTGGGCGTCCTCAAGGTCCGGCTCTATCGCCCGTTTTCGGCCAGCCACTTCATCGATTCTCTGCCGAAAACCACCAAAAAGATCGCGGTCATGGATCGCACCAAGGAACCGGGATCGCTCGGCGAACCGCTCTACCTCGACGTCATCACCGCCCTTCACGAAACGCGCACCGCAGGCGTCAGCCCGTTCATGGCCGAGCCGGTGGTGGTCGGCGGTCGCTACGGCCTGTCGTCAAAAGAGTTCAACGATACGATGGTGAAGTCGATCTTCGACAATCTCGCCGCCGAGGCGCCAAAAAATCACTTCACGATCGGCATCGTCGACGACGTCAGCCATACATCACTGCCAATGGATGACGACTTCACCATTGCCGGTGATGACGTCTTCCGTGGCCTCTTCTACGGCCTCGGTTCCGACGGCACGGTCGGCGCCAACAAGAACTCGATCAAAATCATCGGCGAGGAGACCGACAACTTCGCCCAGGGCTACTTCGTCTACGACTCGAAGAAGGCCGGCGCTGTCACCGTCTCCCACCTCCGCTTCGGCCCCAACCAAATCCGTTCCTCCTACTTGATCCGCAAGGCCAACTTCGTGGCCTGCCACCAGTGGGTCTTTATTGAAAAGCTCGACATGCTCGCCCACGCCCAGCCCGGCGCCACCTTCCTCGTCAACTCGCCCTTCGGCGCCGACGCCATCTGGGACGAGCTCCCACGCGAGGTTCAGCAGGCGATCATCGATCTCGGCCTCAAGGTCTACTGCATCGACGCCACCGACGTGGCGCGTGAGACCGGCATGGGGCGCCGCACCAACACCATCATGCAGACCTGCTTTTTCGCCATCTCCGGCATCCTGCCCCGCGACGAGGCGATCGAGAAGATCAAGGGCGCGATCAAAAAGACCTACGGCGCCAAGGGCGACGAGATCGTCAAGCTCAACTTCGACGCGGTCGACAGCACGTTGGCGAACCTCCACGAGGTCAAGGTCCCCGACAAGGTCACGGCAACCTTCTCGCGCCCACCGACGGTCTCCGACGAGGCGCCCGATCTCGTCAAACGCGTCACCGCGGTCATGATGGAGGGGAAAGGCGATCTTCTGCCGGTTTCGGCCTTTCCGCCCGACGGGACCTGGCCCTCCGCCACCACCCAGTGGGAGAAGCGCAACATCGCGATCGATATCCCGGTGTGGGACGAGGAGCTCTGTATCCAGTGCAACAAGTGCGTCCTGGTCTGCCCGCACGCCGCGATTCGGGTCAAGGTCTACGACCCGGCAGCACTCAAAGGCGCGCCGAAAACCTTCAAGTCGATCGAGTACAAGGCGAAAGACTTTCCGGACTCCGTCTACACGATCCAGGTCGCGCCCGAGGACTGCACCGGTTGCCAGCTCTGTGCGCGGGTCTGCCCGGCCAAGGACAAGTCGAACCCCAAGCACAAGGCGCTCGACATGACCCTGCAGATGCCGCTGCGGGAAACCGAGCGCGAAAACTACGCCTTCTTCCTCGACCTGCCCGAGGTCGATCGCACCAAGGTCAAGATCGACGTCAAGGGCTCACAGTTCTTCAAGCCCCTCTTCGAGTACTCGGGGGCCTGCGAAGGCTGCGGCGAAACCCCTTACGTCAAGCTCCTCACCCAGCTCTTCGGTGACCGGCTGATGGTCGGCAACGCCACCGGCTGCTCGTCGATCTACGGCGGCAACCTGCCGACGACGCCCTACGCCGTGGACGAGAATGGGCGCGGCCCGGCCTGGAACAACTCGCTCTTCGAGGACGCCGCCGAGTTCTCCCTCGGTTTTCGACTCGCCGTCGACCAGACCACTAACCGCGCGCGCCGGCTCCTCAAGGATCTGGCATCCAAGGTCGGGCAAGGGCTGGTGGACGAGATTCTGCTCGCAGACCAGCTGTCGGAGGAGGGCATCGTCGCCCAACGCACCCGTGTGGAGGCCCTGCGCAAGAAGCTCGAGGGCATCGACGGTTCTGACGCCGCGACCCTCGCCCACATTGCCGACTACCTGGTCCGCAAGAGCGTGTGGGGGGTTGGAGGCGACGGCTGGGCCTACGACATCGGCTACGGCGGTCTCGACCACACCCTGGCCATCGGCCGCGACGTCAACCTGTTGGTCCTCGACACCGGCGTCTACTCCAACACCGGCGGCCAGGCCTCGAAGGCGACGCCGCTCGGCGCCACCGCCAAGTTCGCCATGGGCGGCAAGGAGATCCCGGCCAAGGACCTCGGGATGATGGCGATGGCCTACGGCCACGTCTACGTGGCCTCGGTGGCCTTCGGCGCCAAGGACAGTCAGACCGTGCGCGCCTTCCTCGAGGCAGAGTCCTACGCGGGACCCTCGATCATCATCGCTTACTCCCACTGTATCGCCCATGGCTACAACCTGTCGGATGGCCTCGACCATCAGAAGGCAGCGGTGGAGTGCGGCGCGTGGCCGTTGTACCGTTTCGATCCCCGCCGCACGGCGATGGGCGAGAACCCGCTCAAGCTCGATTCGCGGGCGCCGAAGATCGCGTTCTCCGAGTACGCGCTCTCCGAAACGCGGTTCCGGATGCTGATGAAGATCAACCCCGAACGGTCGAAAAGACTCCTCGAGGAGGCTCAGCGCGTCGTCCAGGCCAAATACGATATGTATCAGCAACTTGCAAACCTGCATTACGGCTCTGATGCCGACACCGAAAGCAATTGAGGGAGGGAGCTATGGACCTCAGGACCACCTATCTCGGACTCGAGCTCGCCAACCCGATCGTCAGCGGTTCGTGCCCCCTCGGTGCCAATCTCGACACCATCCGCCTCCTCGAGGACGCGGGAGCTGCCGCCGTCGTCACGCCGTCCCTCTTCGAAGAGGAGATCATGGCCGCGGCCACGGCGCAGATGGAGATGGAGTCGGCCGGGGCTGGATTCGCCGAGGCCTCGTCCTACCTCCCAAACCCCGATGGCTACCACCTCGGCCCCGACCAGTACCTGGAGCACCTGCGGGCGGCCAAAGAGGCGGTCTCAATTCCGATCATCGCCTCGCTCAACGGCACAACCCCGGGCGGTTGGACCGGCTATGCCAAGAAGATGGAGGAAGCCGGCGCCGATGCGCTCGAGCTCAACACCTACTATCTGGCCACCAACTCAGCGGAAACTGGAGCCGAGGTTGAGCAACGGACGCTGGACATCGTGGCTGCGGTCAAGGAATCGGTGACCATCCCGATCGCGGTCAAGCTGTCGCCGTTCTTCTCCTCGCTGGCCAATTTCGCCAAACTGCTCCAGGAGAAGGGCGCCGACGGGCTTGTCCTCTTTAATCGCTTTTACCAGCCGGACCTCGACATCGAAGAGCTCGACGTGGTGCCCAACCTGCGCCTGTCGACCGCCGACGAGTTGCGGCTGCGACTCAGGTGGCTGTCCATCATCTCGGCCCAGGTCGAGATGTCGCTAGCGGCCACCGGAGGCGCCCACAACGCGGTCGATGTCATCAAGGCAGTGATGGCCGGGGCCCACTCGGTGCAGATGGTGTCGGCGCTGCTGATCCATGGCCCGGAGCACATCAAGCGAACCCTCGAAGCGATCGACTTCTGGCTCACCGAGCACGAGTATGAATCTTTGCGCCAGATGCAGGGTTCGATGAATATGGCCAAAGTGCCGGATGCGGCCAAGCTGACCCGTGCCAACTACATGAAGATGCTGGATAGCTGGCAGCAGTAGCGCGAGTCGACGACACAGGTGCCACCCTTCGCATTGTCATTGGCGCGCTCTTGCCGGAAGGGCGACAACGACAATGCGAAGAGTGGCACCATGCTCCTCCCATTGAGGAGCGCTCCTCCGTTTAGAGCCTCACGCGTACCTCTTCGAGGATGGTCTCGAAATCGGGATCGCCCTTGAGCGAATCGAAATCATCGTCGTCGAAAATGCGGGCGTTCGCCCAACCAACATCGAGGGCACGATGAAGAGTGGCGAGGGCGCTTTCGGCATCGCCGTTCAGAACCAGGATGCACGATTGATCGTAGAGGTTCCAACCGGTGGCAACGTGACCGACGCCAAAAATCTTCTCCCTGATCTCGAGTCCGCGTCGATACCATCGCAACGCCTCGTCGTACTCGCCTTGCTGGTAGTAGTGAAAGCCGAACAGCTCGAGGATCCGCGCAACATCGACGTGATACGGTCCATGGGCCTCCTCCGCGATTCGCAGAGCCCGGTCGAGCGTGGCGTGAGCCTCCTCGACATCACCTCGATTGAGCATCAACAGCGCGTATGGCCCCAAGGTCCAGACCAGGTCGGGATGATCCGGCCCGAGAGCGCGCTCGCCGAGGACCAGCGCGCGTTTGAATCGTGCGTCGGCTTCTTCGTATTGTTTATCTCGTCGATCGAGCATCGCCAGCTTGGTGAGCGGGTACATCAGCGAGAAATGGTCCGGACCGAGTGTCCGTTCCTGAATCTCGAGCGCGCGTTCGTAGAACCTGCGCGCCTCTTCGTAGCGGAGGGTCTCGTGGTAGCAACGGCCGATGTCAAGAACAATGCCGCTCACGGCGGCGTTGTTCGGGCCGAACCTCTCTTCATACAACGACAGCGCTTGCTCGAGCAGCGGCAGGGCCGCCTGGTATTCCGCCATGTCCATGAGCATGTTGGCGTAGGGCAATGTGGTGCGGACGACAACCGGGTCGTCCTCTTTCCCGATCGCCTGAAATAGGTTCAGCGAGCGATCGAAGAACCCCCGAGCTTCGTCATAGTCACCGGCCCGCCAGATCACAGTACCGATGGATCCGAGAGTCGCCGCCACCGCCCAGTGGTCGGGACCAAGAGCCTGCTCATAGATCGAGAGCGCGCGCCCGAAGAGGACCAGCGCCTCGCCGAAATCCGCGGTTCGGAAGGCGAGCCAGCCAAGGGAGACACAGCTGTCGGCGACGGCTGCGGCGGGCTCACCGAGGTGCTCCTCGCGGAGACGGAGGGCCTCATCGAGCAAAGGCTTGGCCCGTTCGAACTGACCCAGATTCCCGTAGGCGGTGCCAACGGTGTCCAGTAGCCGAGCCCGCACCAAAGGTTGGTCGGAGAGCTCGCTCCGAATCCGTTCGACACCGCGGTCCAATACAGAAGTTGTCGACGTGACCTGCGAGACCTGAACTGCGGGGTCAAGATCGGCAAACACGCCGACCAGGAGCTCGGACACCTTTCGAGCCGCCTCCGCCTCGTGCCTCGCCTTCACGAAACCGATTGCCGTGCCGACGACTCCCGAGACCAGGGCGACGATGACGACTCCACCTGCGACGACGCCAACCCTATGGCGACGGATGAACTTGCGGATCCGGTACGCCGTGCTCGGCGGGCTCGCATTGACCGGCTCGTCACACAGAAATCGTCCGACATCCGCCGCCAGGTCCGACGGTGAACCGTAGCGACGGGTCTGGTCCTTCTCCAGCGCCTTCATCACGATCCAGTCGAGGTCGCCGCGCAGGGTCCGGGCTAGACCCTGTATATCGGTCCGCCGCCGTTCCGCCGCAAGCTGCGACGCGGCGCCGAGGCTCGAGACCCGGGTGCTGGGGCGCTGGGGTTCGTCCTCGCGGATACGCCGGCGCATTTCGTCGAATCCGGCGGTGCGCAGCTCCTTGGCATCGAATGGCTGTGTTCCGGCCAGCAGCTCGTACAGCACGACGCCCAGCGAGTAGACGTCGGATCGGGTGTCGACATCGAGCCCGGTGAGCTCTGCCTGCTCCGGGCTCATGTACTCGGGTGTACCGATCCACTGGCCGAGCTCGGTGAAGAGGGTGCGCTCGGTGAGCCGTTGCGAGGTCGCCTTGGCGACCCCGAAGTCGATGATCTTGGGGACCGGCCGGCCGTCCTCGACGGTAACGAGGATGTTCGACGGTTTGATGTCGCGATGGATGATGCCCTTCTGGTGGGCGTGCTGCACACCCTCGCAGACCTGCACGAAGAGCGTCAGCCGCTCCTGAGTGCTCAATCGTTGAGCATCGCAATACTCGGTAACCGGCACCCCTCTGACATACTCCATGGCGAAGAAGGGTCGGCCCTCGTCGGTGGAACCCGCCTCGTAGGCCTTGGCGATGTTGGGGTGGTTCATGAGCGCCAGCGCTTGCCGTTCGGACTCGAAACGGGCCAACACCTCCTTGGTGTCCATGCCCCACTTGATAAGCTTGAAGGCAACCCGCCTCCGTACCGGTCGCTCCTGCTCGGCCTCCCACACCTCGCCCATGCCGCCCTCGCCGAGCCTCTGCAGCAGCCGGAAATTGCCGATCCGTTCCGGCGGACGTCTCCCGTCGGACGGATCCGGGGTGGTGCAGTCGATCTCCAGCAGGGCATCCACTTCATGGCGGAGGTCGTCGTCCCCAGCGCATGCCTCATCGAGGTACGACGATCGCCCGTCGACCGGCAGCTCGCAGGCCGCCAGAAAGACTTCCTTGGCCCTGCGGTGACGATTCGTCTTCATGATGGGCCCGCCTCCGAAAGTCTGAGACGCAGCCACGCCTGGGCGTGACGCCAGTCGTTCTCGACGGTTCGTTTCGATACGGCGAGCACTTCTGCAACCTGCTCCACCGTCAAACCCCCGAAAAATCGGAGGGTCACCACCTTTGCCTCGCGATCGTCGACGACGGCGAGCTGCTCGAGGGCCGTATTGAGATCGAGGAGCTGCTCAGGATCGAGCACCTCCCCACCCAGTGGATCGAGTGCCTCCGAGAGGGTCACGCTCTGCCACCCGGCGCCCCTCTTTTGAGCACCGCGCTCGCGCGCGTGGTCGACCAATAGGCGGCGCATCACCCGGGCGCCGACCGCGTAAAAATGGGTCTTGCCCTTCCAGTCGGCCCGGGTCTGGTCGACGAGCTTGAGGTAGGCCTCGTGGACCAGCGCGGTCGGCTGCAAGGTATGGCCCGGGGTTTCACGGGACATGTAGCTCTTCGCGAGGCGACGAAGCTCGTCGTAGACGAGGGGAAACAGCTCTTCCGCAGTGGCGCGATCGACATCTCCGGTTCCGCTCAATCCGGAGATGATCTCCGTCACGCGGCTTTTCGGATCGCTGTCCACACCCGGCCTCCAACTATCAGCTGCGATTCCTGGCCATTCTATGGGAATTGTCACTTCACGCATCCGCGCCCCTTGAGTTCTTACGTGGTGACACAGCGGACCGTTTCAGTTCTGCGGGGTTTCTGGCTCGAATCCGCGTTACCGAGTGGAGAACGGAATGCAACCCCTGGAATCGGCCCCAACGGAGATTCCCAAGACCACATGCGGGAGGAAATCATGAAACGAACAACAGTTCTTCTGGCAACCATCGCGGTGTGCATTGCGATGACGGCCCCGGCATCGGCGGGGGAAACGGGATGGCATCTTCGGGTCTTCGCCGCCGGCTTCGACCCGGACCTCGACGTAATGGTGCCCGCCGAAAACCCCGAACTGGTCCGGGTGACGGCCGATTCTGATCTCGGTTTCGGCGCCAGCCTCGAGTACCAGTTCAGCAACCTCCTCGGACTCGAGCTCGGCTTTATGCAGGCAAGCCCCACGATCGAGCTGAGCGCCGACGACGTTCCGGGTTTCGGAGACATTTCCCTTACGGACTCGATGTCGACGACCGCCGTCACCCTCGACCTCAACTTCCATCTGACACCCAACAGCCAGTCTATCGACGTCTATCTCGGCGCCGGCGTCGTCAACCTCGGTTACGGCAACCTCCACTACGCTGAACCAGACGGAGACCCGCTGGACCTCGAGATCGGCAATGACCTCACCTATTCCGCCAAGGCCGGCCTCGGTATCGCTCTCGGCAAGAACAGCAACTGGGCGGCATTCGGCGCCCTCCGCTACATCTGGTCGGACCTCGAGGTCACACAGGAAGACGCAGCGACCTTTGATTTCAATATCTTTTCGTTCTCGGTTGGGATTGCGTACAGCTTTTAGCTGCTTCCAGTGAGGCGCGCGATACCGCTTCGTCGACACAGGTGCCACCTGTCGCATTGTCTTCGTCGTCTTCCCAACAGGAACGCTCGGATGACAATGCGACAGGTGGCACCTTGCTCGTCACAGCGGGAAGCGCTTCCCGGGTTCACCTATCCAGAGACAAAAGGATTTGAAGCCCTCTCGCAGCCGATGGTGGTATCCGGGCCGTGGCCGCAGACGACCCGGGTTTCGTCGGGCAACGTGTAGAGCTGGTCACGAATGGACCGCTCGAGGACCGGGAAGGAACCGCCCATGAGATCGGTGCGGCCGATCGAGCCGGCAAAGAGCACGTCGCCAACGATGACCACCGGCGCGGCAGCTCCGGACACGACAAAGCACACGCCGCCGGGCGAATGGCCGGGCGTGTGCCGCACCTCGAGCTCGAGGCCTCCAACCGACACCGTGTCGCCGTGGCGCAGCATCAGATTCGGCTCCGGTGGTGCTTCAACCTCGAAGCCAAATGCTGCCGCCTGCAAAGGTGCGTTGCGATAGAGCTCAATCTCGTCAGGGTGGAGGCCTATCGGCAGCTTGCCTCCAAGCAGACGGGCCAACTCGGCGGTGCCGCCGACGTGGTCGAGGTGTCCGTGGGTGTGGAGGATCATCGTCGGGCGGAGGCCGGAGGAGCGCACACGATCGACGATTCTCTCCGCCTCCTCACCGGGATCGATGACCACCAGCTCGCCCGCTTCAGTGTCACCCAGCAACACACAGTTCGCCTGGATCGGACCGACCGCAAAAACGTCCAAGAAGAGTAAGGCCGTCATCGAAAATACTGACGAACGTTTTTGCGAATTCTGAATTCCGAATTCAAACGAAGACCCTCTCGACGAGCAAACCAATCAGCCGAGCCAGCTTTTCCGCCGCTTTCTTACCTTCCTCCAGGACCTCGGTGTGGGTCAGCGGACGGTCAACGAGGCCGGCCGCAGGGTTGGCGGCAAACGAGAGCACGAGGACCTTCATTCCCATGTGACGGGCCGCGATGACTTCGGGGACGGTCGACATTCCGACCACTGTTCCGCCAGCTGCACGCAACATCCGAATCTCTGCCGGGGTCTCGAACGACGGACCGAGGAGCGCGACGTAGACACCTTCATGTACCGAAAAACCGGCCTCTTCAGCTGCCGACCACGCGAGCTCGCGAAGTCCCCGATCGTAGGCCTCGCTCATGTCCGGAAACTGAGGTCCGAACTCCAACCCCCACTCCCCAACCAGCGGGTTCGCGCCCTGCAGGTTGAGATGGTCCGTGACGACCACGATCGACCCGGGTTCGATCGCCGGATCGAGGGATCCGGTGGCGTTGGTGGCAATCATCACCTCGGCCCCGAGAAGACCAGCTAACCTCACCGGTGCCACGACCTCTTCGGGCCGATAACCCTGATAGAGGTGGAAGCGACCGTTGAGGACCATCAGGCTCTCATCCTCCCGGCGCCACAGGGTCACTGTCTGCCGATGTCCCATCAATGTGTGGAGCGTGAACGGCATGACTTCGTTGAGATCGATCTCTTCGGCGGCCTCCCAACCCGGGACCTCGAGGTCGAGACCGGAACCCGCGACCAGCAGACCACGAACACGGCCAGGGTTATAGCGGTCACGAAACTCTTTGGCCACCTGACGCACACCATCGGGAGATAGTTCGACACTCATACCGCGCAGCCTAACATACCTCGAATGAAGAATTAGGCAAGGCGCTCACCACGCGGAGCCTGCCCACAGATGACACAGATATCCACAGATGCACACTGAAAAAACCATCTGTGTGATCTGTGGGCTATCTGGGTGGGTGGGGAAAATTTCGAAATTCGAAATCCGAAATCCGAAATTGGTGTCCGGTGACGGCCATCGCTACCATGGGGCGTCAGGTTCTGTTACCGTTACGCCCGCAATGGCGCGGATTCGTTTGCGCTCGGTGAAGCTCACGGGCTTCAAGTCCTTTCCGGACGAGGTCGAACTGGCCTTTCCAGGGAAGGTGTCGGCGATCATCGGCCCCAACGGCTGCGGCAAGTCCAACCTGGTCGATGCAATCCTCTGGGTGCTCGGTGAGCAGAGCCCGTCGTTGATGCGGCTCAAGCAGATGGGAGACGTCGTTTTTGCCGGAGCTGCCTCCAGACCGGCTTCAGGCGCGGCCGAAGTGGCCCTCATGCTCGAATCCGACGACGGCCATTGGAAGGAAACCGATGGCTGCCTCGAGGTCTGTCGCCGCGTCTTCAGGAGCGGTCCTTCGGAGTACCGCCTCAACGGGCGCTCTGTACGATTGAAAGATATTTTTGACGAGCTCGCAGAGGTCGGCTTGAGCACGCGCGCCTATTCGATCATCGAACAGGGCCGGGTCGGCCAGGTCCTATCCGCGCGACCCATCGATCGCCGCTCACTGCTCGAAGAAGCTGCCGGGATCACGCGTTACAAGGCGCGCAAGCACGAAGCGGAGCTCAAGCTCGAGCACACCCGGCAGAACCTGCTCCGCCTCGAGGATGTGATCGGCGAGGTCAAGCGGACCTTGCGTCAAATCAAGCGCCAGGCCAAGCAGGCCGAGCGCCATCAGAAGCTCGAGAACGAGCTCAGAGACCACCTGCGGCGGCTTTTCACGATCGATGCCCACCTCCTGGACGCCCAGCGCAGCGACATTCAGAAACGGCGCGCCCAGGCTCAAAACGAGGTGGCGGCAGCGGCGGCCGCTCTTGGCGGTTCGGACGCCGACCTCGGACGAGCGCGTGAAGAGCTCGAGACGGCACGTGCCGAGACGGAAAGCGCCAGAGAAGAGGTGGCCTCTCTGCTGGGCTCCAGAGAGCGTCTGGAGGCCTTTCTCGAACGGTCAGCCGACCTACTCGACAACCTCCGGGCTTCTCTCGACCATACGCGGAACGAATCTGCCACCCTGAAATCGAGCCGAGGATCTTTGGACGACCGCATCGCCGAGGCCCGCCAGCGGGCCGAGACTCTCCAGGCGGAACTTGACACCGTCCGAAAAGCGGTGGCCGAGGCCGATGAGGCGTACCAGGCTGCCGACCTCCGCCGAGCCGAGGCCGAACAGAAAACCGCCCAACAACGACAGGATCTTCTGCGCACCATTTCCACTCTCACCGCGAGCCGGAATCGTCTCGGAGATCTCGAACGGGAGCGCGACCGGCTCACCTATGCACTGGGACAGCTCGCTCAGGATCGAAAACGTCTCGAGGAACGACACGAAATACTCGGCGGAAGCGTCCGCGAAGCGTCCGAACGAAGCCGAGGCGCATCTCAGATCGCCGAGGACCTGGCTTCACGGCGGCGGAAGCTTTCCGACGAACGTGCACGGCTGCGAGACGAGGCGAGCAGCGCCAAACAGCAAGCAGAGTCTCTTGGACATTCCCTGTGGGAGCTTCGCCACCGGTTGCAGGGCGTGGAGAGAGCGATCGCCCGCCACACCGCTGCCGCCGAACAACTGGGCAATCTGGCACCGCCCGACCAGATGGCCGGACAACTCGGCGACTACCTCCACCCTTCGCCCGAACTCGCACCCGTCCTGGACCGCGTGTGGCGCGAATGGCTCGAGCTGCCCGTCATCCGTGCGACGACACTTTCGCCAGAACAGATCGAAGCCGTGGCCGGCCTCGACGGTCGGATACGGCTGGTCGCCGCAGCCCGAGCGCCCTCTATTCGCGAGCTTCCAACGCCCAAGGGCGCCGAGGATCTGCTGCTCCAAGCTGGAATCGAGCCCGAAGACCTCGGATGGGTGGCCAGAACCCTTCCTCGCACCCTGCGCTGCAACGATCTCGACCGTGCCCGCGAACTCGCTGACGAGCTGCCTCACGCGGTGATTGTCTGTGGCGACGGCGTGGTACGAAAGGGCCGTATTCTCGAACCCACCACCCGTGGCGATCGACATCCCGGCGCTCTCCAGCTCCGCACGATGGAGAAGGAGCTGACAACGGAGATCGCAGATGTCAGCGCCCGCACCGATGAGCTGACGGGGCGCCACCAGGAGGCTGCCGGTCGGCTCGAGGACCAAACCGACCAGCTGACGTCTCTCGACAACGAGGTCGTCTCCGCCGAGAAGGAACGCGCCCGCACCGCCGCCATCGAGGAGTCGCTGATCCAGGAGCGCGGACGCGTCGAACGTGAGCTCGACTCACTGGCCACCGAAGAAGACCGCTGCCGTACACAGGCAGAGGAGATCGAACAACGTCGCACACGCCTTGAAGAGGAGGTTTCACAGCTCGAGGCACGCAGTGTCGGGCTCGAGCAGGCGGTCGAGGACGCCGCTAACCGCCTCGCCGGCCGCCGTGAAGAGACCGCTGACGCATTGCGCGAGCTCGATCGAAGGCGGGCCGAATTGCAACTCTCCGAAGAACGGACCGAGGCCGCCCGAGCGGAGAGCGCTCGCCTGAGCGAGGAGGCGGGGGTCCTTGACAGTCGGGTGGGCAGTCTCGATGTGGAGGCAGTACGCCTCCAGAATCAACAGGCCGGCACCGAGGAAGAGGTCGTCCGCTCCCGGACCCGCCTTGTCGAGGAGCAGGGCTTGCTGGCCGCAGCCCGCGAACATGAGCGCCGTTTATCGGAAAAGGTCGATGAGGTCAGCGCCCGTGTCTCCAAGCTTGAAAAGGAGGTCCGGGTTCGCCGCGAGACCCACGATCGAGAACGAGAGGTCTTGCACGGCATCGAGGTCGAACAGACCCGAGCCGAGGCTGACTGGGAGCGCCTCCGGGAGCATGCAGCGGACGAGCTTCGTCTCGCCGTCGAATCGCTCCTGGACGCTGAGTCAGAGCCTGACGATGAACCGGAGGCTCTGCGCACAGACATCGAGGGACTGCGCGCAAAGATCGACCGTCTCGGCCCGGTCAATCTCCTGGCACTCAAGGAGCTTGACGAATTGGAGGAACGGTCGCAGTTCCTCGGTCGCCAACGTAAGGACCTTGTCGAGGCCCTGCAGTCGCTGGATGAAACCATCCGTGAGATCGACGCTACCTGTACGGAGCGTTTTGTCGCGACCTTCGAGCAGGTCAATGAGGTCTTTGCCGAGACCTTCAGCACCCTCTTCGGGGGTGGCACCGCCCGGCTCGATCTGGTCGATGAGGACGACCCCCTTGAGTCGGGCATCGACATCACCGCCCAACCTCCGGGCAAGAAAAACCAGTCGGTGCAACTTCTTTCGGGCGGAGAGAAGGCGCTCACCGCCTTGTCGCTCTTGATTTCGCTTTTCCGGATCAAGCCATCGCCATTCTGCATACTCGACGAGGTGGATGCGCCACTTGACGACGCCAACGTCGAGCGATTCTCCGATCTGGTCGAGGCCATGACCGAACATACCCAGTTCGTGCTGGTGACCCACAACCGCCGCACCATGGCGCGCGCCGATCTTCTTTACGGAGTAACCATGGAAGAACCGGGGGTGTCGAAGGTGGTTTCGGTCAGGGTTGAGAAATGACGCCTCGAATTCAGAGCACCTGACAGCTTCGACGACACAGGTGCCACTCCGCCAGTGAGACGCGCGTTGGGACATCAACGACACAGGTGCCACTCCTCAATGAGATGCGCGTTGGGGCTTCGTGCACAGGAGCCACCTTTCGCATTGTCTTGTTCGTGTTCCCGGCAGGATCGCATTCATGACAATGCGAAAGATGGCACCTCGCACACCGAAGCGAGATGCGCTCACCGTGTTTGCTATCCTCCGTCGCGTGACCGCTTATTCCACCACCTGGCGCCTGATCATCGATGGCGACCTGCCCGGCGCGCGCAACATGGCGCGCGACGTCGCGATGTTGGAGGCCGTGTCGAAAGGCGAATCGCCACCGACCCTGCGCCTCTACGGCTGGGACCCCCCGTGCTTGACCCTCGGACGCCACCAGGGCACCGAAGCCGCCGACTTCGACTTCTGCTCGGCAGAAAGCATCGATATCGTGCGACGGCCGACCGGCGGCCGGGCGTTGCTCCATCACCTCGAACTCACCTATGCAGTGGCAGCACCATTGGGTGTCGGACCGCTGCCGCGCGGCCTGCAGGACGCCTACCGACTGATATGCGGAGCGGTTGTGCGTGCGATGCAGGCTCTCGGCGTCGACGCCGAACTCACCGGCGGCGATGTCAATCTGCGGCTCCCCGGACCCAGATCCACCGCGCCGTGCTTCGAGACGCCAGCCGGCGGTGAGGTGGTCGTGGGCGGCCGCAAACTCATCGGCTCCGCGATGCGCGCACACGGCCCGGCGATTCTCCAGCACGGCGCCATCCTCATCGATTGGGACGGACGGCTCCAGGCCGGATCGATGGGCCTCCCGGACGACTCATCACTCCGTCCTCGGATCACGACCATTCACGACGAACTCGGACGTAACCTGGAGCGCTCCAAACTCGAGAAGACACTCGTGGAGGCCATCGCGGAAGACCTCGCGATCGGGTTCCAGCCGGATCGGCCAAGTGACGCCGAACGCTCGCGCGAACAGGAGCTCATCGCCTCACTCACCGTCACCGGGTGATTCGGCGTCGCTCTCTCTGATCCTCGGCTTGATCAACGGCAGCAGCGCAAGGGCAGGCAGAGCGAGGGCGGTCGTCAGGGCGAAGAAAACCGCATAGCCGAGACTCTCGACACCGATCCCGGTGAAGGCGCCTGCCACATCGCGGGTCAAGGCGAACATCGCCGACAGTATGGCGTACTGGGTGGCGGCATGCTCCTTGTCGCACAGATTCATGAGGAAGGAGAGGAAGGCAGCGGTTCCCAGCCCCTGGGTGAAGGATTCGATAATCGACGCCACGTAGATGCTCTCGCGCGGGAGATCGATCGCCGCGACCGCGACGTAGCCGAGATTCGAGACCAGCTGGGCGAGCCCCAACCACAGCAACGCCCGGAAGATCCCGTAGCGATTGGTCAGCCAACCGCCCGCAAGCGCGCCGAGAATTGTCAGTGCGGTTCCCAGGCTCACCGAGATGAGGCCGATTTCCTTCAGTGAGTATCCCTGGTCCACCCAGAAGGGCTTGACCATCCTGCCGAGGGTCGAGTCGCCGACCTTGAAGAGAAGTACGAAAAGGAGAACGGGAACCATCTCCCAGCGCAGGAGCCAGTGCAGCACGGGTGCCACCGCATGCCGCCGTTCCGAGGCCTCCAGCGGCACCCGTGGGCTCAGCCAGGCC
>Ga0307423_1001044_pt1 | contig 17305 bp, 14 predicted proteins | sample SalMarWE160310MG_FD_202154 | JGI IMG/M metagenome (GOLD analysis project Ga0307423, IMG submission 202154) | Salt marsh sediment microbial communities from the Plum Island Ecosystem LTER, Massachusetts, United States - WE1603-10 | ecosystem: Environmental > Aquatic > Marine > Intertidal zone >...
CGAGGTGATGGGGTTGATCTACTCCCGCCTCAACAACCCCAGCCTAGAGATCCTCGAAGACCGCATCACCCTGTGGGACGAGGCCGAGGCCGCGGCGGCTTTCGAGAGCGGGATGGCCGCCATTTCCACAACGCTGCTGACGTTCCTCCGGCCCCGCGACGTGGTGGTCTTCGCCGAGCCGATCTACGGCGGCACCGAGTACCTCCTCCACAGGACGCTGCCGGAATTCGGCATCGAGGCCGTGTGCTTCCCCGCGACCGAGGGCATCGACGGGCTGAACCGCGTCCTGGACGAGGGGGAGGACCGCCGAAGCCGCCTGCGCATGGTCTACCTGGAGACGCCGGCCAATCCGACGAACGCGCTGGTGGACATCGAGGCGTGCGCCGAGGTGGCGGGCAGCTGCGGAACGCCCGACCGGCAGACGCTCGTCGCCATCGACAACACCTTCCTCGGCCCCCTCTGGCAGCACCCGCTCAAGCAGCGCGCCGACCTGGTGCTTTACTCCCTCACCAAGTACGTCGGTGGCCACTCGGACCTCATCGCCGGCGCGTGCCTCGGTTCGAGGGAGCTGATCGGGGCGGTCAAGGCGACGCGCACGATCCTGGGAACCATGGCCGGCCCGTGGACCTGCTGGCTGCTGCTCCGGAGCCTCGAGACGCTGAAGCTGCGCATGACCAGCCAGATGAAGAACGCCCGCTACGTGGCCGACTACCTGGCGGACCACCCCAAGGTCGAGCGCGTCCACTACCTCGGCCACCTCACGGAGGGCGATCCGCAATTCGAGATCTACCGGAAGCAGTGCCTCGCGCCGGGCGGGATGATCTCGTTCGAGGTCGCCGGAGGGGAGGAGGAGGCGTTCCGGCTGCTCAACGCCCTGAAGCTCGTCAAGCTGGCCGTGAGCCTGGGCGGAACGGAGAGCCTGGCGGAGCACCCTGGTACGATGACGCACTCGGACGTGCCGCCGGAGGACCAGCTGGGGATGGGCATCACGCCCACGCTGATCCGCATCAGCGTGGGGATCGAACACCCCGAGGACCTGATCGCGGACCTGGAGCAGGCGTTGGAGAGGGTGTGACGCTGGACCCGGGGGTGCGGGCGCCCGGCTACGATGCCGTCGCGTCGCCGACCACCCGCACCCTCACCCGCAGGGCGTCCCCGGGGAGGTAGGCGAGGGGGAAGTCGTCCGTCTCCACGACCTCGACCGTCGCCGCGTCGGCGCCTGCCGCCGCCGCCCGGGCCCTGGCGATGTCCGTGGCCTCCGTCAGGGCGCGCTCGCGGGTCATCCCCGTGAACACCTGGTCGACCTCGCCGCTCACCTGCGCGATGGCGGCGCCCACCGCGTTCGCCACGTCGGCGTGGGGGACGTGGACCACTTCGCTGATCCCGGGCAGCTGGGCAGGGACCAGAAAGGCGCCGCCACCGACAGCCAGGAGAGGGAGTGGGGCCGCGTCCACCTTCATGCGGTCCACGCCCTCCTCCACGACGGCGCGCATGCGCGCCAGCCCTCGATCCAAGAGGCCGGCGTCCAGGTCCGCGACGCGCGTTCCGTCGCCGAGCGCCGCGAGGCCCGCCGCCACCCCTACGTCGGTGGCCGTGAGCGTAGCGCCCCCGAACACGCGCGCCTCCTGCGTCAGGCGATATCCTACGCTCCGGGGACCCACCGTCCGGCCCTCGTCGGCGACGATCGAGCCACCGCCGAGCCCCAGCGACAGCAGGTCGGGCATGCGGAAGAGCGTGCGCACGCCGCCCACCTCCACCGCACGGTTGGCCTCCCTGGGGAAGCCCCCCTTCAGGTGGCCGATGTCCGTGGTGGTGCCCCCGACGTCCACGACCATCGCATCGCTCAGCCCCGACAGGTACGCCGCGCCGCGCATGCTGTTGGTGGGGCCCGACGAAAAGGAGTAGACGGGGAAGGCCTCCGCGTAGTCCGCGCGCATGACGGTCCCGTCGTTCTGCGTGAGGTAGAGCGGTGCGCGTATGCCGCTTCCCTCCAGCGCCTCCGCGAACGCGCTCGTGGTGCGTCGCGCCAGCGCGGCCAGCGCCGCGTTGAGGATCGCCGCGTTCTCCCGCTCGAGCAGGCCGATCCGCCCGAGGTCGTGGGACAGCGTGACGGCCGCGTCCGGATGGACCTCGCGCAGGATGTCCGCGGCGCGCTGCTCGCACTCCGGCGTGAGGGGCGAGAACACGGCCGCGACCGCCACGGACCGGACGCCCGCGTCGCGGATGCGCTGGGCGGCCTCGCGAGTACCGGCCTCGTCGAAGGGGACGAGCTCCCGGCCGTCGTACTCGTGCCCGCCGCGGATCATGAACACGCCGCCGTCCACCTCGGCGGCGAGATCCTCCGGCCAGTCCACCCGGGGCGGCAGCGAGCGTCCGCTCGGCAGCCCGATGCGGATGGCCGCCACGGGCTCCAGGTCCCGACGCTGCACCACCGCGTTCGTGAAGTGCGTGGTCCCCACCATCACCGCGTCCACCGGGCCCGCGTCCCCGCCCACCCGGGCGAGCACGGCGGCGAGGGCGTTACGGATCCCGGTCGTGACATCCTCCGTGGTCGGCGTCTTGGCCGCCGCCACCACACCGCTCGCGTCGATGAGCACCGCGTCGGTGTTCGTGCCGCCCACGTCGATGCCGATGCGCCTCATCGCTCCGCCCCGCCCGTGGAATCGAAGACCGACCTGAAGTCGAGGTCGTGGCCGAACGCGCGCGGACCGACGTGCTCGAGCCCCTTCGGCGTCTGCTGGAGCGCGGGCGCCGGGAGCGCCACGACGCGCACCCGCTGTCCGTAGCGGAGCGCCTCCGTGCCGATCGCCTCTCCCGTCGTCGCGTCCATGACGCAGATGATGTCGGGGACCGTGACGCGTGCCTCCTCGTCGAACCACCCCACCGTGAACTCGTTCTGGAAGTCCAGCCGGAAGGCGTGGCCGCGGTCGGCGTCGAGGCCCTCGACGCGCGCGGTGCCCCGCAGGAAGCCCTCGGTGGCCCGCCGAGCGACATCCACGACCTTTCCCCGGAAGAGGAGCAGGCCGCCGGCGTGCTCGAGGACCGCAGCGACCGGGTCCGCCTTGCGGGCGCGGGCGTCGAGCACCGCCCGGCCGAGACCGATCGCCTGCGTCACCGTGTGCAGGATGCCCCACTCCTTCACCTCCCGCCCCGTGCGCGGCGCCTTGCACGTGGCCGCGATCGAGCCCACCTCCGCGCACACCTTCCGGCTGATCCGCTCCATCCACTTCCAGCTCGCCACCCGGGCGACGACCACGGCGTTCTCCCGGACGTCGGCGAGCGTGAGCGGCCAGGGCCGGAGGTCCCCGATGGCGAAGCTGGAGTGCTGCGCCTCGGGGTAGGCACGCCCCATCGTGTCCGCATCCACGACCGGCAGTCCCGTGACCGCGGCGACCATGAGGGGCTGAAAGGCGTTGGAGCCGCCGATCTCCAGCGACATGACCGCGTCGAAGCGCCGGCCCAGGTGCTCCTCCATCTGACGCACGGCCAGCGCGGCGACCTCGGGATCGGTCAGGCGCTCCTCTCCGACCAGCGGCGCCCCCATCGTCGAGACCACGGCGACGAGCGCGTCGTCGTCCAGGTCCTCCGGGTCCATCAACGAGACGGAGCGGCCGACCCGGTAGAGCCGGCGCAGGTTCAACAGCGCGTGATACGGGTCGCCCCCGCCGCCCGCGCCGAGGATCCAGGCGCCTGTGGCGAGGGACTCCAGCTCCGTTTCGAGGATCGGGCGTCGGGCCATGGCGCGGCGACGATAGGGGCCGCGGCCCTGCGGGAGCAAGGGAGCCCCGGCCGGGCCGCGCGCCTGCGGCTGGAGCCGCCCACCCGGGGGCGCATGGACACGGAGGCGCAACGCCGCCTACTCTGTGCGCCATGCTGCAGGCTGTGACGTTCCTGACCATCGGGCAGACGCCCCGCATCGATCTCGTACCCGAGCTGGTGGTGCACCTGCCGGACGGAGCCTCGGTGCGCGAGGTCGGAGCCCTGGACGGGATGGACGCCGACGAGATCGAGTCGCTGGCGCCCGCGCCGGACGAGGCGCGACTGGTCACCCGCATGGCCGACGGTCGCCAGGCGGTCGTGCGCAAGGCGTGGGTGCACGCCCGCCTGCAGCGCATCCTGGACGGGCTGGACGCCGAGACGAGCGGAGTGGTCGTCCTCCTGTGCACCGGGGAGTTTCCCGGCCTGCGCGCCGGGGGCATCTTCGTCGATGCACAGCACCTCGTGGACCACGGTGTGGCCGCGCTGTGCGCCGGCATGCACCGCATCGGCCTCCTCCTCCCGCTCGCCGAGCAGGCCGACGACTTCCACTGGCGGCCAGCCCCGCATCAGGAGGTGCGCACGACCTTCGCCTCGCCGTACGTGGGCGACCGCTTCGACGCGGCGGGGGCTGAGCTCGCCGACTGCGACGTGGTCGTGATGCACTGCATGGGCTACACCGAAGCTCAGCGCGGTCGCGTCGCCGCCGCGTCCGGACGCCCCGTCCTGCTCGCTCGCCGCCTCGTCGCGTCCGCGGTGGCCCAACTCCTGTGAGCCAGGAGACAGGAGGGCGCGTGCGACGCCATCCATCGATTCTCGAGCCGGCCACGCTGCTGGCCGCCATCGCGCTGGCAGCCCTCGGTGCGGTGATCGGCCTTCAGCTCCTGACGCGCGTCGGCATCACGCCGAACAGCTCGGTCATCGGCGCCGTCGTCGCCCTCGCGCTCGCCCGCATTCCTCTGGCCGTCTTCCGTCGGTTCGGGAGCATCGACCGCCAGAACCTCCTGCAGACCGTGATCTCCGGCGCGACGTTCGGCGGCGCGAACGCCCTCCTCCTCCCCGCCGGCGTCCCCTGGCTGGTCGGACAGCCGGAGCTGGTGCCGGCCATGCTGGCGGGCGCGTTCCTCGCGCTGGTCGTGGACGGGACCATCCTCTACCGGGTGTTCGACTCGCGGAGCTTTCCCGCCTGGGGGCTGTGGCCGTCCGGGGTGGCGACCGCGGAGGTGCTCATCGCGGGCGACGAGGGTGGGGGGCGCGCCCGGCTGCTGGCCGCCGGCGGCGTGGTGGGCGGCGTGGGCCAGCTCATCGGCATCCCGATGGACGTCTTCGGCGTGTGTTGGATCGGCAACGTGTGGGCGCTCGGGATGTTCGCCGCCGGCCTTCTCCTGCGCGCGCACGCGCCGGTGCTCTTCGGGGTCGATCTCGGCGAGCGCTACGTGCCACACGGCATCATGGTCGGGGCCGGCCTGGTGGCTCTCGTGCAGATCGTCCTCGCGGTGCGGGAACGGGCACCCGCATCCGCCCCCTCCGCATCGGAGCCGACGGTCTCGGGCCAGGCCTTCGGACGTGCGCTGGGCGGCGGCTTCCTGGCTTTCGTCGCGATCGCGGCGCTCCTGGCCGCCCTGGGGGGCGTGTGGAGCGGGATGTCGCTCCCGATGCTCGCGGGATTCGTCCTCTTCGCCGCCGTCGCCGCGCTCGTCTCCGAGCTGGTCGTCGGACTGAGCGCGATGCACGCCGGGTGGTTTCCGGCCTTCGCGACTGCGTTGATCTTCCTGGTGGTCGGGATGCTGCTGGGCTTCCCGCAGGTCCCGCTCGCGCTGCTCGTCGGCTTCACCGCCGCGACGGGCCCGGCCTTCGCCGACATGGGCTACGACCTGAAGGCCGGATGGATCGTCCGGGGTCGTGGGGCCGCCCCAGCCTACGAGCGGGACGGCCGCAGGCAGCAGTACATCGCCGAGCTCCTGGGCTTCGCCGTGGCCGGGGCCTTCGTCCTCCTGGTCCACCAGCGGTACTTCGCCGCCGACCTCCTCCCGCCCGTAGACCGGGTCTTCGCCGCCACCATCGCGGCCGGCGCCAGCCCCGAGCTCGCCCGGTCCCTCCTGATCTGGGCCGTCCCCGGTGCGCTCATCCAGGGCCTGGGCGGCCCCTCCCGTCAGATGGGCATCCTTCTGGCGACGGGTCTGCTGATCGTGAACCCCGCAGCCGGGTGGACCGCCGCGGCCGCACTGGTCGTCCGGGCCGCGCTGACGCGCCGCTGGGGGAAGGACGCAGAGGCGCCCATGTACGTCGCAGCCGGCGGCTTCATCGCCGGCTCGGCGCTGGTGGGGTTCGGCGTGGGGGTGTGGAAGGCGCGGTAGGCTACAGCAACCAGAACCCGATTCCCAGATAGGCCGCCAGCAGCAGCGCCCCCTCCCACCGCCGGATCTTCCACCCGGTGCGCAACATCGGTAGGACCAGGAGGGACATGGCCAGCACCGCGGGCAGCTCCCTGTGGAGCACGGAGCGAGCGACGTGCATCGGCTCCACGACCGCGGCGGTCCCCAGGATCGCTACGATGTTGAAGATGTTGGAGCCGATCACGTTCCCCACGGCGATGTCGGCTTCCTTGTGCAGCGCCGCGACCAGCGACGTCGCCAGCTCGGGCAGCGACGTGCCTACCGCCACCACGGTCAAGCCGATCACCACCTGGGACACGCCGAGGAAGGAAGCGACCGCCACGGCCCCCTGCACGATCGCATAGCCTCCGACCACCAGGCCGCTGCACCCGGCCAGGACGAGGCCGACATCCTTGAGGCGCACCTTCTGTTGTTCGGACCCCGACGCCCGCATGAATTCCTCGTACTCGGTGACGATCTCCGGCGCCTCGATCTCCACGGACTGGAAGACGAAGATCAGATACCCCATCAGCCCTATGAGCAGGAGGATGCCGTCACCGGTGCTCAGCTCGCCGTCCCACGCCAGCGTGTAGACCCCGCCGGTCACCAGGATCATGAGCGGCACCTCGCGCCATACCACGCGGGCCGCGACCTCGAGGGGGCGTATCATCGCCGTGAGCCCGAGAATCAGTCCGATGTTCGCGAGGTTGGAGCCGAGGACGTTGCCGATGGCCAGGTCGGAGTTGCCCCCGGCCGCCGCGACCACGCAAACCACGAGCTCCGGCGCGGAGGTCCCGAACGACACCACGGTGAGGCCCACCACGAGCGGGCTCACACCGAGCGAGCCCGCCAGGCGGGCCGCGCCGCGCACCAGCCATTCGGCCCCGAAGTAGAGGATGCCGATCCCCAACACGAGGAGAAGCGTGTTGAGCGTGAGGGCCGTCACGCGGCGCTCCCGGTCACGCGCGCTTCCTCCCGAGCCAGGCGCGCAACTCGCCCACCTCCATCGTGTTGAGCACGCCGCCGGGCTCCAGCCACCCACGCCGCGCCTGGTCCACGCCGAAGCGCATGTTGTCCAGGCCCCGGGGCGAGTGGGCATCGGTCGAGATGACGACCCTCACGCCCAGCTCCTTCGCGCGGAAGACATGTACGTCGCTCAGGTCCAGTCGGTTGGGGTTCGCGTTCACCTCGACGGCGACGTCCCGCTCCGCGGCGGTCGCGAGCACGGCCTCCACATCGAGCTCGTAGGGCTCCCTGCGGTTGAGGAGGCGTCCGGTGGGGTGCGCGAGGATGTCGACCAGCGGGTGTCGGATAGCTCGCAGCACCCGGTCGGTCATCGTCTTCCGGTCCTGGTCCATGAACGAGTGCACCGACACGACGACGACGTCGAGCTCCTCGAGCACGTCGTCGGGCAGGTCGAGGCTCCCGTCCTTCAGGATGTCCACCTCGGCGCTGCGCAGGATCTCGATCCCCTCCACCCGCTCGCGCACCTCCTCGATCTCGCTCCACTGCTCCCGGGCGCGCTCGGGTGTGAGCCCCTGGACCATCGCCATGGCCTGGCTGTGGTCCGTGATGGCGAAGTACGCGTAACCGCGGTCGCGGCACGCCAGCGCCATCTCCTCCAGCGAGGCCCTTCCGTCGCTCCACGTGGAGTGCATCTGCAGGTCGCCGCGGATGTCGTCGAGGGAAACCAGCCGCGGCAGGCTTCCACGCAGGGAGGCCTCGACCTCCCCCCGGTTCTCGCGTAGCTCGGGCGGCATCCACGCCATCCCCAGCGCCTCGTAGACCTCCTCCTCGGTCTGCCCGGCCAGGCGTTCGCCGTCCTCCTTCCCCAGGGACTCGGGATCGGCGCCTTCCGGGATCCGGAAGACGCCCCACTCGTTCACGCGCAGGCCCCCGCGTACCGCCCGCGTGCGCATCGCGACGTTGTGCTCCTTGGAGCCCGTGAAATACTGCATCGCCGCGCCGAACGAGCGTGGCGGGATCACACGCAGATCGATCTGGAGGCCGGAGCGCAGCACGATGCTCCCCTTCGTTCCACCGGCGGCGTCGACGCGCTCCGCGGCCGGATAGGCCACGAAGTGGTCGACCACGGCCGTCCCGTCGCCCTCGCAGCGCGCCAGCAGGTCGACGTCGCCGATGGTCTCCTTCCGGCGCCGCAGGCTTCCCGCGACCTCCACCCGGTCCACCCCGGGCGCGGCCTTCACGTGCTCGATGACGGGCGCGACCAGCTGCTCCACGTCGTCGAGGAGGAAACGGCCGACGTGCGCGCGATGCTCCGCGATGGCACGCAGGATCTTCTCCGCGCTCTTCTTCCCGAAGCCCTGGAGGGATTCGACGCGCCCGGACTGCAGCTCCGCCTCGAGGTCGTCGACCGTGCGGACGTCCAGCTCGTCGTAGAGCTTGTGCGCCTTCTTCGGTCCCACGCCGTCCAGGCGCATGAGCTCGACCAGCGAGCGTGGCACCTCCGCGTCGAGCTGCTCGAGCATCTCCATGCGCCCGGTCTCGATCAACTCTTCGATGCGCGCCGCGATGTCCTTGCCGATGCCCGGGAGCCCGGTCAGGTCCTCGCCGGCCTCGACCATCACCCGCAGGGGGCGGGTCAGGCCTTCCACGGTGCGCACCGCGTTGCGATAGGCGCGGATGCGGAACGGGTTGGCCCCCTGGATCTCCAGGAGATCCGCCAGCTCCTCGAGGGTGCGGGCGACGTCGAGGTTCTCCATCAGTCCGGGAGCTCCACGGATCCGCCCAGCTCCTGGACCTTCTTCACGAACGCGTCGAAGTCGAGCACCGGCACGCCGAGCTTCTCCGCCATGTCCAGCTTGGACCCCGCGTTGTCACCCGCCACCACGAAGTCCGTGTTCCGGCTGACGGAGCCGACCACGCGGCCACCCACGGACCGCCAGATCTCCTCTGCCTCGGGGCGGGGGATGGGGATCGAGCCGGTGAACACCGCGGCGCCCGCGTCGGCGGCGGCGCCCGCCTCCGGCGCAGGCTCGGTCTCCTCCGGCTCGACGCCACGATCGAGGATCGCCTGGATCGCCGCGTCGTTGCGCGTGTCGGCGAAGAAGGCGGTGATGGCCTCGCTCATCTTGGGGCCGACGCCCGCCACCGCCTCCAGATGCTCGCGCGACGCTCTCCTGATCGCGTCGAAGGACCCGAAGTGCCGGGCGAGATCGCGCGCCACCGCGACGCCCACCTCCGGAATGCCGAGGGCCACGAGGAAGCGCTGCAGCTCCGGCCGCTTCCGGGCGCGGATGGCCTCGACCAGGTTGGTCGCGCTCTTCTCGGCGAAGCGTTCGAGCGGGAGGAGCTGCTCCACAGTGATGTCGAAGAGGTCGGCCAGGGTGTGCACGAGGTCCTGCTCCACGAACAGCGTGGCCGTCTCCTCGCCGAGACCCTCGATGTCCAGGGCTTCGCGGGCACCGAAGTGCACGATGCGACCCTTGAGCTGGGCCGGGCACCCGAAGCGGTTCGGACACACCGTGCGCGGCCCGTCCTCGTAGACCGGGGTGCCGCAGGCGGGGCATTCGGCCGGCATCTCGAAGGGGGGCCCGCGCTCCTCCTCGTGGGCCACCACCTCGACCACCTGCGGGATGACGTCGCCCGCCCGCTGGATGCGCACGGTGTCGCCCTCGCGCACGTCCTTGCGGCGCAGCTCCTCGCGGTTGTGCAGCGACGCGCGCGAGATCGTGACGCCACCCACCACGACCGGGCGCAGGAACGCCACCGGGGTAAGCACGCCCGTGCGTCCGACGTTGACGCCGATCTTCTCGATGCGGGTCACCTCCTTGCGCGGCTCGAACTTGAAGGCCAGCGCCCACCGGGGGTGGTGCGACGTCGTGCCCATCCGCTCGCGGGCGGCGAGGTCGTCCAGCTTCACCACCACGCCGTCGATCTCGTAGTCGAGCTCGTCGCGCTCGGCGGCGTAGGCGCCGTGGTAGGACAGGATCTCCTCCACCGAGGTGGCCACGGCCAGGCGGTCGGGCACCTTGAAGCCCCAGTCCCGGATCGCCTCCAGGCCCTCGCTGTCGGTGGCGAACGACGCGCCTTCGACGTGGAGGACGTCGTAGACGAGCACGTCCAGCTTGCGCCGAGCCGTCACGCGGGGGTCGAGCTGGCGGATCGCCCCGGCCGCCGAGTTCCGCGGCGACGCGTACGGCTCCTGCCCGCTCTCGGACAGGCGGGCGTTGAAGGCCTCGAAGTCCGAGATGTACATCATCACCTCGCCCCGCACGGCCACCCGGGGCGGCGCCGGGCGCGCATCCTCGCGCAGCCGCAGCGGCACGGTCGGGATGGTCTTGAGGTTCTCGGTGACGCCCTCGCCCGCCCGCCCGTTTCCGCGGGTGACCGCGCGGCTCAGCACACCCTCCTCGTAGACCAGCTCGATGGAGGCGCCGTCCAGCTTCGGCTCCAGGACGTAGACGGGGTCGTCCTCACCGAGCGCCTTGCGCACCCGCTCGTCGAAGCGCCGGACCTCGTCCGCCTCCTGGGTCGAGTCCAGCGAGAGCATGGGCGCCACGTGCTCGATGGTCTCGAAGCGCTCCTGGGGCTCGGCCCCGACGCGCTGCGTGGGCGAGTCCGGCGTGAGAATCTCGGGATGGGCGTCCTCCAGCGCCTGCAGGCGCCGGAACAGCCGATCGTACTCCTCGTCCGAGACCTCCGGCTGCGCCGCCACGTAATAGAGGTGGGCGTGTCGACGGAGCTCTTCGCGAAGCCGCTCGGCCTCCCGGAGTGCCTCGTCCAGCTCCACAGTGGAAGGGTCTATTTCGATGCTCATGCGCGCTCCACGGGCGTGGCGCGAACCGTGCGCGGCCCCAATAATAACGCCTTCTTCTCCGGCCAGGATCTGCCCGCCGGGCCCTACCAGCGCCTGGTCGTCCGCGGCGCGACCATGATCGACGGAACCGGGGCTCCGCCCCGGGGGCCCGTGGACATCGTGGTCGAAGGCGAGAAGGCGGAGCGGAACATCACGAGCCGGGGCACGGGGCGATAGCGCGATTCCCGCGAGACGACGAGGGGCGTGGACCACGCCCCCTCGCTGTGAATAGCTTCAGAGGTTCCGCGTCACCGTCCCCGGGGAGATCGCCTGCCGCGCATGGAGTCTCTACCCGTCTGGGCCAACGCCCTGATCGCGCTCGCGACGTTCTTCGTCATCGCGGTGGGCGCGAAGTACGTGGTGGACGCCGCCGCAGACCTGGCGCAGCGCGCGGGCGTGTCCGAGCTGGCCGTGGGCCTCACCGTCGTGGCGTTCGGCACGTCCGCCCCGGAGTTCGGCGTCACGCTGGTGGCGGCGTTCGAGGGGCAGAGCTCGATCTCCGTCGGCAACATCGTCGGCTCGAACATCTTCAATCTGGGCTTCATCCTGGGGAGCGCGGCTCTCCTGCGCGCCATCCCGACGGACGCGCTGCTCGTGTGGCGCGACTCGCTGGTGCTGGTCGGTGCGACGGTGGTGCTGTACCTCCTGGTGGGCTTCGATCTCCACCTGGGAATCGGGGACGGCGCCCTCCTCGTCTCGCTCCTCGTGGGATACCTGATCCTCGTGTGGAGGGGACGCCACATCGGGACGACCCGCATCGTCGACGAGGTCACCGCGCCTCCGCCGGGCGTTCCGATCTGGCGTGACGCCGCGTTCCTCGTGCTGGGGCTGACCCTCGTCGGGGTGGCGTCACACTTCCTCATCGGGTCGGCCACGGCCCTGGCGCGCAGCTTCGGCGTGAGCGAGTGGGCCATCGCGGTCACCGTGGTCGCGGCGGGCACCTCCGTTCCCGAGCTGGCAACAACGATCGCCGGTGTGGTGCGAGGCCATACCGCCATCAGCGCCGGCAACGTGATCGGAAGCGACATCTTCAACGTCCTGGGCGTCCTGGGCGTGGCGGGTCTCGTCCGCCCGATGTCGCTCGACCCGGCGGCGCGGGCCTCCCTCCTGGCGCTCACCGCGATGGTGGTGGTCGTGCTCCTGATGATGCGCTCGGGGTGGAAGGTGTCCCGATGGGAGGGGGTGACGCTCGTGATGCTGGCCGCCCTGCGCTGGGTGCTCGACTTCGCCACCCACAGCTAGTGGCGAACCTCGGCTAGTGTCAGACCTCGACGTCCAGCGGCTGCGGAGCGAGACGCCGGGGTGCTCGTACCGGGTGCACCTCAACAACGCCGGCGCCTCCCTCATGCCGGATCCGGTCCTGGCGGAGGTGCGCGACCACCTGGAGCTGGAGGCCCGCATCGGCGGATACGAAGCCGAGGCCGAGGCCGCCGCCGAGATCCTCGGCGCGTACGAGGCGGTAGCCGGGCTCCTGGGCACCTCGGCGTCCAACGTCGCCTTCACGGAGCACGCGACGACCTCGTTCACCCAGGCCCTGTCCACCGTGGAGTTCACGCGCGGCGACGTGCTGCTGACCACGCGCAGCGACTACGTCTCGAACCAGATCCAGTACCTCGCCCTCGCGCATCGGCGCGGCGTCGAGGTCGTGCGCGCGCCCGACGCGCCGGAGGGCGGCGTCGATCTCCAGGCGATGGAGGAGATCATCCACCGCCGCCGACCGCGCCTGGTGGCCGTGACGCACGTGCCCACGAACTCCGGCCTCGTCCAGGATGTGGCGGCCATCGGCCGGATGTGCCGTGCCCGCGACATCCTCTATCTGGTCGACGCCTGCCAATCGGTGGGCCAGATGTCCGTCCTCCCCGAAGACATCGGCTGCGACTTCCTGTCGGCGACGGCCCGAAAGTTCCTCCGCGGCCCCCGTGGGTGCGGGTTCCTCTGGGTCTCCGACCGTGTCCTCGACCGCGGGCTCGAGCCGCTGTTCCCGGACCTGCGCGGCGCCGACTGGATCGACGGAGACCTCTATCAGCCGGCTCCGGACGCACGCCGCTTCGAGACGTGGGAGTTCGCATGGGCGCTGGTTCGCGGAACGGGTGCGGCCGCCCGCTACGCGAGCGCGATCGGCATCGAGCCCGTCCGAGACCGCGTTCGGCGGCTCTCCGGGTCCCTGCGCGAACGCCTGCCGGGCCTGCCCGGCGTGCGAGTATTGGACCGCGGCGCCGAGCTGGCCGCGATCGTGACGGTCTCGGTGCAGGGGTGGCGGAGCCGCGACCTGGTGTATGCGCTGCGAGCGCGTGGGATCAACACGACCGGGCAGAGCCGGAGCGACGCGGTCCTGGACTACGACGCCAAGGGTGTCGAGGGGGCCCTGCGCATCTCGCCACACTGCTACAACACCGAGGAGGAGCTGGAGACGTTCCTCGGCGCGCTGGGCGAGATCGTCGGCGGCTGAGCGCACACCCGGCGGGGGCGGGGGAATGGGCGGAGCGGACGAAATCGTGGACAGGGGCGTCCCGTTAGAAGAAATTCCTCGCGGTCCGCGTATCCCGTTTCAATGGGTGAGGAGTGGCGTTGCAACCGGATCTGGAGCGGGAGCTTATTCGTAAGTGCAGAACGGGAGACGCTCGTTTCTACGAGCCGTTGGTCCGGGCGTACGAGCCTTCGGGGCTTCGCCTGGCCGCCGCGATGCTGGGAAACCTGGAGGACGCGCGCGACGCGCTCCAGGAAGCATTCGTGAAGGCCTACGAATCGCTGCATCGGTTCGATCTCCGGCGCCCGTTCGGTCCGTGGTTCTTCCAGATCCTGCGAAACCACTGCCGCGACGTTCTCCGCAGCCGGCAGGCGCGCTTCAAGGTCGAGACGCTCGACGAGCGGTTGGAGCTGCGGCCGGCAGACGCGGCGCAGGGGCCGGAGCGGATCCGGCAGAGGAGCGCAGCGCGCGAGCTGCTGTGGCGCGCACTGGAGAAGGTAGGAGAGGACCACCGAGAGATCCTCGTACTGAAGGAGCTTCAGGGGTTCCGATACAATGAGATCGCCCGCATCCTCGACATCCCCGAGGGTACGGTGGCCAGCAGGCTCTTCCATGCGCGCAGGGCCCTGAAGGAGGCCCTGGACGAGATGGGCGCGGAATTCCCCTAGGATCTTCGAAGCCATGCACGACGACCCATCCCACGACGACCTGATGCGGTTCCTGGACGGCGAGCTGCCGCCCGAGGAGCACGCCCGGGTTCAGGCCAGGATCGACGCCTCCACCGAGCTGAGCCGTGAGGCGGTGATCTTCCGCGCCATGAAGGAGGGCTTCCAGGATCTGACCTTCCATCCCGGGACCTACCACCGCTCGGTGTGGGACCAGGTGAACCAGCAGCTCACGAGGCCTATCGGCTGGTTGCTCGTGGTGGTCGGGGGAGCGGTGTGGACCGGGTACGGCGCCTACGTCTTCGCCACCTCGCCGGCCAACCCGTGGGAGAAGCTGGCCACCGGCGCCGTGGTGATCGGGATCCTGCTCCTGCTGGCCAGCGTGATCTGGGAGCGCTACCGCGAGTGGCTCACCGACCCCTACCGGGACGTCTACCGATGATCGTCGTCACCACGCCGGACGTTCCGGGGATGAAGGTGGTCGCCACCCTGGGTCTCGTACGCGGCAACACGATCCGGGCGCGCCACGCGGGGCGCGACCTCATGGCGGCGCTGCGCAACATCGCGGGCGGCGAGATCCGGGAGTACACGAAGATGATGGCCGAGGCGCGCGAGCAGGCCATCGATCGCATGGTCGAGGAGGCGGAAGCGCTCGGCGCCGACGCGATCCTCATGGTGCGCTTCCAGACCGCCGAGATCATGCGGGGCGCCGCCGAGATGCTCTGCTACGGCACCGCGGTGAGGCTCGCCCCCGACGCCTAGCAGGTCGCTGAACAAGGGGAGCACACCGCGACCCGCTTGCTGTTCGTTTGTCCCTCCGGCATCTTCGCACCTTCTCCCCGGCGGCGGCGAGCCGATGGCTCGCGCGAGGGATCGCGCTCCGCTTCTCCTCGAGCAACGACGGGATTCTCGAGTTGGCACACCTGGTCGTATTCCAGCCGGACGCTCGGGTCGAGGCCCGCCTGTGCGATGCCCTGGGCCTGGCCCACAGGGTGTCCACCGTCGGCTCGTGGGCGAGCCTGTCCGCGTTCGTGGCGATGGAGTCCGTCGACGGGTGCGTGGTCGACGGGGACTACCCGGCCCGCGAGGACGCTCTCGATGAGATCCGACACCTGCGGCAACGGCATCCGGGACTCGCGCTGGCGGTCTACGTCGACGTGCACGAGGCCGACCTGGAGCTGTACCGGATGGGTGGACTCGGCGTGGACGGCGTCGTGTTGGCGCGCCGGCCGCCGTGGGCCAGCACGATCCGGGAGGCCATGGAACGATCCCTCGCCTCCGCTTGTGCCTCGCGCGTCGGGACGCCCCTCCAGGGGCGATACGACCGCGAGGTCGTACACGCGATCTCCTGGGCGATCGAGCACGCCCGGGAATGTCCGTCGGTGTCGCGCTTCGCCGCGGCGCTCGGGCACACCACCAGGAGCCTCGCCAAGCTCCTGCGCGACGACGGGCTCCCGCCGCCCAACCGGCTCCTCCTGTGGGGCCGGCTCCTGCTCGCGGGAGCCTACCTCGGGCGGGACGGACGCACGGTCGAGGAGACCGCGTTCCTTCTGGGGTACTCAACCGCCACAGCACTGTCACGGGCCATGAAACGCGAGATCGGCAAGCCACCGACGGAAGTCGGACGTAGAGGAGGACTCTCCTTCGTGCAGACACGGCTGTTCACCCGCCGCCGGACGCGGCGGCAGGGGAGGCCCCTGAGGAGCCTTGCCGTCGTCGCCGTCGCCGCCATGCACGCCGCGGGCTGTGCGACGGCGGGGCGCGGCGGAGGCGTGGGGCCGGCGATCGACCCCGTCGCCGCGATCCTCGATGCTCCACCCCTGGACCAGGTGCATTTCGGCGTCCTCGCGGTGGACGCCCGCAGCGGCCGCGTGCTGTACGATCGCAACGCCCACAAGCACTTCGTTCCCGCTTCGAACGAGAAGCTGCTGGTCACGTCGACGGCGCTCTCCCTCTTCGGGCCGGACTACCGCTACCGGACCACGGTCTACGCCACCGGTCCGCTGAACGAAGGCACCGTGGAGGGGAGTCTCGTGCTGGTGGGGACGGGTGACCCCACGCTCGGCGAGCCCTTCTGGCCCTCGGGGGAGGCAGCGCTGACGGCGCTCGCCGACAGCCTGCTCGCCACCGGGGTGCGCCGCGTCGAGGGAAGGCTGCTGGTGGACGCGTCCGCATGGGACTCGACCTCCGTCGGGCCGACGTGGCAGGCAGCGAGCCTGGGTGCCTCCTACGCCGCGACCGGAGGAGCCTTCGCGGTCGACCGCGGTGAGCTGCAGGTCGTCGTGCACGGGGGCGCAGGTCCGGGGGCCGAGCCCACGATCACCTGGAGTCCCCTGGGCACGGAGGACTTCGTCACCGCCGCTCTCACCACGGCACCCCCGGATTCGGCGACGCGGGTCCGTCCGCACTATCTGCCCGAGTCCCACCGCATCGTGCTGGACGGCCGCGTCCGCGCCGACCGCGTGGACACGCTCACCTTCGCGATCAGGGACCCGGTGCGTCAGGCGACTGCGGCGCTGGAGCGGATCCTGCGGGAGCGCGGAATCGAGGCGGTGGGCGGATGGGGGGTGGTGTGGGAGCCCGGGGTCGATCTCGGTGGCACGTGCGTCTCCGGGTCGGTGGGGAGGTGTCCAGCCGCGTTCCGCGTCGGCGACCTCACGTCCCCTCCCATGGTGGAGATCGTCCAGGCGATCCTCGAGCCCAGCCAGAACTGGATGACGGAGCAGCTCGTGCGGACGCTCGGTGCCGAGCTGGGTGAAGAAGGGAGCTGGGAAGGAGGTCTGGACGTGGTGACCCGCTTCCTGGTCGACCAGGTCGGGGTCGACTCCCTCGATATCTCCCCGAGGGACGGATCCGGTCTGTCCTCCGCCGATCTGGTGACACCCCGGGCGCTGGTGCGTATCCTCCGCTACATGGCCGCCGGACCCAACGGCGAGGCCTTCCGGCACGCGTTGGCCGAGCCGGGCGAGGAGGATTCCACGCTGGAGAGGCGCCTGCCGGGCTTCGAGGGGCGGGTCTACGGCAAGACCGGAACGATCGCCAACGTGAACTCTCTCTCGGGATATCTCGTACGGGACGATGGCCGCGAGGTCGTGTTCTCGATCCTCTCCAACGGCTCGGGGCTCCCGTCGTCCCGGGTTCGAGCCACCATCGACGAGGTGGTGGCGGTCCTCGCAGGACAAAGACAATGACCGACTACAAGCTCCCCGACCTTCCTTCCGAC
>Ga0307423_1001046_pt1 | contig 17293 bp, 16 predicted proteins | sample SalMarWE160310MG_FD_202154 | JGI IMG/M metagenome (GOLD analysis project Ga0307423, IMG submission 202154) | Salt marsh sediment microbial communities from the Plum Island Ecosystem LTER, Massachusetts, United States - WE1603-10 | ecosystem: Environmental > Aquatic > Marine > Intertidal zone >...
TACTGAATGGAAGTTCCGAAAAGATTTCATTTTCCTATAATTACGGCAAAGGGAAACCTGTTACTTACTTGCACAGATTTGCCGGCGTAATCAGTTATCTTAAAAATTTTTACGATACAACATCTTCCAATCAAATACGTGAGTGGGTTGAGGCTTATATGAGGACCACCACCTGCCCGACTTGTAATGGAGGAAGACTTAAAAAAGAATCACTTTCAGTTAAGTTTCAAGGTAAAAATATAAGTGAAGTAACACAACTTTCTATTAATCGTACTGCAGAGTTTTTTTCAAAACTTAAGTTAGCTGGAAAAGATGCTATAATCGCAAAACCCATTTTAAAAGAAATAAATGAACGAGTAAGTTTTCTATTAAACGTAGGGTTGGACTATTTGACTCTTGACAGATCTGCTAGAACTTTATCAGGCGGAGAAACGCAGCGAATAAGATTAGCAACTCAAATTGGATCCCAGCTGGCAGGTGTTCTTTATGTGCTTGATGAACCTTCTATCGGGCTGCATCAAAGCGACAATATTAAATTGATAAACTCACTCAAAAATCTTCGCGATCTTGGAAACACAGTGATTGTTGTTGAGCATGACAGAGAGACAATTGAAAGCTCAGATTATATGATAGACCTTGGTCCAGCTGCGGGTGTTCATGGCGGAGAGGTTTGTCTTGCTGGTAATACAGTCGAACTAGTAAAATCTCAGAATGGAATAGATTCATTAACGCTCTCATATCTTACGGGCAAAACAAAAATAGAGATTCCGGAAAAAAGAAGAGAGGGAAGTGGTAAATCGCTAATTCTGAAGGGCACAAGTGGGAATAATCTAAAAAATATTGATTTTAAAGTTCCATTAGCAACCTTTACTCTTGTAACAGGAGTAAGCGGTTCGGGTAAATCCACTTTGGTTAATGATACTCTTGTAAAAATTTTGATGAAGAATATTTATGGCTCTAAGCTGGTTCCTCTGCCGTATAAATCTATAGAAGGATTAGAAAATATTGACAAAGTAATTGAAATTGATCAATCACCGATTGGAAGAACGCCGCGATCAAATCCGGCAACCTATACTGGTTTGTTCACGCACATTCGTGATTTATTTGCTCAACTTCCGGAATCCAAAATGCGTGGTTATTCAACAGGCAGATTTAGTTTTAATGTTGAAGGCGGACGATGTGAAGAGTGCGGTGGCGATGGACTTAAAAAGATTGAGATGAATTTTTTGCCAAATGTTTATGTTCTTTGCGATGTTTGTCAAGGCAAGAGATACAATCGTGAAACTTTACAAGTTCTTTATAAAACAAAATCTATTGCTGATGTTCTTGAAATGCGGATTGATGAAGCATTAGAATTTTTTAAGGATCTTCCGAGAATAAATAGAAAAATTAAAGCTATTCATGATGTTGGGCTTGGTTATATAAAACTTGGCCAACAGGCAACAACACTTTCCGGTGGTGAAGCACAGAGAGTTAAGCTTGCAACAGAGCTAAGTAAAGTTAGCACTGGTAAAACTATTTACATTCTTGATGAACCCACAACAGGACTTCATTTTGAAGATGTTAGAATACTATTAGGTGTTTTGAATAAACTTGTTGATAAGGGAAATACTGTTGTAGTTGTTGAGCATAATCTTGATGTAATTAAAACTGCTGACTGGATAATTGATCTTGGACCCGGCGGTGGAGAGTTTGGCGGAAAAATAATTGCTGAAGGAACTCCGGAACAAATAATAAAAAATAAAAAAAGTGTTACGGGAAAATATCTTATTAAAGAATTGAAGAAATAAACTGGACCGTCATTGCGAGGATTCCGATTTATCGGGAGACGAAGCAATCTACGGTTGATGGTTGATGTTTGATGGAAGATGGAATCGAAATTCAAAATCAGCCAAAGCGAATTAATTACACCTATGTAGGTTATAACAAGGAGATAAATGTGAGTTTACCTAATTTTTTAGCAAAACAGTTTATATCAAACCAGTTAGCACTTCCCTCGGGTATCTTTGGGAGATATTTGATGGGGAAACTTCTCAATCGCACTACTTCTACTCACAACGCACTCGTACTTAAACAACTTGATATACAACCCACAGATCGAGTGCTTGAGGTTGGATTCGGTGGTGCAGCCTTGCTTGAAAGAATTGTTCGGCAAACATCGGAGGGATTTGTGGCTGGAGTGGAGCTTTCTGAGGTTATGGTAGCAAATGCTAATGTGCGTCTGCGTACCTGGGCAAAGACTGGTCGCCTTGAGATTCATCAGGGGAATATTGAGTCATTACCTTTTCCTGATACCCATTTTGATAAAGCGTGTTCAGTAAATACTGTCTATTTCTGGTCTGATCTGGCTAAGTGTTTTGCAGAGTTATTGCGTGTTATTAAACCCGGGGGTAAATTGATACTTGGTTTCACTGATGATAAAGATATAACCGGTGCAGGACTTGACAAGCGTGGATTTTTAATTTATTCAATCGATGATTTAAAAGCAGCCCTGACGGCACAGGAATTCATACCTGGTTTACTTGAATCCGGTTCTGACGCACGAGGTACTTTTTATTCACTCACATCTGAGCGTAAGTAGTAACTAGCACTTTGTCATTAAGCTGAATGAAAAATTGGGGTAGGCTGACAAAAACAGATTATTGAGAAAACTACTTACTTCCTAACATTACAGTTAGTCAAGTTACTCGTCTATTTATTTAAAAATTCTTATTGATTATTTACTCTCCTAAACCGAATTTTAACTTTAGGTTATATATTACATTTCGATGATGGTTTTGCTGCATATTAAGAGTTACGGAGTCGGGAGATTTTAATTTTTTAATAATATAAAATTAATTTGCATCTAACGAACGTTCGTACTATATTTGCATATGACTAAGGAAAATGATACAAAAAGAGCTATTCTTCAAAAGGGATTAGAGATGGCAAGTCATCTTAGCCTTGAAGCCCTTACAATTGGTTTATTGGCTAAGGAAATGAATATTTCTAAAAGTGGTTTGTTTGCACATTTCAAATCCAAAGAGAATTTGCAGCTAGAAATTCTGGATTATGCAGCACAACACTTTACCAGAGAAGTTATTTTACCCGTTCTAAAAGCAGAACGCGGCATCCCGCGTATCAGGGCTATTGTAGAGAATTGGATAAAATGGGGATCAAAATTCAAAGGGGGATGTATTTTTGTAACTGCAACAACAGAGTTTAATGATCGACCTGGAAATATACAGAACAAGCTTTTTGACCAGCAAAAACAATGGGTGCGTGTCTTGAGAAGAATAGGGGAGTCTGCAATAAAAGCAGGCGATATAAAACTGGAAAGTGACTGTGAACAATTTGCTTATGATTTGTATTCCCTTGTACTCGGGCACTATTACTATAGCCAGCTAATTGAGGACCCCAAAATTGAGCAGTACAAAGAAAAATCACTCAATCAATTCCTAAAAACTTATAGTAATTAATTAGAAGAAAGAATTATTTAGAATATTTTTTGATTATTTCAAGCACGAACGTTCGTATATAATTATTTAATTAATAAAAGGAAAATTTATGGATAACTCTGATATTATCTTAGCTGAGTTCAAAAATGGGGATGATCAGCATCGGACAGATCTTTACCTGTACCACCGAAATCTTCGTTCAGATTTTGAACAAATTGATAATGAAGAAGTCAATTCGTTGGAACCTGAACATACATTTGCTCGACAGGATGTTTTAACGCCCAGTAGAGCAAAAGACCAGCGATCAACCTTTGTTAAAATGAAACGCTGGTGTTTTTCAATATTGTCTTAAGTAATTATTGAAGATTGTAAAACTCTGATAGTAGTTCGGCCTAAAAAGAAACTACAGGTTAATTCTGATTAACTGGTATTGTAATTGCCTTTATTTTTTATAATGTAAGCTTGAGATGAACTAGTTTTTAAGTGCCACGACCTAAAGGTTGTGGCTATTTAATTTTTAAAAACTGCTTAGCGATAATTCCAAATTCTTATTGCTTATTTAAACTCCTAAACCTAATTTAAACCTAAGATTATAATTACATTTCGATAATGGTGTTTCACTTGCGGGTAAGCGATGAAAACCACTTACCAACGATAAGACGTTTCTTAATAAAATTTCTGATGAATTATTGGGATAAGATGAAATTTTATAGCTTGATAATTATTAGTTAGGTACTAAAGAGACAAATATTTTTAATTGGTCAAAGAGGTATTGTTATGAACAAAACAATATTATTTCTTTTCGTTATTCTTTTTTGGGGTTGTGAGGAGTCCGATACAAATGTCAATTTTGAAAATGGTAATTATAGCGGAACCTTTATTATCACTGAATCTGATGGACAACCTCAAAGCGGTAATGTAATATTTAACTTTTCTAATAACAGTTATTCTGTTGTTCCAGAAAAATTATATTTACCACCTGTGGGAGGCGGGACTTTCAGTATAAATGGCAACACTATTGTGTTAGTCGATACAGCTATCCATACTGCAGAGTTTGATTGGACACTTATACTTAATGGTAGTTTTGAATTGTCATATAATGGTAATATACTTATTCTAAAACAAAATGATACTACACATAATAGAAAAAGAATAATTTCTTTAACAAAGCAAAATTGATCTAAATACCTAACCTCTTTAATAAGTAAAAAGTCAAATGTTAAGTAATTGTTCTAAAAATATTTACTAAAAGAATCAATCTGCTGTTGTCGGATCCCACGAAACACGAAAACCTTCATCAAGATTATTAAGGATTTTCATATCGGTTACATCTAATTCAAAATCAAAAACATTAGAATTTTCTATTATGCGTTCTTTTCGTGCGGATTTTGGGATAACAACTATTTCTTGCTCAATCGCCCATCTAATTAAAACCTGTGCAACTGTTTTGTTATGTTTTTTAGCAATAGTTAGTACTTTTGGATCATCGAGTCTTTGGGTTCTTGTAAGCGGGGAGTAGGCTTCGAGAAGAATTTTATTTTTATTACAGAAATCAAGCAAGTCCTTTTGGTAATTGTAAGGACTAAACTCAACCTGGTCAATAACCGGGATTGTGTTTGCATAAGAAAATAATTCCTGCAGATGATTGATTTGATAATTGCTAACACCAATAGATTTACAGTAACCGGATTCATAAATCTTTTCAAACGCTTTCCAGCTGTCTTTTCTTTTTCCTTTAACGGGCCAGTGAATTAAATATAAATCAATGTGATCAGTGTTTAATGTTTTTAAACTTTTATCAAATGCCTTCAGTGCAGACTCATATCCATGATCATCATTCCATAGTTTTGTTGTAATAAAAATATCTTCTCTTTTAATCCCGGAGTTTCTAACAGCCTCGCCAACTTCGCTTTCATTGCCGTAAGCTTTAGCAGTATCAATATGCCTGTAACCGGCTTCCAAAGCCCAAGTGACTGCATTAACACATTCACGTCCGGATTTTGTAAGATAAACACCCAATCCAAATTGAGGGATTTCAATTCCATTATTCATTTTCATTTTGTAGTTAATGTCTCGTGCCATATTACCTCTTTACTATTTGTTTTAGTTTTCAATAGGTGGTTCTCCCAAAAGTTCGGGTTCCAGAATTGTCATTCCCACCTCGATTTTCATCGGGATAAACTTCATTGGGAATCCATTTTTTGATTATGGTCTTGGATTCCCGTTTTCACGGGAATGACACATAAATCTCAACTTATAAAAAAGTTTTTACATTTAAAAAACATTTAACAGTTTAATCGCCATTATAAAAATTGCAATAATTAAAACGAACTTAATAAATGATTCACCTTTTTTAACAGACAATTTTGCTCCCCACCATCCGCCAAAAACATTGCCAGCGGCCAACGTAAGTCCATAGTACCAATTTATGTTATTTGTTAAAACAAAAATAAATATGGCTGGTATTGTAAAAATCAATACAACAAATACTTTGTGCATATTTACTCTTATCAAATCAAGCTTCATCAAATATTGAAACGAAGCCATCAATAAAAATCCCACTCCTACCTGAATAAATGCACCATAAAAGCCGACAGCCAGCATCGAAATTACAATTTTCCAATCAACAACAAAATCAGTGTTCACTCTTTCAAATTTCTTTTTGGGTATCAGCATTGTAATGATAATAAAAATCATTACCACAGCAAGAACTTTTTGGAAAAGTTCATCTCCAATCTTTACTGCTAATATTGAGCCGGCAATAGCTCCAGGTAAAGTTAGAGCAGACAAGATTAAGCTATTCTTTAAATCGTAATACTTTTCGCGCTTGAAGGAATATACAGCAGAAACGTTTTGAAAAAGAATAGCAACACGATTTGTTCCGTTAGCAACTGTGGGATTTAAACCTAAAAAAATTAAAACAGGTAATGTTAAGGATGAACCGCCGCCCGCATTTACATTAATAAAAGCGGCAACTGCGCCTACTCCAAACAGTATTAAAATTCCGGATAAGTCTGGCAATATTTACCTTTAATGAATATTTATTATAAAGTAAAAATAAAGTATTTTAACTTTGTTATGAATAAAAACTATCTATAAAAAGCAATAATATTTATAGGACGTCAAATGCACCTTACAAATAAAACTACTTTGTTACTTTTAATATTTTTAATAGTATCAACTGGTTGTGCACAACAACGACAAAATACTATCAAAGAAAAATATGAGAAACACGAATACAAGATTTCAATGAGAGATGGAGTGAAATTATTTACTTCTGTTTATTCTCCCAGAGATAAATCAAAAAAATATCCAATCCTTTTAGTAAGAACACCTTATTCGGTAGCTCCTTACGGCGAGGATAAATACACAAGATTTTTAGGTGCTTCAAAAGAGTTCGCTGATGAAGGATTTATTTTTGTTTTTCAGGATGTGCGTGGACGATATATGTCTGAAGGTGAGTATGACAATATGAGAGCATACATTCCTAATAAAAAAGATAAAAGTCAGGTCGATGAAAGTAGTGATACGTATGATACGATTGACTGGTTGGTAAAAAATGTAGAAAACAATAATGGTAAAGTTGGAATTTGGGGAATTTCTTATCCGGGATTTTACGCAATTATGGGTACAATTGATGCTCATCCAAATCTTGTTTGTGCTTCTCCACAAGCGCCAATATCAGATTGGTTTATTGGAGATGACATGCATCATAACGGAGCTTTCTCAGTATTAATGTCTTTCAATTTTTTCAAACAATTTGGAGTACCAAGACCTTTACCACTTACAAGATATCCCGAAGGGCCGGAATATGCTTCTCCTGATGCTTATAATTTTTTCTTGGAAAACACCCCGATTAAAAAACTGAACGAAAAATTTCTGAAAAACAATATTGCGTTCTGGGATACGATGTCTAATCACGGTAATTATGATTACTATTGGCAATCCCGCAATAACCTTCAGTTTATGAAAAATATTAAACCGGCTTTGCTGTTGGTTGGAGGATGGTATGATGCTGAGGATATGTACGGTCCATTACATATCTATAAAGCAATTGAAAAAAATGATCAAAAGAATAATACAAGAATTATTATGGGACCATGGACGCACGGTTCCTGGGCGTGGGTTAAAGGTGATTCGCTGGGTGATTTTTCATTTGGTCAAAACACCGGAGATTATTATCGTAAGGAAATTCTGCTTCCTTTTTTCAAGTATTACTTAAAAGGGGAAGGAGACATGAAGCTTAATGATGCTTATGTTTTTGATACAGGAAAAAATGAGTGGAGTAATTATGCCACCTGGCCGCCGAAAAATGTAATTGAAAATAAATATTATTTTCAACAGAATGAACAACTGAGCACATCAGAACCAATTGTTAATAATTCCTATTCAGAATATATAAGTGATCCCGCAAATCCGGTTCCATACACAGCAACTTTTCAGGATTCAAAAACCTTTTATAATCGTGTCCATTTAATTGAAGATCAGAGATATGCTTCAACAAGGCCGGATGTTTTAACATTTGAGACAGATAATTTACCCGAGAATATTACTATCGCAGGACCAATTGCTGCGGATTTATTTGTTTCAACAACGGGGACAGATGCTGATTTTGTAGTGAAGCTTATAGATGTTTATCCCGATGATGAAAAGGATCCTGATCCAAATCCTGAGAAAGTAGAAATGGGTGGTTATCAAAGACTAGTCCGGACTGAGATTTTTCGTGGAAAATTTAGGAACAGTTATGAAAAACCAGAACCGTTTATTCCAAATAAAATTGCAGAAGTTAAAATTAATTTAAACGATGCATTCCATACTTTTAAAGCAGGACATAAAATTATGATTCAAGTTCAGTCATCATATTTTCCGTTTTTTGATATAAACCCACATACTTTTTGTGATATTTACCATGCTGATGTTGATCAATTTAAGAAAGCTGAGATAAAAATTTATCATTCAAAAGCTTATCCAAGTAACATAATATTAAAAGTTCTAAATTGAATTTGTGTATTGTAAATCCTAACTGAGGATTATTCGCGTCACTCTTCGACTTCACTCAGAGTGACATGTGCTTTCTTTGTGTTTTCATAACGTCATACTGAGCGAAGTCGAAGTATGACAACTCTAATTATTAATTTATAAAGAGGTAATCAGATGAAAAAAAATGTAGTAATGTTTTTATTGGTATTATTTTATTTAATCGAATTACCGGCGCAAGTCTATAAATCTAACCAACCTCTTGCTAACACTTTTTCAATTGTTGCTCGTGATACGGTAACAGGCGATATGGGTGTTGCAGTTCAATCTCACTGGTTTTCAGTCGGATCAATTGTTGCGTGGGGAGAAGCAGGAGTTGGAGTTGTTGCTACTCAATCTTTTGTAAATCCATCTTTTGGTCAGCGTGGTTTGGAATTATTAAAAAATGGAAAAACGGCTCAAGAAGCAGTTGATATTCTCATTACTTCAGATGAAGGAAGAGATTTTAGGCAATTGGCTATTGTTGATTCTAAAGGACAATCTGCGTCATATACAGGTGTTAAATGTATTGCAGCAGCAGGAAACATCGCTGGAGATAATTATTCTGTGCAAGCCAATATGATGTTGAATAATACAGTTTGGGGCGCTATGTCTGAGGCATTTAAGCAATCAACAGGACCATTGGCTGAAAGATTGATAACAGCTCTTGAAGCGGCTCAAAAAGAAGGAGGCGATATTCGTGGGAAGCAATCTGCATGCTTATTAGTTGTAAGAGGAAAAGCGACAGGAAATCTGTGGGAAGATAGATTAATTGATTTGCGTGTAGAGGACAATCCAAATCCAATTAGTGAACTAAAAAGATTATTAAAAGTTTATCGTGCTTATGAGCATATGAACAAAGGGGATTTAGCGGTTGAAAAGAATGCTATGAATCTCGCAATGGATGAATATAATGCCGCTATGAAAATGTTTCCGGAAAATCTTGAAATGAAATACTGGACTGCAGTTTCTTTAGCTAACACTGGTGAAGTTGATAAAGCTTTACCAATGTTCAAAGAAATTTTTAACAATGATAAGAATTGGAAAGAGTTAACAAAAAGACTAGTCCCGGTTGGATTATTAACAGTTGAACAGAAAAATCTTAATTTGATTTTGGAACAGTAGTAATACACAAATCGAAATAATAAAATTTTCACTAAAATATTTTGAATTTATTTGCTTAATCTCAGGAAAGAAACTTTGCCAGCTGCAAGAGATCTATTAAAGAAATTATTAATTCCTTTAACCTTTCCCATCCTACTCTGGTTGATATATTTAATATCATATTTTTTTAATCTTGATCTTTACAAACTAGGAGTATTGCCAAGAAATTTTAATGGTCTTATTGGAATATTGACTTCTCCATTGATTCATGGTGGTTTTTCTCATCTATTTTCCAACACTCCTCCTTTAATTATTTTAGGATTAAGTATTTTTTATTTTTATCCAAAAGTTGCGTACAAGGTTTTTGTAGTTATTTACTTGGGAACAGGAATTTTAGTCTGGATCTTTGCCCGAGAAGTTTATCATATTGGTGCGAGCGGATTAATTTATGGGTTTGTATCGTTTCTATTTTTCAGTGGTATATTTAGAAAAGACAATAAATCCATAGCATTAGCGCTTATGGTTATTTTCTTGTACGGCGGTTTAATTTGGGGAATTTTGCCCATTCAAGAGGGCGTGTCCTGGGAATCTCATTTATTTGGGGCAATCGTAGGAATAGTATCAGCTTTCATTTTTAGAAAAGTTGATCCTCCCAAAAGATATGATTGGGAGGATGAAGAATCAGATACGCCCGTTGAAAAATTAGAAGTATCTTATGATGCAGATAAAAATAAATTTTTAGATGAGTTTTGAATTAATTTACCATAGCATTAGGGGTCATTTCGAGTGAGTCTGCCGGCGAAGCAATCTTAATATAAGTAGTATTAATATAAGAGATTGCTTCACCCACTAAAGTGGGATTCGCAATGACAATGCAAATTAATTAGATACTCGAAAGCCTGGGCAATTATTAAAATAAGCAATAAATATTATTGGAAACTAATATGAAAAAAACCACAACAGAAACACGTGCTTATCGCACTGAAATGAACGATAAAATATTAAATTCAGGTTTTAGAGATTTTAATAAATTCTTCGCACTGGATAATAAAGCATACATAAATGGTGCCCTTAATGCAAAGACAAAAGATCTAATGGGATTATCTGCATCGATGGTTTTGCGATGTAACGATTGCATTTTTTATCACATTGATAGATCAATTCAAGAAGGAGCTACCAAAGAAGAATTATTGGAGACATTTAATGTTGCATTAATTGTTGGAGGATCCATAGTTATTCCGCATTTAAGATTTGCTTTTGAGATGATGGAAAATATTTTCAATGAAAAGGGAAAAGAGTAAAAATGATAATTGTTCCAAAACAAATTGTTACTGTTGATGTTAAAGATAGGATTCTTAAAAATCATTATGTAGAGATAGAAAATGGGGTAATAATTAGAATTGCTAAAAACAACGAAATAATTTTCAAAAAGTATAAAAAGGATATTAATAGATTTGAAAATCTGACTCTAATTCCCGGATTTGTTCAAACACACATTCATCTTTGCCAAACTTTGTTTAGAGGTTTAGCTGATGATTTAGAATTACTTGATTGGCTTCAACTAAAGATATTTCCGTTTGAAAACGCTCACAATAAAAATTCCCTGTTAGCTGCTGTTAGATTAGGAATAAATGAGCTTTTGTTAGGTGGCACAACAACACTGCTTGATATGGGAACTTTACGATATCAAGAAATTATCTTTGAGGAATTGCAAAACTCTGGAGTGCGTGCTATTGCAGGTAAATGTTTAATTGATGAGAATGATTTATTTCCTGAATTTAGATCAAATACTAAAACAGAATTAAATGAAATTTATCAATTAGCAATAACTTATCACAATACATCAAACAGAAAACTTAAATACGGATTTGCCCCTAGATTTGTTTTATCGTGTTCAGAAAAACTTCTTAAAGAATCTTTTGAGATGAAAAAAGATTTTGAAGGAAGTATATATCATACACATTCGTCTGAAAACAAAGATGAAATTGCTGAAGTAAAAAGAAGACACAATAAAGAAAACATTGATTACTTTAATTCTATTGGAGTAATTGATGATCATTCAGTTCTTGCACATTGCATTCACGTTAATGATAAAGAAATTGAATTACTTAGAAGAAATAATGTTAGGGTTTCACATTGCCCTTCGTCAAATTTAAAGTTGGGTTCAGGAATTGGAAACATTCCAAAATATTTGAGTAAAAGAATTTCCGTTTCACTTGGAGCTGATGGTACGCCTTGTAACAACAACTTAAGTATTTTTAACGAAATGAGATTAGCGGCTTTAATTCAAAAACCAATTCACGGCGCTACTGCGATGGATGCTAAAACTGTATTCAAACTTGCAACAATTGAAGGAGCAAAAGCTTTACATCTTCAAAATGAAATAGGGAGCATTGAGGTAGGTAAGAAAGCAGATTTAACTTTACTTGATTTAAGTTCAAATGTTCATTCTGTTTCTGAAGATGATGAATCAGTTTACTCTGATATTGTTTATTCATCAACTAGCGAAAGTGTAAATGCAGTTATGGTTGAAGGTGAATGGAAAGTCCTTAATAAAAAATCACTTCTTTATGATCAGGATGAATTAAATAATTCTTCAAGATCTGAATTGAAAAAATTGTTAAAAAGAGTTAATAAATAATGAAACAAATCCTTCTTGCAACCACAAATAAAGGTAAGCTTAAAGATGTTAAAGAAATTCTTAAAGATACTGATTTAGAAATTTTATCTTTTCTTGATTTTAATGATTCCCCGGACGTGGAAGAAACAGGTAAAACCTTTTTAGAAAACGCTGAGTTAAAAGCAAAAGCAGCATTTGAAAAATATACGATTCCAAGTATTGGAGATGATTCAGGATTAGAAGCTTTTCAATTAAATGGCGAGCCGGGCATTTATTCTGCAAGATATGCTGGAGAAAATTCTAATGATTCTAAAAACAATGTAAAGCTTATCTCAAAACTTGAAAAATTTCCAGAGCCTCATCACGGCAGATTTGTTTGTGCAGCAGCGTATTTTGATGGGAAGGAAGTCAAGTCAGCATTTGGTGAAGTTAGAGGAAATATTATTAAAAGCCCTCGCGGTCATAATGGCTTTGGATACGATCCTTTATTTATTCCGGATGGGTATGATAATACAATGGCTGAACTTTCGCACACAGAAAAAAATAAAATCAGCCATCGGCTAAAAGCATTTAAAGAGTTAAGCAAGTATTTGTTTAAAGAGTAAAATTTATTTTGTTACGATTAAAACCTGAACGGTTTGAAAAGTTAAATTATATTTTCTGATTTTACTAAATCCGGAATTACTTAATTGTTTGGCAAGATCGACATTCTCATCAAACTCTTCAACAGAATCTGGCAGGTAAGTGTACGCCGCTTTATCACCGGAAATAATTCCACCCAAGAACGGCAAAATGTTTTTAAAATAAAATCTATAAATGCTTTTTATTATTGGGTTTGATGGCATTCTAAATTCGATAATTGTTGCAACGCCTGTTGGTTTTAGCACGCGGTAAAAGGAATTGAATCCTTCCTGCAAATCATAAAAATTCCTGACTCCAAATGCCACAGTAATATTAGTAAACGATTCATTTTTAAATGGTAATTTTTCAGCAACCGTTTGTACAAGATGCCCGCCAGTCCATTCTGATTTTTTGAAAAACAGTTTCAACATATTATGCGAATAATCAGCCCCATAAATTTTTTGCACGCCCATTTTCTTTGCCTGGATTGCAACATCACCTGTCCCACAAGCAACATCAAGTAAAATTGAATCTGCATTAAGATTAGTAAGTCGAAGTGCTTTTTTTCTCCAGTAAAAATCTAACCCAAAACTTAAAAAATGATTTAAAAAATCATATTTACCGGCAATATTATCAAAGATTCCTTTTACCTGTTTTTTCTTTTCGCTCATTTCATTCAATGTTTTGCATATTCGAATTCTTCTTTGCCGATCTTTCTTCTCCACCAATTAAATATTTTCTTTCCGCTCCACATTGAAAAAATCATAAAAACTAAACCACCTACCAAATCAATAAAATAATGATACCAAAGATAGACTGTGGAAAATATTAATAATGTCCCAATTGGTATGAAAAAATATCTGCTGCGGCTTTTTAATTTTACCGAAAGATACATTACTATTAATGTTATCATCGTATGACCGCTCGGAAAAACATCTCTCTGAACTATAGCGGCAGGATTTAAGGTTCCGGAAGGAATACCCTCTCCTGTATTAGTCATATTTCTTAAAAAATTAGTTAAAAATAATCCAGGTAAATTTTGATTAATATGATTGAAATCGTGAAGAGTGAAGCGAGGTCCAATTCCGGGAAGAGAAAAGTAACCTAAATATGAAAGATAAAATCCATATATAACAGAAAATAAAGCAAAATCTAATGCAAGATATCTATCTTTATTTAAAAGTGATAAACCAAGAATTATGGGAAGAAGATAAAAAGTTCCATATACTATTTGTAGAATTTCTGTTAGAACAGGATTTGAGAAGTGATATAAAAATTGTGTCGGGTTTGTTCCAAATATCCAATGATCTATAGCAATGAACCATGAATCATAATCATAAACTCGAATGGGTTTTACCATGAAAAATAATTGTCGAAAAGTAATTAGAATAATTGGAGCGATATACCAATAATGAACAATTCGCCAAACTTTCATTTCACTGATGGCTTCCAAATAGGAGATTGTAAATGCAAAGAGTATTACAACAAGATTAATAAATATCCAGGTAGCCGAATTTTCAATTTTATTGAAGTAAATAATATTTAGCAAAATCAAAAAAAATGAAAAGCATATTGCAACAAGATCAAAAGTTTTTAATTTTTTTATAAAAGATTTTATTGTATCCATTAGTCAGAAATTCTTGAATCAGCCGAAATAAAATGTTTGTTGGCAAATTCAGTGAGAACAATGAAGTTATTGATATTAAGTTGTTCGGCTCTCAAAGATAGATCAACACCGCATTTAGTGAAATCTATGCTTGCAAATATACTATTGCCCAATGAATTTTTTAGTGTTTTTCTTCTATTTCCGAAAGATGCCTTTACGATTGATTTGAACAAAGAATTTATTCTTTTATCAACTCTTGATGAGTTAAAGTAAATATGCACAACTGCTGAGTGAACCTTGGGCTTAGGATAAAAAACATTTGGAGAAACCTTAAAAGCTAATTTAGTTTCACCAAAATAATTTAATAAAACTGATAATATTCCATAATCCTTTGAGCCCATTGAAGCTGACATTCTTTTGGCAACTTCTAATTGTACCATAAAGACTGCATCTTGTACAATGGTGTTATTATCGAATAGTTTAAAGAGAATGGGTGAAGTAAGATTATAGGGAATATTACCTATAATTCTAATCTTATCTTTTGATGGATTTAAGTAATTATGTAAGTCAAGATCTAAAAAATCATATTGCAAAAGATTCAAAGTTGGGAAGCGATTTTTTAAATTGTCAATTACGCGGCTATCTATTTCAACAGCAATAAGATCGGATGTTCTTTCAATAATTTTTTCAGTCAAAGCTCCTTGTCCAGGACCAATTTCCATAATCAGGTCATCCTGTCTCGGATTAATTTCAGTTACAATTTTTTTTAATATGTTCTGATCCTGCAAAAAATTTTGGCCGAATCTCTTTAAAGGTCTAATCTTGTCCATAGTCTACGGTAATTTTACAATTAAAATAAAGAAAATTTATAGTAATATTTTAATAAGTTTGTTAAAGAAATATTAATCTTATAGTTTTCAGAAGTAAACTTTCCAATCCAAAATCCTAAGGAGTTAGAATTGCAAGACAAATATATCATAAGTGTAGATATGGGAGGAACAAAAATTCTTGCCTCTGTAATAAACTCCAATAAAGGAATAGTCGCACGTTTAAAAAAGCCTACTAACATAACTGCGGCTGCAAAAACGTATGTTAAAGATATTGCAGAGCTTGTTTTAAAATTGGCTCATAATTCCAAATTGAAGAAAAGAAATATAGTTGCTGTTTGTTTAGGTGTTCCCGGTTCAGTTAACCCACATACCGGCATTATAGGTTTAGCTCCTAATCTTGGATTAAAAAATTATAGTATGAAATCAAAACTTGAAAAATTAATTCCATTTAAAGTCCTTATTGAAAATGATGTTAATCTTGGTGCCTTAGGAATTAAATATTTTGGGATTGGTAAGAATTCTACAAACCTTCTTGCGGTTTTTATAGGTACAGGCATTGGGGGGGGGGTTATAATTGACGGAAAATTATACAGAGGTAAAAATTTTGTTGCTGGCGAAATTGGTCATATGCTTGTTCAGAAAAATGGACCTAAATGTGGATGTGGTAAAAGAGGATGCTTTGAAGCTGTTGCAAGTCGAACTGCTTTGGTCAATCACATTATCAATGATATCAAAAAGGGGAAAAAAAGTGTACTATCGAAATTAGTAAAATCTAATCAAAAAATAAAAAGCGGTGCATTAGAAAACGCAATTAAAGCTGGTGATAAGGTCGTTACTAAAAGAATTACTGAAGCTTGTTTAACTATTGGTGACGTGTTATCAAGTATTACCAATCTTATGAACTTTGATATGATTGTGCTTGGTGGGGGAGTGATTGAAGCACTTGAAAGTTATATGCTTCCACTTATCAAACAGGAATTTCAAAATCATGTTTTAACTGATTCTGCAAAAGGGATTAAGATTGTTGCATCTAAATTAGGGGATGATGTTGCAATATATGGTGGAATTGCCCTTGCAAAAGAATTTATTGGTGTTCAGGTTTAATTGAGTTGAGACTTGATATTTTGAAGATTTTCATTTAATTCTTCCCACTTATTTAAAGCAGTATTCAAATCAAATTTTATGGCGTTAAATTTTGCTGTTGCCTGTTTTACAAACTCGCCCTTTGAATAAAATTTTGGATCAGCAAGTTTGCGTTCTAGCTCTTGATATTCTTTTTCTAGTTTAGATATTTCTGATTCTATAATATTGATAGACTTTATTAAATCTTTAGTTGCTTTATACTTGTTTTGTCTAAGTTCTGCTTCAATCCGTTTTTGATCTTTTCTATTTGAGAATTCTTTTTTAGTGTTTCTGCTTTCAACCTTATCGGAAGGAATAGCCAAATTTGGTGAGCGCTTAGAAAGAAAATAGTCTATATCGCCAGGATAATATTTGAACATACCTTTTCTGATATCAACAACCTTATTTATAATTGGCCGCAAAAAATCTATATCGTGAGATACAAGAATAAGAGTACCTTTAAAATTAATTAGTGCTTTTTGTAAAATTAATTTTGAATTATAATCAAGATGATTTGTTGGTTCATCAAGAATGATAAAATTAGCTTTAGTAAGAAGTATCTTACATAGAGCAACTCTGCTTTTTTCCCCACCGGAAAGAACTCCTACTTTTTTAAAAACATCATCACCGGAAAAAAGAAATGAGCCTAATAAAGATCTTAATTGACCAATAGTTTTATGTTCGGCAATTCCGTCGACGGATTCAATAATATCTAGCTCAGGATTAAGATTATCCGCAACATCTTGAGCATAATACGATACTATTGTGTTATGACCTAAAATTCTTTCACCCGAATCGAATTTGATAACGCCAGCAATTATTTTAGCTAAAGTTGTTTTACCAGCCCCATTTGGACCCACAAAAGCAATTTTTTCACCTCTCTCAATTTCAAAATCAATTCTTTCTAAAACATTTTTGTGGCCGTAGGATTTTGAAA
>Ga0307423_1001047_pt1 | contig 17277 bp, 16 predicted proteins | sample SalMarWE160310MG_FD_202154 | JGI IMG/M metagenome (GOLD analysis project Ga0307423, IMG submission 202154) | Salt marsh sediment microbial communities from the Plum Island Ecosystem LTER, Massachusetts, United States - WE1603-10 | ecosystem: Environmental > Aquatic > Marine > Intertidal zone >...
TGGAGAGGGTAAAGTGCCGCCAACTCAGTCCTCCGCGCGCTCACCCGACCCGTTCGACCAGCGTAACTTTGCGGGCTTGGGACCGAGGAGCTTCTCGACCTGGGCCTGATCGAGCTGCTCTTGCTGGAGGAGCTGCTTGGCGAGCCCGTCGAGCAGGTTTCGCTCTTCTTCGAGTGCGGCCTTGGCCTCGGCGAAGCACGACCGCAGGATGCCAATGATCTCGTTGTCGAGTGCGCGCTCGAGATCTTCCGAATGCGGGGCCCGCTGATACGGCTGCCCCAGGAAGCCCGCATTCTGACGCGACACGAGCGAGAGATTCGGTGCGTGTTCGCTCATTCCGTAGACCGTGAGCATCTCGCGGACAATCTCGCTCGCCTTCTCGAGGTCATCGGAGGCTCCTGTCGAGATCTCTCCGAAGACCACCTCCTCGGAAGCCCGACCGCCGAGCAGCACTCGAACTCGGTCCAGCAGCTCGCCGCGCGACATGAGGTAGCGATCCTCGAGGGGCATCTGGAGCGTGTATCCGAGTGCCCCCTGGCCCCGCGGAATGATCGAGATCTTCTGGATTGGATCGGAGCCGGGCGTCAGATAGCCGATCAAGGCGTGGCCTGACTCGTGGTAGGCGATTCTCTCGCGTTCGCTGGGACTGACGACGCGGCTCTTCTTCTCTGGACCGGCGATCGTCCGCTCGATCGCCTCCTGAAAGTCATCCATTTCGACGAGCTCGTGGCCGCGCCGCGATGCCAGCAACGCCGCCTCGTTGCACACGTTCGCGATGTCCGCCCCCACCATGCCGGGCGTCTGCGCGGCGATCGACTCGAAGTCGACGCCCGGGGCCACCTGGAGCTCGCGAGCGTGGATGCGGAAGATCGCAGCTCGTCCCGCCCGGCTGGGTCGGTCCAGCGTGATCCGTCGATCGAAACGCCCCGGTCGGAGCAACGCCGGATCCAGGATCTCGGGGCGGTTCGTCGCCGCGAGGAGGACGACGCCCGAGCGAGTATCGAACCCATCCATCTCGACGAGCAGCTGATTCAGCGTGTTCTCCCGCTCGTCGTAGCCTCCGGTCACGAAGCCCACGTTCTGGGCCCGCGCCTTGCCGACGGCGTCGAGTTCGTCGATGAAGATGATGCAGGGCGCCTTCTTCTTGGCGCTCTCGAAGAGATCCCGCACCCGGGCCGCGCCCACGCCGACGAACATCTCGACGAAGTCCGAGCCGCTCAAACTGAAGAAGAGCACTTGCGACTCACCCGCGATGGCGCGCGCCAGGAGCGTCTTGCCGGTGCCGGGCGGGCCGACCAGCAGCGCGCCCTTGGGAAGCTTGGCGCCGAGCTTCTGGAACTTCGATGGATCCTTGAGGAACGAAACGATCTCCCGGGTCTCCTCGATCGCTTCGTCTACGCCGGCGAGGTCGGAGAAATGGACGCGGCTCTCCGGGTCGACCTCGTAGATCTTCGCCTTGCTCTGGCCCACGTTCAGCATGCCTGGGCCCTTCCCCATCCGGCGCATGAGGAATCCCCAGACCACGAAGAGGAGCCCGAAGGGGACCACCCAGTTGAGGAAGACGTGCTGGAGCCAGTGAGACTCGATCCGCCCCCGGTACTCCACGCCCTGTTCTTCGAGAAGGTCGAGGAGCTCAGGATCTTCGAGCGGCACCACCGTGAAGTGCAACTCTTCCTCAGCCTTCACGGCCTCCTGCTGAGCGCGTAGACTCCCTGGGAGTGCCTTGAGCGCCGTCCAGATCTGTCCGAGGTGCCAGGGTGCGCGCTTTCGGGGCACCTCCAGCGGCGCTGTCGAAGCCTTGTCCGTGGCCTCGCCCGCAGGCCGGAGCCGGCCATGGATGAGATCCTGGGTGATGACCAGCTGAGCGACCTTTCCGGCCTGGATATCGCTGCGAAACTCGCTGTAGGGAATTTCCGGCGCATCGGTTCCGGAGAAGAGGAGGGACTGCATCAGGAAGAAGCCGAGGAGCAGGCTCAGGTAGTACCAGAGCGAGAAGCGGGTCCGCGGCCCGAGCTTCTCGAGCGGCGGCTTGCGGCCGCGCTCGGTCCGCGAGTAGCCGACGGCCTTTTCGCGCCCTCGCTCGGCCGGATCTGCCTGATCGTCGGGCATCGCCGCGAGTATACGGCTCATCCGCTGCCCGTCACTAGTCCTCGGGCCCCACCCGTGATGGCCTCCGTTGATCGCTATGCTCTCGAAGCCGTGGCGGCGGGCGCACAGCGATCCAATTGACGCGGAGCGCTGATCCGCGGTTGCCATCGACGCGAGCCAGGCGGCTCGAGGAGGGCCCTCATGGATGTCCGGGTCCGCCGGGTCCATCCCGACAAACGGTCGGAAATCTCGCTCTTCGAGGAGTTCCTGCGACATCGCCAGGAGTCGGAGGACGCCTTCTGGATCGACGTCGCAGGACCCTCATCAGCGGAGCTGAAGCAGCTCCTATCTCCCCTCGAGCTCCACCCGCTGATCCTCGAGCGATGCGTCGATGCGGCTGCCTCGTCCGGCGTATTCCACGTCGGGAACTGTGTCCTGGTCCAGTTGGCTCTGCAGGCGAATTGGGAGGATCCCGAGCGACAACTGATTTCCATCGTCTGTCTCCCGCGCTCGATCGTCACGGTTCACGCCGAGCCCCTATCGTCTCTCGAGACGCTCCCAGCGGATTTTCCGGCGTTGCTGGGCCGCCACCGGCTGAGCACCTCGGCGATCCTGTACGTGATGCTGGACCGCATGATCGACGGGAGCGTGGAGCTAGGTCTCGCGGCGCGCCGCGCGGTGGACGAGTTGGAGGCGGCCATGCAGGCCGAGATCGAGAGCGAACAAATCGGTGGCACCATCCTGGCACTCAAGCGAATGGCAGCCCACCTGGAGATCACGCTCGAAGAGCAGCACCGCTGTCTCAGCGCTCTTCTATCGATGGAGACGGAGGCATTCAGCGCAGAGGGCGTCCGTCACTACTTCCGCGACGCGATCTCCCACCTCGAGCACAGCTTGCGCTACGTGGAGAGCATCGAGGCGCGCCTCGCGGAGCTCCACCAGCAATATCTGCTGGTTCTGCAGGGCCGCACCAACGACCGCCTCAAGATTCTCACGATCCTCTCCGCCGTCTTCATGCCCTTGACGCTGATCACGGGCATCTACGGGATGAACTTCCGCCACATGCCCGAGATCGATTTGCCGTACGGATACCCGGTCACCCTGGTCGTCATGCTGGGCCTGGCCGGAGGGCTTCTCTGGTTCTTCTATCGACGAGGGTGGTTCGACTGAGGGGGCTTCGGGTCTTGAGGCAGCGCATCCTGACCGCTCTCGGGCCGCTTCTCGGCGCGGCCCTCCTGACACTGGCTTTCGTCGTGCTCCGCCACGAGTTCCAGACCTATCACCTGCACGACATCCTCGGCCACCTTCGCGACATCCCGCCACGGAGACTCGGGCTGGCGTTCGCGCTCACCATCCTCGGATATCTGACCCTGACCGGATACGACACTCTCGCTCTGCGGTACATCCGCCACGCCCTACCGTACCGACGCATCGCCCTCGCCTCGTTCGTCGCTTTCGTCTTCAGCCACAACGTGGGCCTATCCTTCTTCGGGAGCAGCGCAGTCCGCTACCGGATGTTCTCGAGCTGGGGCGTTCGGGCGGAAGAGATCGCGCGCGTCATAGCATTCGCCTTGCTGACCTTCTGGCTCGGGTTCTTTCTGCTCGGCGGCCTCGTTCTCACGGCCTGGCCACTGGCCGTGGACCTGCCCGGGATCGACCTGGCGCCGAGCCGCCCGATCGGATTGGCGCTCCTCGCCGTGGTCGGCGCCTACACGGGGATGGTGGTCCGGCGACGTAAGCCGCTTCATCTTCGCGGCTTCCAGGTGGAACTACCCGGTCTGCGGATGACGGGAGCCCAGCTCGCCGTCTCCTCGATCGACTGGCTGCTCGCGGCGAGCGTCCTCTACGCCGTGCTCCCGGCCTCCTCCGGACTCGGCTTTCCCACCTTCCTCGGCGCATACCTGCTCGCGGTCGTCGTAGGTCTCGTGAGCAGTGTGCCCGGCGGCCTCGGCGTTTTCGAGACGGTGATGGTGTTCCTGCTGCGCCCCTATCTTCCGAGTGATCAGGTCCTCGCCTCGATCGTCGCCTATCGGATCGTCTACTACCTGCTGCCGATGGCCGTGGCGCTCGTGCTCTTCGCCGCCTACGAGAGCCGGCAGAGCGGTGCGCGGCTCGGGCGCGCGGCCGCAGCAGTCCGGGGGTGGAGTTCAGAGGCAGCTCCACGCGTGTTTGCGATCACGACCTTTCTTGCGGGCGCCGTGCTGCTCTTCTCCGGCGCAACCCCCGAGCTTCCGGGGCGGCTGGCCTGGCTGCGAGAGACGCTCCCCCTCCCCCTCATCGAGATCTCGAAGCTCCTGGGCAGCATCTTCGGCGTGCTCCTCCTGCTCCTGGCCAATGCCTTGCGCCAGCGCATCGATGTGGCCTACTACGGCACGCTCGCGCTGCTCGCCGGTGGAATCCTCGTCTCGCTGGTGAAGGGACTCGACTGGGAAGAGGCCACCATCCTCGCCGCCATGGGGATCGCCCTGGTCCCTTGTCGTGCGTTCTTCTACCGGCGGAGCTCGCTCCTGGCCCAGCCGCTCTCGCCGGGGTGGTGGGTGGCAGTCGCCGTGGTGGGGCTTGGTAGCGTCTTCGCGCTCGAGCTCGGCTACCGGCACGTCGAGTACTCGCACGAGCTCTGGTGGCGTTTTGGTCCAGAAGCCCAGGCACCGCGCTCGCTGCGCGCGATGCTCGCTGCGGGCGTCGTCTTCCTCGCCATCGGTGCAGCCCGCTTGCTGCGTCCCGCCCCGCCAGTGCCCGACCGGCCGACGGCCGAAGAACTCGATCGCGCCCAGGCGATCGCCACCCGAAGCCCCCGCGGGGATGGATACCTGGCCCTGCTGGGGGACAAAGACCTGCTCTTCCACGAGGATGGGAATGCATTTCTCATGTTCGGCGTGAGTGGTCGGACCTGGGTCGCCATGGGCGATCCGATCGGCCCCCCGAAGCAGCAGGAAGAGCTCGCGTGGCGCTTCCGGGAGATGGCCGACCGCCACGGGGCACGCGCGGTCTTCTACGAGGTTTCGGACGAGGCGTTGCCCATCTACTTGGAGCTCGGTCTCGATCTCCGCAAGCTCGGCGAGGCAGGCCGGGTCCCTCTTCGGAGCTTCTCGCTCGAGGGGAAGAAACGCAGCGACCTGCGTCAGGCTCGCAATCGGATGGCCCGGGAGAACTGCCGCTTCGAGCTTCTGACACCATCGGAGGTCGCGCTCGTGCTCGACCAGCTTCAGGCGGTGTCCGACGACTGGCTGCGCTCCAAGAACACCCGCGAGAAGCGATTCTCGCTGGGCTTCTTCGACCGAGACTACCTGCGACGGCTTCCCCTGGCCGTCGTTCGACGTGGCGATTCGATCCTCGGGTTCGCAAACGTGTGGCCGAGCGAGGCCAGGCAGGAGTGCTCGATCGATTTGATGCGCTATCGCGGGGACGCGCCCAATGGCGTGATGGAGTTCCTGTTCGCAGAGCTCATGCTTTGGGCGCGCGACGAGGGCTACCAGTTCTTCTCCCTCGGCATGGCGCCGCTCTCGGGGTTCGATCAACACCGGCTCGCGCCGCGCTGGAACCGGCTCGGCGCGCTCCTCTTCCGCCACGGCGAGCACTTCTACAACTTCCAGGGCCTCCGCGCGTTCAAGGACAAATTCGATCCCCAGTGGGAGCCGCGATACCTGGCGGCACCGGGAGGCCTGGTGACGCCGCTCGTCCTCACCAGCATCGCGAGCCTGGTTTCGGGCGGCGTCTCCGGGGTCGTCACCCGATGAGCGAGTCGAAGGAGAGGCATGGAGCATCGCGAACGACACAGCATCAAACGCGTCGGTTGGCTACGCGCGGCTCGGCTCGGGCTCAATGCGGGTGACTTTTGGGGGCGCGCTGGCCATGGGATTCACGCCCGCGGTCGAAAAGCTCTTCGGAACCGTGGCCTGATCGAGCAGCATGGTTCCGGACGCCGGATCTGGATCGTCCCGGGGCCATGCCGCAACAGGCATCCCATGGCGTATCTTGAATACCCGAACGGTGGTTGGAGACGGATGAGCACAGGCTCCAGATCGGAAATGCTCCTCTCCCTCGCGGTGCTGTTGCTCGCCGTGTCGGGAGACGGGGGCTGGAATCAGGTGCAGAAGAACTGGATACCGCAGTTCCGAGACGCCTTTCGGCGTCTGACTCCCGGCAGCCCAAGCGCCGCCCGTCAGTCGGGAAACGTTGCCGGCGAGACGGCAGCGCGCACCCTACCGCCCGACGCTTCCGGCGTCGCCGACCTCCCCGTCGTCGAGGTCCCTGCAACTGCCGGCCGCTCCGACGCGCTCGCATTCATCGCGTCCGGCGACGGCGGCTGGGCCAGCCTGGACAAGGACGTGGCGGGCGTACTGGCGGCCAAGGGCATCCCCGTCGTGGGCCTCAACACCCTCCAGTACTACTGGCAACCGCGTTCGCCGGAGGAGTCGGCGCGAGCGCTCGAGCGGATCCTGCGCCACTACCTCGCGATATGGCAGAGGCAGCGCGTGCTGCTCATCGGCTACTCGCGCGGCGCGGACGTCCTCCCCTTCATGGCGAGCCGGCTGCCCGCGGACCTCGCCGACCGCGTCGATCTCATTGCCTTCCTGGGACCCGGGCCGGCAATTACCTTCCAGTTTCACTTCACCGATTGGGTCAGCAACCTTCCGAGGGGGAACACCCAGCCCGTGCAGCCGGAGATCGAGAAGCTTCGGGGGAAGAAACTCCTGTGCGTGTATGGCGCCGACGAGGCCGACAGCGTCTGCCCGCGTCTTCCCGAAGGGTTTGCCCGCCTCTACGAGTGCCCCGGCGGGCATCACTTCGGGGGCGACTACCAGGCCATCGCGGAGCGGATCCTGGTGGAGAGCGGGCACTGAAGGCCAACCCGACCGGACCCGGAAGTGTCGTAGCTTCTGGCCTCAGGCGCACTGGACAGCCCAGCAGATCGTGGAAGCGTTCCCCTACGAGAGGCGCCCAGGTATCTGCTCCGTGACCGCGACCGGATCTACAGCTCCTACTTCGCGACTCGAGGTGATCCAGGCGCGGATTCTAGGACTCGACCTCGAGCTCGGTGGCGTCCGGCTTGCGGCGCACGCCCATGCGGATCAGGCCCCGGGTGAGGCGATATGCCCAGAAGTTGGCCGCCGCCTCGACGTCGCCCCACTTCTCGAACGTACGGAGGCTCACGAGCGACTTGGTGCCCGCGCGCGAGTCAACGGCGGCGCCAAGACGCTCCTGGGTGACCGAATCCACCACCTCGACCTCGATCGTGCCCGAACCGACCGTCTTGGCGGTGTCCGCCGACATGCCGACCGCCGCGCCCAGGATCAACGACTGCGGAATGATGGTGCTGATGGTGCGCACGGCGACGTTCGATCCCTTGGCCTGGGTCAACGCCGCGCGCACGCGTAGCGTGCGGGGCCCCGGTCGGTCAACCAGGGTGAACTGGCTGCCGAGCTTGGCGTGCAGCGCCTTGAACAGCAGGTCGGTGAGCATCTGCTTCTCTTCGTCGGTCAGCGCCCCGGTCTCCTTGTTGACCCACATCGTCACCGATTCGAGCTGGACCGAGTCGTACTTTGACCAGACCGCGTCCGGGTTGATCCAGACCTCCTGCGCGGGGAAGCCTTCGCGATGCTCGAGCTTCGAGTAGTCGCCGAGGAAGCCGGACTGCTGGGGCTTCCCGCGGCGGGCGCGCACGCCAACGCAGCCGACGAACGCGATGCAGAGCAGGCCGATCAGGATCAGATGGAACGAGCGTCGAGGCGCCATGAAGAGACTCCTTCTGGCAAGGCGAGGCGCAGTCTAGCTCAAGCGTCCTTCGAGAAGAACACGTGGCCTTCGCCTAGAGCCGCGCACCTGCTCGTGCGAAAGAGCGTCCCGCGTCTCAACTTAGGGGCAATCGAGCAGGCACAGGTCCTCGATGTCTCCCATCGCGAGGGGGTGGGGTCCGGAATCCCATCGGGCCGGCGCGCGCGCGATACCGAGGCAGAAGACCCCCGCCCCGATCGGGTCGACCTGCCAAGGTGTGACAGCGCTCATGTGCTTGACTGCTTGCTGCGCTCACGCTCGTTGCATTTGGCGTAGCGAACCAGTGGCAAGTCGCTCCCGGAGAGCCTTGAGAGGCACGCACGACGCCGTGCCGGCAGCATCTCGACCCCGAAAAGCGTCAGATCAGCGCGGTTTTCCGATTCAGGCGCTGCTCCTGCAACCATCCGGCGAAGGATTGGTGACACGTCGCCCCATTCCCCGCAGAGGCCGGGGATCGAGGTTGAGTCAGCCGCAACCCGAGAACGTGGATGAACATCCGCCGGTCTGTCACGGGATCGTCAAGTTCGTGTGGTCTATTCGCGTCAAAGCAAGGATGGAGGACTTGCCATGGTCGAGGTCGGATGCATCTGCTGCGGAGCCGAGCTTTCGGACCGTGGAAGCTACCTGCGACCGGTGATGAGCTCTATGTGCGGAAGCTGTACCCGCGAGGTCGAGTTCATGCAGCGAGCGGCCGAAATCACCAAGCAGCAAGACCGCCCCGCGGTGACTCATCGAGGCCGGTGGAAGAGCCTCGAGCTCACCTGACTCCCGTTCTTCCTCTACCCCCCGCCAAATCCAGGTCTCAACACTCCATTGATGGGGCCCGGCCGGTATGACGACCGAGGGGGCCGAGAGCGCAGAGTCTTGATACGAGGGTGAGTTTTCGCGACGGACAGGGCCCTGAGCTACGCACCGTCTGCCACACGCAGGCCACGAAGCCATCGGCCAAGAACTCGCTGGAGCACAATGACTACGAAGAAAGCGATCAGAAGGGATGCCAGAATCTGGCTGGCCCAGTGTCCGCCCAACGTGATCCGCGCGCTGGAGCCAGCCACCACGAGCATCAGGCTCATAGCCATTGAAAGGCGTGCGACTCCATCGGTTGTCGCCGGGGCGAAGATGGCCGCACCAAAGACGGCACCGTAGACAAGTGCGAATGTCGACGGCAGACCCGACGCTGAGCTGGCCGCAGCAACTGCGACGACTTCAGCCGTAGGCTTCGGAGCAAAGACGACTGCCCGAGCAGCCGCATCGATCGCGTAGACGCTTACGAGTGCCAAGGCGGGAACTCCGGTGCTCAGCCAGCCCGCGCGCGCGTACGCCAACGCCGTACCAAGAAAAAGGGTCAACCACACAGCGGGGGACTTGCCAGTACGCGTCAACAGTATTGCCCACTCGGGGGCCGGGCCGAGCGACTCCTGCAGCGCGCGGGTCAACGGGACATCACCGGGCAGGGGCCCTTGCGCAATGAGGCCAGCGACGCCAACGCCGAGGCCGGCGAGAAGGCAAAGGAGTGCCCAGACCGGACCCGCTCTGCTACAGACACGGCCCATGCGCGCCATCCATCGTTGGCCCCTGAGTGGCGGCCAGCAATGAGGTTACCACCGGCAACCAACCTGGGGAAACTACCAAGTTGACCGGGACAGCCTTCAAACCGCCACCGAGCACCGGCGGGCACCGATTCTCCCTGGCATCGACGGACAGCGCTTGACATCTCAGCGATTGGCGCCGATAAAGCCCTGCATGTTCGGCACACTCGCGGTCCTTTGGGGTCTCGCTGGCATCGGAGTGCTCCTCGGGCAGGCGATCTACCGCCTGGCGCTGATCTCGCTGGTCGGGCTGTCGATGCCGCTTTACTGGTACCACTGGGTGGCTCTGGTCGGCTGGTCGCTCTTCATGGCCTACGGCGAAGGATACCGCGGCTTCCAGAAGAACTTCTCGCCCCGGGTCGCCGCGCGTGCAGCTTACCTGTTCCGACATGCTACGGCGGTGCGAGCGCTGCTGGCGCCCCTATTCTGTATGGGCTACTTCCACATCGAGCGTCGGCGGCAGATCGTCGTGATCTCGGTCACGTTGACGGTGATCGGCTTCATCATCGGCGCGCACTATCTGCCGCAGCCCTGGCGCGGCATCGTCGATCTCGGTGTGGTCATCGGCCTGGCCTGGGGCTTGGTCGCGCTCGGTGTCTTCACCGTCCAAGCTTTCAACGGTCGGTTGAGCCATGCTCCCGAGGTTCCTTGGACGGATTGACGGCAACCGTGCGACCGTCCTCGCATGGCGCGACTCGACCAGCTGGTGACTCTCGTCGGTCCGTCGATGCTCGTGGTATGAGGTCCGCGAGGCCGAGCTGAGTGACGACCCAAGACCGCGATCAATCTTCGGCTCGCTTGTCCGCCTTCGCCTCGAACCTCGCAGGAGTGAGTCTTCGGGACGGACACCGGGCCCAGAATGAGGGCGTACAGCTGCCAGCCCGATCCGCTCAGCGGTGTTTGCCGACGTGCCAGCCGGAGGTGCTGAGATGCTGCTCGGCGAACGCCCGGGGGACGTCCTCGAGCTCGGTCGACATGGTGTCGTTCCAGCGGTTGAGGAAGCCAAACAGTGCACAGACGGCGACCAGCTCTACGATCTGGGGCTCATCGAAGTGCCTTCGGAGCGCCTCGAAATGCTCCGCTTCGACTAGGTTCGGCACCAAGGCGGAGTCCCGCGCGAGTCGCAACGCAGCGCGCTCGGAATCCGAGAAGACGGCGTGTGTCTCGAACTCGAATGCGTGTTCGATCTTTTCGGCATCGACTCCAGCATGCGACGCGTGCGTCGAGGTATGCGCCTGACAGTAGCGGCATCCAGCCGCGTTGCTCGCGACGTACGCCACGAGCTGCTTCAGTCCAGGGTCGACCGTGCCGGGTCCGTTCACTGTGCCCGCGAGCATCATGAACTTCTCAAGAATCTCCGGGCGGTGGGCCATCGTGAACAGGCTATTGGGGACGAAGCCTCCCATCATCTGCTCGGCGATCTGAAAGAAGGGCTCGTACTCCTCGAGGGCTTCTCGGGCGATCGGCTTTACGTGGGGCATCGTGCCTCCCAATTCGTCCTTTCGAGGACTCGGCGCAGGATTCTCGAAGCCGTGCTGCTCACAGACTCCCTACCTCTTCATTCTCGGCGCCCGACAATCAGGGCACGAGCAGCCTTGCGATGAATTCGGCATGGAGTTCGACGACCCGCTTGTCCGCAGAATCGATGCCGGTGAGGCGGCGGCACTCCGGTCGAACCGCGAAGATCATCGAGCCAGCGCCGGACAGGGTATAGAACGCATGCGGCAACATGGCGGGGTCGAACCCGGGACTGTATACCGCCACCAATCGCTCGAAGCCCGCGTAGAGCGGCTTCAGGTGCCTGTCGACGAGCCAGCGCAGGCGCGCATCGGCCTGCTTTCCCTCTTCCACCATCAAGCGAAACAGCTCCGGGTGAGCCGCGGCGAAACGCACGTACCGGCGAAGCGCTTCCCGTCCTCTTTCACGCGGATCGGTCGCATCGCCAATGCCCTCCAGCTCCCGCAAGGCGCCGGCCAATTCCCCGAAGATCCGGTCCAACGCTGCCTTCCAGAGTTTCTCCTTGCCTCGGAAGTGGTAGGTGATCAGCCCCTGGTTGACCCCGGCGCGCGCCGCGATGTCGCGGGTGCTGGCAGCGCGGAACCCGCGCTCCGAGAAAGCTCGGGCGGCGGCATCGATGATCCGGTTGCGGGTCTCCTCGCGCTGTCGTTCCCGGCTCTTCATCGAAGCTCATCTTATTCGATTGACAAGCGAAATGCTAACACATATCATTCAGATGAACAATGGAGTTTCATACTCGGGAGCACATGATGAAGATCGAACCCATTCACGAGGCGCACAGGAAGCTGACGGGAAGGACGGCAATCATCACCGGAGCGTCCCGGGGAATGGGACGCGCAGGGGCATTGCTTCTTGCGCAACACGGCGCAGATGTCGTCGTAAACTACAACAGCAACAAAGAGACGGCAGACCGGGTGGTAGACAAGATCAGGGAGTTGGGGTCCAGGGCGATCGCGATAAAGGCGGACGTAGGGAACATGAAGGACCTTCCCGGTCTCGTCGACGCCTGCCTGGACGCCTTCGGCAAGGTCGACATCCTGTACCACAACGCGGCGATCCATTGGGTCTGCAGGGAGCTGGACGACGTCACCGAGGAAGTGTGGGACAAGACGTACAACTGCATCATCAAAGGGCCTTTCTTCCTGACGAAGCTCGTGATTCCCTACATGCAGAAGCAGGGCGGCGGATCGATCGTGTTCACCTCCACGAGCTCTGCTGGAGCGGCCACGCCCACCGATCCTCACTACATGACAGCCAAGAACGCGGTAAACGCTCTGTATCGGATCTTGGCGGGCTGGCTTGCGCCAGAGATCCGCGTCAACTGTGTCGTACCCGGGTTCGTGAAGACGGACATGTTTCGCCACCACTCGCCGGAAATGTGGGAGATGCTCGTTTCCACGGTGCCGATGAACCGGATGGCCACTCCGATGGACGTGGCCCAGGCAGTTCTCTACCTCGTCTCGCCTGAAGGAGCATATCTGACCGGTGTCGAAATCCCCGTCGACGGCGGCAGGATGTCGGCCGTTGCGAGACGAAACATCCTGCCCGCCCTCCATGCGATGAAACCGGGCGTGGGTCATTTCGACAAGGACGGCTACGGCCCGGACCAAATACAAGAGATGGACGTGGGTCTGTAACCCGGACCAGCGTCCATCGAGTCCGCGCGAGAAAGGGAATTGCAGGGGAGAGAAGTCCGATGACGCTCGGCATGATGGCGTCTGACGTGGAGCAACGGGTCGACTTCGTGGCGATGCGAAACCACAAGCAGGAGAGGATCCAGCTCCAGTTGCAGGAGAAGGATCTGGGGGCGGTCCTCTGTTTCGATCCGGACAACGTTCGATACGCGACTTCTACCACGCTGGGAGATTGGCACCGGGATAAATTCGTCCGGTGGTGTTTGGTCCCACGAGAGGGCGACCCGGTTCTCTTCGAGATCGGAACCGCAGGAGAAGTGAAGAGGGCCCTTTGTCCATGGCTCGAGCCGGAGAACGTGCGGCCCCGTGGAGGATGGCTGCGGGGAGCAAACGCGGCAGGAGGCACGGCCCTCGCCGTTGCCATGTCCGCGGCAAGGATCAGGGCTGCCCTGTAAGAGTACAAGGTCAGCGACATGCCCGTGGGTATCGATACCGCGGACCTCTACATCCTGGAGGGTCTCAAGAAGGAGGGACTCGAGATCGTCAACGGCTGGGATGTCACGTGGGATGCTCGTTTGCTCAAGTCCCCGGACGAGCTCGAGATCATCGAGATGTCTGCTGCTCTGGCGGACGGCTGCTACGAATCGATCGTCGACAAGATCCGTTCAGGTATCAGGGAATCGGAAATCGTCGCAGAGATCTACGGATGGCTGCTGCGAAACGGCTGCGATCGAATCCCAGGTGATCGTGACCGAGGACGGGCACAAAGTGATCACCCATTGGCCCTGCGAAGAGCTGATGGTTTGCTCGCCCAGGTGAGTATTAGGAAAGCTTCATGAGCAACGACTTGCGCAGACAAGGAGACACAAGCATGCTCGAACTTTACCACTTCGCATTGTCGACATGCTCGCAGAAGGTGCGCCTCGTCCTCGCCGAGAAGAATCTCGAATTCGTCTCGCACGAGGTAGACCTGATATCCGGAGCGCAGCACGATCCAGAATACGTCAAGCTCAACCCGAAGCACGTGGTACCGACGCTCGTGCACGACGGCGGAGTGCTGATCGAATCGACGCTGATCAACGAGTACCTCGAGGAAGCCTTCCCGGACCCAGCGATGCTGCCCGCGGACCCGCGCGAAAGGCACGCCGCTCGCCTGTGGACCAAGCGCCTCGATGATGACGTGCACGCGGCCACGGGCGTGGTAACGTTCGCGATCGGGCCGCGTAGCATACTGCTGCAGCAGCCTTCTGAGGTGCGCGAGGCGAACATCAATGCGATCCCCGATCCGAAAGCGCGCACAGCGCGGCGGAGCGTAATCGAGCACGGCGTCGAGGCTCCCGAGTTCGCCAGCGCCTTCGGCAAGATGCTCACTCTGCTGGACGAGGTCGACGCTGCGTTGCTCCCTGGGGGCTGGCTCTCCGGAGGCGCGTTCGGCCTTGCCGACGCGGCCATCCTTCCCTACGTGCTCCGACTCGACCATTTGGCCATGACGCCGCTGCTTACGAGCAGCGTCCGACCGGGCTTGTCCGATTGGTATGAGCGGGTCCGCGCCCGCTCGTCCTTCGAAATAGCGGTTGCCCGCTGGGCGCCCGAGCTCGCAGTCGAAATCCTCCGCTCCAACGGAGAAGCCGTGTGGCCGCAGGTTGCCGCGCTCGCCGACTCGTAAGTACCGGGGAATGATGGGTGACTGGCGGGGAGATGGTCGGGCCGGCGAGATTCGAACTCGCGACTTCCTGAACCCCATTCAGGCGTGATACACCTCTAAGCATCCGTCTCTACACAAGATTTCCCTACCTCAAATATTCGGATGAGCACATTGGAAGCATTTGAAATCGCGGTCCGGCGTAGGGGAGCGAAAATCCGGCGGATACTCGGGCTCTCCCACCAGCACAACCGGTTGCCCCCGGAAATCCTCGAGGACTCGGCCGCGAGGAGCCTGATGGAGGACCGGACCGATAATGAGGGCGCACACCGTCACATGGGGTGAATCCGGCTCTCGGGACCCACAGGGCGAGTGGGCGAGCGCCGCAGGAGGCGTCGGGCATCGCGACCGGGTCGGCGCAGTCGTCCAACCGGGCCGCTCCGGCCGCGAATCGACTATCATGGCCGCGGCGCGGCATCTGCTGCTTGGATCGCCGTGATCTTCGCCGTGGGCGTCTGGTTGCTGAAAGGTATCGCACTCCGCCAAGTCGGGATGATGCTGCCCGACGTGAAACAAATATCCTCACTGCTGACGATCAGAGTCGAGCGCAGAGGGCGACAGTGAAGCAAGTACTCAGCTACTCCAGTGAACCTGACGACGGAGAGCAGTTCACCCGAGAACTCAATCGGATGTATACCCGTTTCGCCGGGGCCTATGATTTCGCAGTCAAGGTGTTCCCAGTATGGAAGACCTGGCTCAGGCAGGCTCTGCCTCACATCCAGGGGCCGAAGGTGCTGGAGGTTTCGTTCGGCACGGGCTACCTGCTGACCCAATACGCCGATCGATTCGACACCTACGGCGTTGACTACAACGAGAAGATGGTATCGGTGGCCAGTGCCAACCTGGGAAAGAAAGGGATCGAGGCCCGGCTCCAACAGGGCAACGTCGAGTCTTTGCCGTACGATGACGAAACCTTCGACTGCATCGTCAACACGATGGCCTTTACGGCCTATCCCGATGCAACCAAGGCCATGTCGGAGCTACAGCGCGTCCTGAAGAGGGGCGGCAGATTGGTCATGATCGACGTGGGCTACCCCGCAGACCGAAACTGGCTGGGGATGAGGATGACCCGTGTCTGGGTTGCTCTGGGCGACATCATCAGGAACACGGGTGCGATGCTCCACCAGTTCAACTTCGAGTACACCGAACGGGAGATCGGTGGCTTCGGCACCGTCCATCTTTACGTGGCCGACAAGAAGTAGACCCTCGAAGCGTCCGCAGCGCCTCCCGCTCTGTCTTCGAGCCGATATTCACGCTGGTTGAATTCGCGGTCGAGCGGTCCCCCGACCGTTGCAGGCTTCTGCTGGCCGCCTGCCTACAGCGTCCGCCAAGGAACCCGGATATCGCACAATAGAATCAGTTGCTTAGAGATTTGGACCGGAATCAGCGCATCTCTCGCCCGCTCGGAGGCTGGGAGAACCAGGCGTTCAGGATCGTGCCTCCAGCGGGTAGCGCCCGTACCTCTGCGCGGCTTTCAGCATCGCGTGCAAATTCTGGTGGGGCATGTCCTTCGGGATCTCGCAACCCCCTGAAAGGATGAAGCCTCCGCCTGGTGCCGCCGCTTGAATCGCCTTCTTGCAGGCTTTCTCGACGTCGTCGGGTGAGCCGAGCTGGAGGACGCCGTTCGTATCGATGTTCCCCATCAGAGTGATGCGGTCGCCGATCTGACGCTTGGCTTTTGTGAGGCTCACCTGGTGGTCGAAATGGAGCGCGCCTCCGGGGTTCACCTCGGGCGCAAACTTGATGCACTGGGGGACGTAGCCGCAGCAGTGGATGATGACGGGGGCTCCAAGTGCCGCGATCCTGGCGTAGGTCTTCTTCTCGGGGTCGTAGACGAACTTCTTGAAGGTCTCGGGCGACATGAAGTAGCCGCTGGATTCTCCGGCCCCGATCAGATCCGCACCGGCCTCGACCATCGCCTTGGCGTACTCGAACTGGAAGTCCCCAAACCAGTCGATGATCTCCACCACGAGACAGGGGTCGTTGTCCATCAGCAGCAACACGCGGGGGTCGGTGGCAAAGAGCGCCATGACCCCCTGGAAGGGTCCTTGTGTCCATCCCACGATCGCCATCTCATTCCCTACCTCGGCCTTGATGAGTCTCGTCGCCTCGATCATCATGCCGACCCGGCCCTTGTCGAGGTAGTAGGTAGGGGGGTTGAGGCGGAGCTTCTCGAAATCCTCCGCCGCGTGGTCGAGCCGGATGGCGGGGCCGGTGATTCTCGACAGGCCGTCCTTGCCCAGGGTGACCTCGGCCCCGAAGGCGCCGCAGCTGCCCGCGACGTCGTTGGAGACGATCGCTGCGTCCCATCCGAAGGCGCGTGCGGTCTTGACCTCAGCCTCCACGAGCGCCTCGGCCTCGGTGAGATAGGCGGTATAGGGAGTGCCGGTGTACTTCGCCGAGAAGGCCATGGAGAGTGGCATGAGCGGTACTCGGTCCGGCTCCTCGAGCTTGAGTGTCATCATGATTCGATCGACCGGGGTCATCTGCGAGCGGAGCTCCTCGCAGAACCGGAGGGAGGCAGTCACCACCTCCAAGGCATCCTTCGCATATGCGTCCGCTCCCAGCTCCGATGCCAGTCTCTTGCTTGCACTGGGCCCGCTGATGACGACACGGACCTTGTGCCGAATGCCCAGACGGATCAGCTCCTCTTCGAGCTCGGCTGCCGATTGCGCGGCGCGGTAGGCGAGATAGAGGCCGACGGCGATGATCTCGGCCTTCGCCTCCGCTGCCTTCTTTGCGATGTCCCGTGGATCGGCGTCCGACCCGGCATCGATCACCTCGAAGTCGTACGCGCTCATGACCGCCGAGACAATGCTCTTCCCGATCGTCCACGGACCATCGGGAACCCCGACGACCACGCGGCCCACGGAGGGCCGTTTCTCGTCTTCGAGATGAGGCTGCAGAGAAGCCACGCCGAGCTGGAACGCCGCGGCCGATCGGATGATGGAATCGAGGTACATCCCCTTGC
>Ga0307423_1001049_pt1 | contig 17256 bp, 16 predicted proteins | sample SalMarWE160310MG_FD_202154 | JGI IMG/M metagenome (GOLD analysis project Ga0307423, IMG submission 202154) | Salt marsh sediment microbial communities from the Plum Island Ecosystem LTER, Massachusetts, United States - WE1603-10 | ecosystem: Environmental > Aquatic > Marine > Intertidal zone >...
CCAGGCGCCCGGCCCACGCACCCTGCGCCGCGCGATCAAAAGGTATAGGTATATGATCCTTCGCAATCTGGAGCATCCCGAAGTAAAGCAGACCATCTACCGCGCCCACGGCGGCGGCGTGGCCCATATGATCCTCACCCATCCCCGCCTGGCCACCCTGATGTTCCTGGCCCACGCCAGCGTGCCGCCCGGCGAGATGCTGGAAGGCCACCGCGATCCCATGGAGGAGATCTACATAATCCAGACCGGCAAGGGCCGCATGCAGGTGGATGACGACCTGAGGGAAGTGAAGCCCGGCGACGCCATCCACATTCCCATCGGCGCGTTTCACGAGCTGACCAACATTGGCAACGAGACTTTGGAAATATTGGTGGTGGCGGGCCTGATCCCCGCAGAGCAAATCGCGCTGAGACCAGCTTAAGCATACGGCCTGCCCGCCCAACGCCTGCCCGGCTATAATATATGGATAGCCTGCCCCGGAAGCGGAAGGCGTTCATGGCGGCCTATGGCTTGAAGAAAACCACCAAGCATGTCCGGCTCAGCTTTTTCATGAAATCCGAGCACGTCATAAGCGGCGAGTTCCACGTGCCCACGGCCACCAGTTCGGCCATCCGGCCTTCCGACGCCCTGCGCGAGGCGGGCGAATTCATCAGCCTGGTTAATGCTCAGGTGCGCGATAAAAACGGCCAGGAACGCGAGGTTGGTTTTCTGCAGATCGCCCGCGACGCCATCGCCTGGGTGGAGTTCCCGCCGCCGGGGGAATCGTGGAAGGAAGGGTAGCCCGCCGCAACGAGCTTTATTAGCCGAAAACCTCTAAACGTCTTGACCGCGGGCTAAAACTAAACTAGAGTTTAGCAATCATGTCTCGTCTGTATTAGGCATAGCATGAATCCCGCTATTGCCATTTCTTTCCTTAAGGGGGGGTGAAATCGTGAAAGCTAAGCTTGCTGCCGTAATCATTACCATATCGTTGTTGTTATCTGCGGGTATAACCCAAGCTGCAGATAAGACGGAGTTGGCACGCCAATACTTTAATTTGTTCAATCTTGAAAAGACTATAAAAGTAGCTTTCAGCAATGTGGCCGCGCAAAGCATGATTCAGGCCATGAAGCAAGCCGAGCCAGACAAGGAGATACGCCAAGAGGAAATAGCGGCAAAGTATAAATCGCTGCGAGAGGCTTACACCCAGCCTGAATACCTAAGGCAGGTTAATGAAGAAGGCATAAAGACAATCGCTGAGGTTTTCACTGAGGATGAGTTAAAAGCTTTAGTACATTTCTATTCCAGTAAAGAGGGACAGTCTGTCCTCCAAAAAACGCCTATTCTTATGCGGGAATTCCAGAAAAAAATAACCAAGATGTCCGTGCTAATGGTTAAAAAGTACCTGGAAAATAGATCAATGAAACGCGAAGCAAGATGAGGATGGCCGCTATTAAGGGGGCGGCTTGAACTATCCAATCTGGTCAAGCCGCCCAGTTATTTAACTGATTCAACTTTGCCTAGCGTTAGTGCCTCACCATCCTTTACTTCCCCCGCCGTTTCAGCGCATATGGTGCAACGCCAGATACTCGCGGATCACATCCTCGGCCTCGGCCTGCAGCACCGGGCCTTCCACCTTTATCCGGTTGGCGGCCCATTTGAAAAACGAATGGTCGGATAGCGCTTTGCCCTCACCCACCATCTCCACCAGCCGCTGGCCCGGCAGGCCGTAGACCACCCTGATTATCAATCCCTCGCCTAGTTCTATGGCTCCGGCGCACATGACGCAGGGCTCGCATGAGCTGTAGAGCGTCGTATCTTTGATGCCCGCGGCGCCATACTCCTGGATGGCCGCGCTCATCAAGTTGATCTCCGCGTGCCGGGAGAAGTCATGTTCGGTAAACACCGAGTTGTCCGCCCGCATGATGATCTTGCCGTCCTTGACCAGCACCGCGCCGAAAGGATCGTCGCCCCGGTCAATGGACTTGCGCGCCAGGGCGAAGCACTCCCGCATGAACGCCTCGTCCTGTCTGGTTATTTCGGCCCATGCGCAGAGCGGAAGGAGCCCAAAGAGAAAAGCCAAGAGAAGAGATACAATTTTTTTCATGGCTCCCCCTCTGATATGTCAGCGATCGCTAGTGCCGCACCATCAACTTTTTGACCGCATCTTCCAGACCGTCGATGGTGAGCGGGAACATGGGGAACATTTTAGCGATGGCGCTGATGGTGGTGTGGAACCAGGCGCGTTCCGGCATGGGGTTCAGCCACACGCAGTGGCGGAAATGGTCGGCGATGCGCTGCAGCCATTCGATGCCGGGCCGCTCGTTATGATAGTAATAGTCGATGGCCCCGCCCACGCTGAACAGCTCCGAAGGCGCCATGTAGGCGTCGCCCACCACGATCACCTTGTAGTCCGGGCTAAGGTTGTGGAGAAGCGAGGCGGTGGGCTCGGACTCCGAGTTGTAGATGTCCTTGTAGAGCTCCTGATAAACACAGTTGTGATAATAAAAGCCCTTGAGGTCGCGGAAATGGGTCATCTGATGGGCCGCGCTGAAAAGGCGGCTCACCAGGTTGCTGTACGGCGTCATGGAGCCGCCCGAGTCCATGAGGAGCAGCACCTTGACCGTGTTCTTGCGCTCGCGCTGAAAGACCAGCTCGATCTCGCCCGCGTTCTTGCAGGTTTTATCAATGGTCTCCTCCAGGGCCAGCTCATCCTCCGGGCCCTCGCGGGAAAAGCGGCGCAGGCGCTTTAGGGCCACCTTGATCTGGCGCACGTCCAGGGTCACGTCGGTTCGGTAGTTGCGGAAGCGCCGCTCGGCCGCGATCTGCACCGCGTGCCCGCCGCCGCCTGCGCCACCGATGCGGATGCCGCCTGGGTGGTTGCCGCCGTGGCCAAAGGGGCTGGTGCCGCCGGTGCCGATCCAGCGGCTGCCGCCGTCGTGGCGCTCGGTCTGCTCCTGCAGGCGCTTCTCCAGCTCGCGCCGCAGCTCGTCCAGGTCCATATGCTTGAGCGCCTGGATCTCCTCCTCGCTGAGCTCCATTTTATTTTGGGGATCGGAGAGCCAATCCAGGATCTCGTCGCGGATTTCGGCCGGGAGCTCGGCGTTCTTGAACACGTGGCCGAAGGCCTGGTCGTACTGGTCGTAATAGGTCTCGGATTTTATGAGGACGGCCCTGGCCAAATAATAGAAGGTGGTGAGGCTGGACTTGGCCAGGCCCTGGTCCATGGCCTGCATGAGCGCCATCCACTCGGTGATGGACACCGGGACCTTGAGCTGCCTGAGGGTATAGAAAAGATCGCTGAATACCATGAGTTATTACTTACCCTCGCCCATAAGCGCCATGAACATCAAGGGCAGCGCGCCGCCCAGCAGCACGCCGGTGAGGACCGGCCGCAGCATATTGATGACCGAACGGTTGCCTTCCTTGATAGCCGAATAGGCGTGGTTGGCCGCTGACAGCACCAGAAAGGTTAAAAGCACCAGGGTGACCGCGGCCATGGCCTTGATCCCCCAGCCCAGGAGCCACACCAAAAGCATGGCGATGGCCACGGCCAGGTTGTTGAAACCGGACTGGCGTTGATAGGCCCCGCCGGCCCCAAAGCCGGATTTCTCCGCCGCACTTTTTGAGAAAAACAGACTCTCCAGGCCGGTGAGCCCGGCAATGGAGAGCACCACCACCAGGCTCATGACCTTGAAGCCCTGCACCGGGTCGGCCAGGGAATAGCCCCAGTAAAAACCCAGCGCCGCCGCCACCCAGCGCACAATCTCTATGATCTTGGTCATGGCCATCAGGCAACCGCCTCTTTGGTTAGTAGCGGCTTCTTAGCCCGATGCGGCCCCCGCCCGAATGCTTGGCCGCCGCGGCCAGGATCTCCATGTCCTGCTCTTTCTTGATGAGCGCGCCGGCAAAGGGCAGCTCCTTGGCCACGGTCTCGGGCTTCACGCCGCCGGCGATGAGCGCGGAGATCCAGTCCAAGAGCTCGCTGGTGGAGGGTTTCTTACGGAAATTGTCGATCTCGCGCAGCCAGTAGAAACGGGTGAGCACCTCTTTCAAGAGCTTCTTTTCCAGATCGGGGTAGTGCACGCCCACGATATCGGTCATGAGCGCGGGATCGGGGAAGTCAATATAATGGAACACGCAGCGCCGCAGGAAAGCGTCGGGCAGTTCCTTTTCCGAGTTGGAGGTGATCACCACGATTGGCCGGGTCTCGGCCGCTATGGTCTCCTTGGTCTCGGAGACATAGAAGCTCATCTCGTCAAGCTCGTTCAAGAGGTCGTTGGGGAACTCGATGTCCGCTTTATCAACCTCGTCGATCAGAAGCACCACCTGCTCCTTGGCGGCGAAGGCGCGGCCCAACTGGCCCAAATGTATGTAATTCTTAATGTTACTCACATCGTCCCCGCCGAAGCGGGAATCGTTGAGCCGCTGCACGGTGTCGTAGATATAGAGGCCGTCGCGGGCTTTGGTGGTGGACTTGATGTTCCAGATAATGAGTTCCATGCCAAGGCCCCGGGCGATGTTGTGGGCCAACAGGGTCTTGCCGGTGCCGGGTTCGCCCTTTACCAAAAGCGGACGGCCCAGGGCAATGGAAACGTTCACCACGTCTTTTAAGGCGGGAGAGACGATGTACTTGTCGGTGCCAATAAACTTATCGAAATCCTTTGACATGAGTGCTCCAGAACCAAGAAGGGAAGGCCTGCCAACCTTAGGCGGCCGTGAATCTTATGAGCCACGATTCAACTACAGTTTCCAACTTTAACGGCAATATAAGGCTAAATCAAGTTCCGGGGTTTTTTTCGAAAAGCCTTTTAAGGGACCCAACCTCTATATCCTTGACACCGCCTCGGCCTACTTCATATCCTATATTAGCGTTTTAGCCGCCCAAATAGGGCACGAGGGGCGGCTGTCCGCAGCCCCTCCCCTTTTAACCCGCCGTAGGGAGGTGATCCTTGCTAGGCATTGCCAGCACCGAATTAGCCTGGGCTTTCATATTGTGCATCCTCGCCTCTGTCTTGTGCGTGGTGTACGGAATCGTCAAATGGAACGACACCGGCGCCTTCAGCGAAGAGTTGCGCGATATCGATGAAAGCGGTCCGAAAAACGGCTGCACCTAAACCGGGCAAACCAAACGTTCTATTAACACGGCGCGGGAGGAGCAGTCATGGCGATCAAAATCATCTTGGCCGCGGTATATCTTGTGGTGGTGTTTTGGCTGGGCTATAGAGGCTGGCGCGAGACCCGCCAGGCCACCGACTATATGCTGGCCGGCCGCCGCATGAACCCCTTTGTCATGGCCATGAGCTATGGCGCCACTTTTATCTCGACCTCGGCCATCATCGGCTTCGGCGGTGCGGCGGCTATGTTCGGCCTGCCGCTTTTGTGGCTCACTTTCCTCAACATCATGGTGGGCATCTTCATCGCCATGGTCTTTTTCGGCAAGCGCACCCGGCGCATGGGGGTGACCCTGGACGCCCACACCTTCCCCGAGCTTTTGGGCCTGCGCTATAAGTCGCCCTTTGTGCAGGGCTTCGCCGGAGTGGTGGTCTTCTTGTTCATACCGGTTTACGCGGCAGCGGTGCTGATCGGCATCAGCCGCATGCTGGAAGTGGGCCTGGGCATCAACTACACGGCCTCCCTTTTGATCTTCACCGGAATCCTGGCCCTCTACGTAATAACCGGCGGCCTCAAAGCGGTGATGTACACCGACGCCTTCCAAGGCTCGCTCATGTTCGTGATGATGCTAATTTTGATTGTTTTCGTGTACAGCAAGCTGGGCGGGGTGGTGGAAGCCCACCAGGCGCTGACCGATCTGGCCCCCAAACTGCCGGAAAGCCTCAAGGCCGGCGGCATGCTGGGCTGGACCCAGGGCGCGCAGGCGGGTTCGCCGTTGTGGCTGGTGATCTACACCACCATAATCTACGGCGTGGGCATAGGCGTGCTGGCCCAGCCCCAGCTGGCGGTGCGTTTCATGACGGTCAAAAGCGACCGCGAACTTAACCGGGGAGTGCTTTTCGGAGGCATATTCATCCTGGCCATGACCGGGGTGGCCTTCATGGTCGGCGCCTTGAGCAACGTGATTTTCTTCAAGCAAGCCGGCAAGATCGCCGTGGATATGGCAGGGGGCAACATAGACAAGATCATCCCCATATTCGTCTCCGAGGTGATGCCGGGCTGGTTCGGCGTGCTCTTTCTTCTGGCCATGGTCGCCGCGGCCATGAGCACCTTATCCAGTCAATACCATGTGGGCGGCACCAGCCTGGGCCGGGATTTTTACGAGCGCGGCCTGCGCGGCAGGGGCAACCCCATATCCATAAACCGCGCCGGGGTGGCGATCACGGTGGTGGTGACCTTGATTTGGGGCCTGGTGCTGCCGCCTTCCATCATCGCCCGCGCCACGGCCTTCTTCTTCGGTCTCTGCGCCGCCGCCTTTTTGCCGGCCTATCTCTTGGGCCTCTACTGGAAAGGCATGACCCGGGCGGGGGCGGTAGTTTCCATGGTGGGCGGCTTTGTGGTGAGCTTCTTTTACCTGGTTTTCGTGCATACCAAGGAATCGGCCGCCATCGGACTGTGCAAGGCAATGTACGGAGTGGACTCTCTGGCCATGCTGGCGGCAAAGGGATCAACTGGGTGGCTTCTCCAATTCACCGACCCCAACATAATCGCGCTCCCGGTTTCCTTCATCCTGGCCGTACTGGTTAGCTTGGCGACCCCCAAAATGGAGGCCAAACATATCGAGCAATGCTGGCGCCATTTATGAGATGATTAATCGACATTCGCCGGCGCCGGGCTATAAAACCGTGCCTGGCGCCGCTTTGCTTTTATGCTCGACCAACTTTAAAGGCGAGGACTTTCATGGACCCGCTTTCCACGGAAAGAGACTTGCAGGCTTTTAGAAACGCCGAGAAGCCAGGAGATGGGCGCAAGCCTTCCCGCTGGCCCTGGTTGCTGGCCCTGGTTTTCTTGGCCGCGGCCCTGTTTCTGGTGATTAAGTTTTGGGGTCAGGAAGAGCCAGCTCTGGCGCCCAGCACCAAGCCCAGCGACAAAGTAGCAGCTCAGCCCAAACCGGGCGGGACTCCCGGCCAAGAGAAAATAGCGCCGGCGCCGCCGCCGCCCACCCAGAGCGGGGTGGTGCAGGTTAATCCGGAAGGCAAAGCCGCCCAAACCCAGGCCGAGGAACAGGCCAAGCGCAAGGAGCCCTACGGCTTGGACAAATCGCTGGATGCGGTGGTGCGCTCCGACGAAAGCATCAAGGTGGGAGACACCGTGGTGGCGGTGGGCGATCTGGAGCGCAAGCTGGTGGTGGGACAACGCGGCGAGATTCTGGAAAAATCCTTGGGTGAAACCAAGCGGGTTAGCGCCTGGGGCGTGCATGTGGTGCGGCCCGGCGAAAACCTGTGGGACATCCACTATGGTCTGCTGCGGGAATATCTGAAAAGCCGCGGGGTGAAGCTGCCCGCTGGCGCGGACCGGCCCAATACCCGGGGCTATTCCTCGGGCGTGGGCAAGATACTCAAATTCGCCGAAAACATGGTGGGAGTCTATAACCTCAAAACCGGGAAGATGAGCACCGATCTGAACCTCTTGGAAGCGGGTCACAAGGTAGTGGTCTTCAATCTGAGCGAGATCTTCGCCGAGTTGGCCAAGATCGATCCCCATGATCTCTCCGGTGTGATGTACGACGGACGGGTGCTCTTGTTTCCCCAAGCCAAAACCAAGCCCGGTCAGGATAAGCCGGTCAAGGAGTAACAGCATGCCATTGGGCCTGGTGCACGATCCCATTTTCAAGGAGCACGACCCCGGTTCCTATCATCCCGAATCCCCCCGCCGGCTGGCCGCCTTGGAGCGCGCCATCGCCTCGTGGCCGGGCCTGGCAAAAACCTTGCGCATCGCGCCACGTCCGGCCACGCAAGAGGAGTTGGCCCGGGTGCACCAGACCAGCCATATCAACCGTATCGCATCCACCAACGGCCGCAGCATGGCCTTGGACATGGACACCCACACCTCGCCGGGGTCCTATGACGCGGCCTTAAAGGCGGCGGGCTCCCTTATCGACCTGTGCGATGCGGCCCTGGACGGCCAGGTGACTCACGGCATGGCGTTCGTGCGCCCCCCGGGCCATCACGCCACCCCGGTACGGGCCATGGGATTTTGCCTATTCAACAACATAGCCGTGGCCGCCGCCCATTTAATCCAGGCCCGCGGTTTGCAGCGCGTCTTGATCGTGGACTGGGACGTGCATCACGGCAACGGCACCGAGGACGCATTTTTCTTGGACCCTAAGGTCCTCTATTTCTCTACCCATCAAGCGCCCTTTTATCCCGGCACCGGCCCGGTCAACGCGGCGGGGAGAGGCAAAGGCGAGGGCTTCACCATCAACGTGCCCTTGTCCCCGGGCCACGGCGACAGCGACTACATCCGCATCTTCGAAGACCTCCTGGTCCCGGTGGCGCGGCAGTTCAAGCCCCAGTTCATCCTGGTCTCCGCCGGATTCGACGCCCACTGCGAAGACCCCCTGGGCGGACAGGCCATAAGCTCGCTGGGCTTCGCCGCTTTGACCAGGGTGCTGATGGAGATCGCCGAGGAGTTCTGCCCGGGCCGCATTGTGGGCGTTTTGGAGGGCGGTTACAGCCCCGAGGCCGAGGCCCAGGCCTGCCTGGCGGTCATGGATGCCCTTTTGGGTAGCACCGAGGCCGATAAGCTGCGCCGCGCCGCCCAAAACGCCAAGCAGCCCTGGCCGCTTAAGGAAGCCATCGCGGTGCAGCAACGCTATTGGAAGCTGAATAACGGCGAGTTGGACGAGTTAGAGATGTAACGCCACGCTGGCATGCATGAACGGGTTTTCCTGGGGAGACCGCGTCAGGCGGCCTAATCTGCTTTCTAATAATCAGCCTTCATCCGCCTCGCGCAGGTATTGGGTCTTGAAGCAGCTGAGGTAATGCCGATGGGTTTTGCGTAAAGGATAATGCTCAACCGGCCTGGTCATGCATTTTTGGGATTATACATCGCGTCAATGCAACCCTCGCCAAAAGGCACCCGCCTGAGATATATTACCTCAAGTCTAAGCCCAAGCTAATGCCATAGTCCAACGCACTGGGAGTTCAAGCATGTCACCTAGGCGCTCTCTCCCGCACGGGTTCATATGGTTGCTTGCGGGATTTCTTTTAACCTGCTTGGCCTTGGCTGTCCCCAGCGAGGCCGATTCCAGCGCCGGCACCATCAGCGGAACCGTTTCGGTTCCCGGCGGTCAGCTGGGCGACATATACGTCCTGGCCGTCGCGCTGGCCAGCGCCGACACCGGCGGCAGCGCCTTGGCCAAGCTGAGGTCTTTGGAGACCGAACCCCGTCCCGCCCAATCTCCATTGGTGGCCGGCTGGGTGAAGCTGACCTCTGCGGGCACTTACTCCTTTTCCCTGCCGGCGCCCGGCGACTACCTTATTTACGGCTGGGTGGATGTAAACCGCAACCAAGCGGTGGAGCATCAGGACTATCTGGAGCCCACGGGCTGGTACCAGAAACCCGATCACTTGGGCCCAGTCAAGCTGACGCTAGGGGCGGCTCAGGTATACCAAGGCGTGGACTTGCGCCTGATCTCGCCTACGCCTTACCCCGAAGCGGACTTAAGCGTCGTGCGGGGCAACGGCGGTGGCAGCTTGAAAACCATCAGGGGCAACAAGGTGCTGCATTTGTGGGGCGCTCCCGAGGAGCGGGCCTATGCCCACGGCTATTTGGCGGCCCGGCAGATCGTGGAATGTTTCGAGTATCTGCTGCTGGAATACTACACGGGCTCGGTTCAGTTATACGAGCAGGGCTTCCTGCCTTTCGTGCGCTCCCGCCTGGCCACCAAAAAACTATACGGCAACGAGCTGGAGGCAATGTTGCAGGGCATGCGCGCCCGGGGCGCGGATCTCACGGTGCGGACTCTGGGCCGGGAGATGACCGTGGACGACTTGGCCGCGCTGAATTCCTTTACCGCCCTCCCCTATTACTCGCGCTTTCGCCGCGATTTCTCGACCCGTTCCAGCCAGGTCCCCTTGTGCTCGGCCGCGGTGGCCTGGGGCGCCAGGACTCAAGCCAGCGAGCTTGGGGGACAGCTCATCTTGGGCAAGAACATGGACGGCGAAAACGACCTGCGCAAGGTCAGCGTGAATTCGCTTATGCTCATAGCCGTCGAGCCCGACGCGGGCAGCGGATTGAAAAGATACGCGGGCGCGGATTGGCCGGGATTTTTGGGCACCAACAACGCCATGAACCAGGACGGACTGGTGGTGGCATCCCATGCCTCCCTGACCGTGCCCGATCTGACCGCCGTCGATTTCCTGGGCTATACCCTCATCTATCGCCAGACCATGGAGCGCTGCGCCAACCTGGCGGAGGCGCGGAGCCTGTGGGAGGCCATGCCCATCACCCGGGTGGGCGGCTGGAACACCACCATGGCCGCTCCCCAGGCATCGGCGGGCGGCGTCCCCTGCGCCGGCGTTTACGAGGCCGACAGCTATGGCGGCCTCATGCGCTGGCCGGGCGATTTCACCCCGCCCGTGGGCAACGACTGCCTGCTGGTCACCAACAACTTCTTTGCCTATCAGGGCGCCAACCCCGCGGCCGTGGCCGCGACCCACGCCTACCACGCCGAGGTGGAGCCGGGTAACTACCGTTACCAGGCCATGCTGGACTTGCTGGACGCTTATCAAGAACAGGGCCAGAGCGTGGGCACCAGCCAAATGATCCAACTCATGCGCTCGGCAGCCAAGTCCAAGGCCTACCAGGGCATTAACGAATACTCGTTTTTGGCCTACCCCGACAGCATGCACTTGGCCCTGGCCAAGGAGGATCTGGTCAACAAGGAACTGGACGCCGCCTACGGGCAATATGTGCACTATCACTTCGATGAGTTGTTCAAATAGATTCGCCGGAGTCCGTCAAAGGAACTGCAGCGGTCCTCCATCGTAGGTTATGCCCTTCATCTAAATGAACAAGGGCAGGCTACGCACCGGCTTGCCAGTGGCGGCGAACACCGCGTTGGCCACCGCTGGCGCCACGGTGGGCACTCCCGCCTCGCCGATGCCCTTGGGCGGCAGATCGCTCTTGACCAGATGCACCCGCATGGATGGCATCTCGCTCATGCGCAAGATGGGAAAATCATCGAAATTGGACTGCTGCACCCGGCCCTTTTTCAGGGTGATGGCCCCCTTGATGGTTGCCGTAAGCCCGAAGGCCGCGCCTCCCATGATCTGGTCGCGCACGATGTAGGGAGTTATCACCCTGCCGCAATCCACCGCCGCGGTGATGCGCTCCACCTTGAAACCCCTCTCCTTGCCCAGGCTGATCTCGGCCACCATGGCCACCATGGTTCCGGGAAACTCATGGGCGGCTAGGCCCCTGAATACGCCTGCCGGCGGTTTCTCCTGCCAACCGGCCTCGCGGGCCACGACTTGCAGCACCTTTTGCATCCTGGGATTGCCCTTGAATAATTCCAGGCGCAGTTCAAGAGGGTCGCGCCCGCTGGCCCGGGCGATCTCATCCACAAAGCACTCCAGGGTGAAGGCATTGGCGGTATGCGCCACGCCGCGCCAGAAGCCGGTGGGCACTCCGGGATCGTCGTGCACGTAGTCCACCAAGGCGTTATCCACGGCATAGGGCAAAGGCGCCGCGCCCGCCTGAGCTCCGTTGCCCTTCATTAGGTTTGCGATCACGTTTTCACTGGCCCAACGGCCCGCGTTGCGCACCCCCCGGGGCAGCCAGTACGGTATGATCGTCGGGAAAAGTTCGGGCATCAAAAAACTGAGATGATCCGGGCCCACAATGCGCTGGCTCCAGGCATTCAGGCGGCCCTTTTGGTCCAGGCCTGCCTGCAAGCGCTGCAAAGACGCGGGCCGGTAGAAGTCGTGCTGTATGTCCTCTTCCCGCGACCACATCACCTTGATTGGCGCGCCCATGGCCATGGAAAGCTCCACCGCCTGGGCGACATAGTCCACCACCGAGCGCCGCCCATAGCCGCCGCCCAAGAACGTGGTATTGATCTGCACTTGGTGGTAGCCCATGCCGGTGAGGCGCGCCGCTGTTTCCTGGGCCCCGTCCTGATTCTGGGTAGGCGCCCAAACCTGGCAGGAGTCACGCTGCACCCAAGCGGTGCAGTTCATGGGCTCCGGGGTGGCATGGGCCTGGAAAGGCACCCTGTAGTCGGCGCTTATCACCTTAGACGCCGCCTGCAAGGCCTTGGCCGCCTCGCCCTTGGCGAACATCTCCTTGGCGTCGGCATTGTCAAGAAGCTTTGCCCAGCGGCCCCACAGGGCCTCGCTATCCAGCGCTTGATTGCCAGCAACGCCCCATTTAATCTCCAGCGCCTGGGCCGCCCGGCTGGCCTGCCAATAGGTCTGGGCCACTACGGCCAAGCCGCTGGCAATGGGCAGCACCCGCTTCACCCCCGGCATTTTCGCGGCCTTTTCGGCTTCATAGCTTTTCAGGCGATCGCCGAATACCGGCGGCTGGATTACGGTGGCGGTTAGCATGCCCGGCAGCTTCACGTCCAGGCCGAACACCGCCTTGCCCTCCACCTTGGCCGGGGCGTCCAGGCGCGGCAGGTCCTGGCCGATGAGCTTGTACTGGCTGGGATCCTTAAGTGTCACCTCTTTGGGCGGCTGCAAACGGGCGGCGGCCGCGGTCAACTCGCCATAAGCCAGGCTGCGTTTGCTGGCCTGGTGCACCACCTTGCCGCTCTCGGCCTTGCATTCAGTTGCGGGCACGCCCCATCTTTGCGCTGCCGCCGCGATGAGAAGCTGGCGGGCAATGGCGCCGGCCATGCGCAGGGGGTCCCAACTGGTGGGGGTGGCGGTGCTGCCCCCGGTCATCTGGATTCCAAAGGCCGGGTTTTTATAGATGGCCTCCACCGGGGCTATCTCAAAACCGACCTGGGCCCAAGCCACCTCTAACTCCTCGGCCACCATGGCCGGAAGCCCGGTGGTGCAGCCCTGGCCCATCTCCGAGTGCTTCACCCGCACCGTGACCAGTCCCTTGCCGTCGATCTTCAGCCAAGCGTTGGGCACCCAGCCGCCAGGGGAGTCCCCCCAGGCCTCGCGCGCATTGCGGCTTTTCTCGCCGCCCACGCCCAGGTAAACCCCCACCACCAGCGCCGCGCCGCCCGCCGCGGCCAACAAGAAGCGGCGGCGGGATTTGTTTACGCCTTTACCCCCCATATCAAACCTCCCCGCTGGCTTTGAGCACCGCCCGGATGATGGCTGGATAGGATCCGCAACGGCAAAGCACCGGATCCAGGGCCTCCTTGACCTGCTCCTCGCTGGGCTTGGCGTTCTTGGCCAACAGCCCGGCGGCGGTCATGATCTGGCCCGGCTGGCAATAGCCGCACTGACTGACCTGCTCGCTGAGCCAGGCGCCTTTCAGCGCCTTGCCCACCGGGCCGCTCAAGCCTTCGATGGTGGTTATCTGCTGGCCGGCTACATCGGCCACCGGCACCACGCAGGATAAAATGGGCTCGCCATCCGCCAGCACGGTGCAGGCGCCGCATTCGGCCTTGCCGCAACTGAACTTGGTGCCCATAAGACCCAATTCATCGCGGAGCACCCATAAAAGCGGGGTCTCCGGGTCCACCGCCAAGTGGCGCTCCACCCCGTTAACTGTCAAGGCGACCATAAGAAATCCTCCCCTGGCGATATTAAAAACCACGCACAGCGCAGGGCTGCTTATTTGTCATGCTTTTTGGCTAAACTTTCGCAGTTGGAGCAATCAAAAGGCTTGGCTTTCTGCTTATCGTATCCTTGCTTTTCCAATTCGCGCAGCCTGGCCAAACTTTGCTCGCACCAATCCAGGCAGGCCCGCACCACCTTTTGGCCGTAATCCACCGTCAAGAGGTAATAGGGCTGATCAGGATCCTCGGCATGCTCCTCGCGCAAATGACGCTCAATTTCCTCAAGCCGTAAAATTTCATCCTGTTTGTGACGGCGGTATATCTCGATCTGCCTGATGTTTTCGGCCACCGGCACCTGGCGCCCGAAGAACAGGCGCAAGAGTATTTCGATGCGCCAGGGGTGGCTTTCCACAGGGCTGCGCAGCCAATGGCGCAAGGATTTCCTTCCCTGTGCAGTGAGGGCGTAGATGTTCTTGGCCTGGCGTAGGTTGGGCTTGTGGGTTTTGTGCTTGACCAGCCCTTGGGCGTTCAATTTTTTAAGCAGGGGATAAATCTGGCCGTAGCTTGCTTGCCAGAAGTGACCCGCGATGGAGCTAAACACTTTTTTGACGTCATAGCCGGTCTGGGGTCCTCTGCTAAGGATTCCCAGGATGGCCAAGCCGGTTTTGTTCAGGCTCACGGCATTTCTCCAGATTATATAGCTTATTAATATATCAATTAGATATATTATTGTCAACCTTGTATGCCCGGGGATCGGTTTGGCTTTAGTGGCCAAGCGTGGCTTCACCCGGAGAGACATGCAGGCGCTCGCCCTTGTCCAGCGGGCCTTTGCATGATAAGAACTAAGCTTTCCGTATCTCAAAGGCTTATGGAGCAAGAGCCCATGAAGATCACCCGCGACGAGGTGGCCCACGTGGCCCAATTGGCCCGCTTAAGGCTGGTCGAGGAGCAAGTGCAGCGCCTCACCGTCCAGCTCAACGACATCCTTTCGTCTATGGAAAAGCTGAACCAGTTGGACACCAGCGGCGTGCCCTCAACCAACCACGCCTTGGAGCTGACCGGAGCCATGCGCGAAGACGAGGTGCGGCCTTCTTTGAAGCGCGAACGCGCCCTGGCCAACGCGCCTGATTCCAACGGCGAGGCCTTTGTGGTGCCCCGGGTCATTTAGGGAGGCTCTTAATGGAACTGCATGAGCTCAACATGGAACAGGCCCGGGAGCTTCTGGACAAGCGAGAGATTTCCGCCCGCGAGTTGACCCAGGCCTTTTTGGACCGCATCCAGGCCACCGATCCCCAGGTGCACGCCTACCTCGCGGTGACCCCGGAAAGCGCGCTGGCCCAGGCTGACCAGGCCGATCAAACCCTGGCTGCGGGCCAGGGCGGCGCCTTGACCGGCATCCCCTGCGGCATTAAGGACGTTTTCATCACCAAGGATCTCACCACCACCGCGGGCAGCCGCATCCTGGAAAACTTCGTGCCGCCCTACGACGCCACCGCCGTGGCCCGCCTCAAGGCGGCCGGCGCGGTGATCCTGGGCAAGCAGAACATGGACGAGTTCGCCATGGGCTCATCCACCGAAAACAGCGCCTACGGACCCAGCCACAACCCCTGGGACCTGAAAGCCATCCCCGGCGGCTCCTCTGGCGGCTCGGCCGCCTCGGTGGCAGCCGGGTCCTGCCTGTTCAGCATCGGCACCGATACCGGCGGCTCCATCCGCCAGCCGGCCAGCCACTGCGGAGTGGTGGGCATGAAACCCACCTACGGCCGGGTCAGCCGCTACGGCATGATCGCCTTCGCCTCTTCCCTGGACCAGGCCGGGCCATTCTCCCGCACCGTGGCGGGCGCGGCCCAGGTGCTGCAAGCCATGGCGGGCTTTGATCCGGCCGACTCCACCAGCGCGCCCATGGAGGTGCCGGACTACGCCGCCTCGCTAAAGCGCGGGGTCAAGGGCCTCAAATTGGGGGTGCCCAAGGAGTATTTCGTAGAAGGCATGGACCCGGAGGTGGAAGAAACTGTTCGCAAAGCCATCGCTGTGCTGGAGGGCTTAGGGGCCCAGACCGTGGAGGTGAGTCTGCCCCACACCGACTATGCCCTGGCGGTGTACTACATCATCGCTCCGGCCGAGTGCTCCTCCAACCTGGCCCGTTACGATGGGGTCAAATACGGGCTTTCCCAGCGCGCCGAAGACGCCAGCCTCCTGGACATGTACCTGGACACCAGATCCGCCGGGTTCGGCGAGGAGGTCATCCGCCGGGTGATGCTGGGCACCTATGCGCTTTCGGCCGGCTACTACGACGCCTATTACGGCAAGGCGGGCCAGGTGCGCACCCTGATCAAGCAGGATTTCCTGGAGGCCTTCAAAAAGGTGGACGCCATCATCTCGCCGGTGGCCCCCACTCCGGCCTTTGATCTGGGACAGAAGGTGGACGACCCCTTGCAGATGTATCTCTCCGACGTGCTGACGCTATCGGTCAATCTGGCGGGGCTGCCGGGCATAAGCCTGCCGGCCGGGTTCAACTCGGCCGGGCGGCCCATCGGCCTGCAGATCATCGGGCCCCATTTTGCCGAGGAAACCGTGCTGGCCGCGGGTCACGCCTTCCAAGAAGCCACTGACCACCACACCAAGCGGCCGGCGCTTTAGTAAGCCAAGCGAACCGGCCGGGGAAACCTTTTTGTAATGACTAAGGTTTCCCCGGCTCTTGTTTTTCCTGCCAGCCAGCGGCCGATTCCGGCGATGCTGGCTGGCAGGCTGATAAAAAACCCCCAGAACCCCAAAAAGCGTCACCGTTAAAACCGCTCCTTGGCATTACCCCTACCTAATCTCCAGATTTAATTAATATTAAATATCAGTACGTTGATTGGCCTGGCGCATATTATTCACCGCCCGTTGAAAACGCTTAAATAATACACCCGGCAATATGCGAAAGCTACTTACGCATTAAGATGATTAATTTTCAAAATTGCAAACCACGGGAAAAGATGATATTAATTTGGGAACGCTAATTCCCTCCTTTTGCTTGCCCCTAAGGAGTAACCATTGCAGCAATCAGCTTCCAACCACCTGCTTGTAGCAGACCCTGACCCAGCATCCCGGGCAAAGATAAGCGGTTTTCTTAATCAAGACGGACACCGCGTCACCGAGGCTGGCGATGGGCCCCAAGCTCTGGACCTTCTGAACCGCCATGTTTTCCAGTTGGTAATCGCAGACCTGGACCTGCCGGGCGTCGATGGGCTGGAGGTTATCGGCAGGGTGCAGGACAACTCGCCCAGCACCCCGGTGATCGTGACCAGCCAGGCCGGTCTGGTGGATCAAGCCGTGGAGGCCATGCGCCGCGGCGCCTTCGATTTTCAAGAAAAACCGGTGAACCTGGATCATCTGCGCCTGACCGTGGGCCGCGCCCTGGAAAAGGCCTCCCTGCGTCACGCCTTTCATTATCTGCGCCACGAGCAGCCCTATCTTTACGAACTGGAAAGCATCACCGCCCAAAGCCCGGCTATGATTCGGCTATTGCAGCAGGTGGCGCGCATCGCCCCCACCACCACCACGGTTTTGTTGACCGGCGAAACCGGCACCGGCAAGAGCCTTTTGGCTGGCGCCATCCATGCCAACAGCCCCCGGCGCGAGGGCACCTTGGT